>OCIU01001857.1_pt1 | contig 13424 bp, 15 predicted proteins | sample 1538471 | NCBI WGS metagenome assembly OCIU01 (sample SAMN04571693, study PRJEB22368) | human gut metagenome | biome: human gut; material: stool | host: Homo sapiens | place: Luxembourg | collected 2012-06-01 | reverse complement strand
CGTTAAGGATAATTCTTTCTTGTTTTACTTTATGCTTTTGACATCTATTTTACTTTCAGTGTTCTCATGGAGTTCAGGATTGCGATTACGGATACTCCTACATCGGCAAAGACGGCTTCCCACATATTGGCCATGCCGAGGGCTCCCAGGATGAGGACCAGAACTTTGACACCGAGGGCAAAGACGATATTCTGATGTACGATCTGGAGAGTTTTTCCTGCAATTCTCATAATGGAGGATATCTTAAGGATATTATCATCCATCAGAACAACATCTGCGGCTTCGATTGCTGCATCGGATCCCATGCTTCCCATTGCGATTCCGATATCAGCTCTGGAGAGTACCGGTGCATCATTGATACCATCACCAACAAAACCAAGCTTTTCTTTCTCACCGAGTTCTCCGAGAAGTGCTTCAACCTTATCTACCTTATCCCCCGGAAGGAGATCTGTGTAGACTTCATCGATTCCAAGGCTTTCTGCTACTGCTTCACCGACATCTTTTCTGTCACCGGTAAGCATAACTGTCTTTTTGACACCGCTTTGTTTGAGCTGCGCGATCGCACGTTTGGCTTCCGGTTTGACCGTATCAGAAATTACAATGGTCCCGAGGAATTCTTTTTCAGCCGCCAGATATACGACCGTACCAGGGACTGTGCATGACTCATATTCCACGCCTTTTTCTTCCATCAGCTTTGCATTTCCGGCATAGACAACTCTTCCGTCGATCTTTGCCTTGATTCCGTGTCCGGCGATTTCTTCAGCCTGTTCCACCCTGTCCATGGACAACTCACCAAGCTCCGCTTCTTCGTACGCTTTCTTGAGTGCTGCTGAGATTGGATGATCGGAATAGCCTTCCGCAAGGGCTGCCACTTCAAGAAGTCCTTCTTTTTCCCATCCGTTCGGAATAACTTCTGATACAACGAATTCACCTTTTGTCAGTGTACCAGTCTTATCAAATACAATCGTTTTCATCTCAGAGAGTGCTTCCAGATAATTGCTTCCCTTTACCAGAACGCCTTGTTTGGATGCTGCTCCGATTCCTCCAAAAAAACCAAGTGGAACAGAGATCACCAGTGCACATGGGCAGGAGATTACAAGGAAAATACATGCTCTCTGAATCCATTCTGCAAATCCACCGCCAAGAATGATTGGTGGAAGGAATGCAAGTACAACTGCCGCACAAACCACGATCGGCGTATAGTATTTTGCAAACTTTGTAATGAAGTTTTCTACATGTGCCTTTTTGCTGCTGGCATTTTCAACCAGTTCCAGAATCTTCGCAACTGTAGAATCATCAAACTCTTTCGTTGTGCGCACCTTAAGAAGTCCGCTTCCATTTACACAACCGCTGATAATCTCGGAACCTTCTGTTACTTCTCGCGGAACCGACTCTCCGGTCAGTGCAGAAGTATCTACAAAGGATGTTCCCGATACAACCACACCATCGAGAGGAACTCTCTCTCCTGCTTTGATGACGATCTCTGTACCAATCTCTACATCATCCGGATCAACCTGTTTGAGCTTTCCGTCTTCTTCAATATTCGCATATTCCGGACAGATATCCATCATTGCACTGATTGACTGGCGGGAACGGTTGACTGCATAACTCTGGAATAACTCCCCGATCTGATAGAACAACATAACCGCTACCGCTTCCGAATATTCCTTTACTCCAAGTGCACCAAACGTTGCTATACACATCAGAAAGTTCTCATCAAATACCTGACCATGACTGATATTGCGCACAGCCCGGTAAATGATGTCCCATCCCACGATCAGATAAGGTATCATAAATAACAAAAACTGCACCGGAATTTCGGACTGAAATTCCAGTTTTCCCATATGTTCCAGTACAAAAAGAGGAACATAAATAACTGCCGCTGCGATAATACGGTACAGCATTATTTTCTGTTTTTTCATCATAGAAGCCTCTCCCCTTTCATACCTTTTCCGGTTTTACAGCTGAATCTGGCAATCCGGCTCTACCTTCTTGCATACAGCAACGACTTCCTGCATGATTTCATCAAACCTTACATCATCTGCATCGATCGTAAGCTTCTGCATCATAAAACTTACCGTTGCATCATTTACACCATCAATTTTTTTGATTGCATCTTCCATTTTTGCTGCACAGTTTGCGCAATCAAGGTCTACCATTTTAAATTTTTTCTTCATCTTTCTTTCCTCCTGAAAAATTTTCTCTCACTGAACATATGAGCAACTGTTCATATGTTCATAATAACTCTGTAATAGAAATCCGTCAAGCAGTTTAGATAACATTTTTTATTTTCTACAATTTCAAAAGAATATACCTCTCCAGAACGTATTCCCTTTTATTTATCAGAACGCTCTATCAGAATTTTCTGACAGAAAAACAAAAAGAAGAACCCGGATTTTCCCAGATTCTTCTCAAATTTATATTTTGTTCTTTACTTTTCAAGCAGCTCCAAAATAGGATGCGACATTAGGAACAGATAATACTCCATCGCTTCATCCGCCGACAGATGAATATCCCGGCTGGTCAGCCAGTATTTGAGTCCGGTTACAACGGTAATCGTATGGAACTCCAGAAAAATCTTTTTGTCTTTTATTCCCTGAAGCTTCTCAAGCTTGATCTTATGTCTGCCCACCATCTCTTCGATCAGCTGACGGATCTTCTTTTCAAGAATTTCCTCAAACCCATTCTGACCGGTCGCTTCAAATGCTTTCTGATAATAAATCCGGTCTTTCTCCATCTTTCGGAACAACAGATAAATGGCTTCTCTTTCCATCCCGTCTTCGGTCATCTCACGGATATGCTGAAAAACCTCCGTCTCCAGAAGCCATTCCATCACTTCATACTTATCCTGAAAGTAATTATAAAAAGTCGGTCTAATGACTCCCGCCTGATCTGTGATCATTTTAATCGTTATCTTATCAAAAGATCCTTTTATCAGTAGTTCCTTAAAGCTTTCCGCAAGCAGGATTTTTGTTAATTCTCTTTTTCTTTCCATGTGTTGTCCTCTTTTTCCTGCCCATTTCTCTTGACGAATATTCTATCACAAACAAAACACTTTTTCAAACCGCTTTTTTTCTGTTTTTTTACTGCTTTTCCACGCGTTTTTTGTAATTTGTGTAACCCTTCTGCTGATGCGGATGCTCTTTCCATAGTTGATCTGCCGTTTTTTTCCACTCACAGGCATAAGCTTTGCACTTACTGCACAAATGTTCCGCACTTTCCGGTGACTGCAGATCGGTCGATTTTGCACCGGTCTCTTTGATCATTTCCTGAAGAATCTCCGGATTTTCAAGCATCGGGCAAGGACGCAAATGATTGCTATTAAAAGGCTGCCGGTCTCTGTATGCCATAAAGAGTGGCTGTTTCAGAGCTTCCAGCAGAGTGACTTCCCGAATATTTGCAGAAGAGTAGTGAATAAATACACATGGTTCTACATCTCCATTCGCATTGATATGGCAGTAGTTTCTTCCACCTGCGATACAGCCTCCGACAAATTCTCCGTCATTCTGGAAATCCATTGCATAAATCGGCTTTCCACCTGTTGCACCGCGGATTTCTCTTACCCGGTGATACATATATTCTCTCTGTTCCTTTGTCGGGAGCAGATCCGGTGCTGCATCATTTCCAACCGGCATATAATGGAAATACCAGGTGAAACGACATCCCTTTCCGATGATCATATCCAGGAATTCATCCGATGTAACCGTTTCAATGTTCTTTCTGGTATAACAGATTGACGTACCGAAGATCAGTCCATATTTCTTTAACCGATCCATAGCTGCCATAACCTTGTCGAATACACCCTCTCCACGGCGCATGTCATTGACCTCTTCAAATCCTTCCAGACTAATTGAAAGGGACAGGTTGCCGACTCTTCTCATCTCTTCGCAAAATTCATCATCCACCAGTGTTCCATTTGTAAATGCATGGAATTCGCAGTCATAATGCTTTTCACAAAGTCTGATAATATCTTTTTTTCTTACTAACGGTTCCCCGCCTGTATACATATAGAAATAAATCCCCAGTTCTTTTCCCTGCGTAATGATGCTGTCCATCTCTTCATATGTAAGATTCAGTTTATGCCCATATTCTGCCGCCCAGCATCCGGTACAATGAAGATTACATGCACTTGTCGGATCCATCAGGATCAGCCACGGAATATTGCACTGATGTACCTCTCTCATACTGCGGATTGTCTTCGTTCCATGGAACGCCGCTTCAAATCCAAGGTTTAATGCTGTCTGTTTAATAACATGCGGGTCAATTTCATCTAATGCACGATTCACATAACTCATCCACTTCGAATCCGGATCCTGTATCATCTTTCTTGCGCCTTCATAGGAGCTCTTCTGGAAATTGTCTCCCATGAAACGCTCGGTCAGATCAACAAGATCAAGCAGACCTTTTTCTCTGTCTTTATCCATTTTTCGCATTGCCAAATCAATTGCTCCGCCAAATGCTGCCCTTGCTGCTTTATGTGTCAATTCGCCCATACTCTTTTCCTCCTGCTATTTTAAAATAAAAAATGCGTAACCACCATATCTGCCCCGGCGATCAGGAATAATATCCCACCGATCCAGTAAGCTTTGCAGTTATATTCACAGCCCAATCTATATCCGACCTCCACACCAAGAAAGCACTGAATGATCGTAACCGGAAGCAATACCATTCCCTGTTCCAGGATCTCCACACTCCAGAATCCGATACCCATTCCGGCAAAATACGCATCTACGCTGGTAAGTACTGCCAGTTTTCTAAGCCGTTTCCAGTTTATTTCATCGTTTCTCCGCTCAAAGATCTGCTTATTATTTCTTGATTTACAGATCATATAAATGCCAAGTCCGATAAATATCAGCACCGACAAAAGCTCCCATCCACTTGCTGCTGTTGAAATCGTCTCATTCATTTTTCTGTCCGGCTTCAGAATATCTGCAACAACATTTCCCAGGATCAGTGCAAAGAGCTGCATTCCTCCAAAAATCAGACTGGATAAAAGTGTGTCTTTTCCATGCTTCCTCGAAAATCCTGCTCCAACACAGATATGTACAACAAATACATCAAATGAAAGCCCGATTGAAATTAAAAGGATTTCAATAATACCCATAGATTCGCCTCCTCCTGCTGGCTGTTACATATATATTATGTAATCCCTTACTAAATAATAAATCTTCAGATTATCGGTTCTGTTTATTTTTTAACGACATTTTTCCACATTTGTCGCATATCTGTTTATTTTTTCAACAGATTATTCTTCCGGAATCTTTTTTATACAATAGAAAGCTCCATTTTCTGTTAAAAATAAAAAATTCCCGCAAAGGTAGATCTTCTACCTCTGCAGGAACTTTGCTTCTTTATTATCTTAGTGATGGAATAAACGGATTCCGGTAAATGCCATCGCCATGTTGTATTTGTTGCAGGTATCGATTACATTGTCATCACGGATTGATCCACCCGGTTCTGCAATATATGTAACACCGCTCTTATGTGCACGTTCGATGTTATCTCCAAACGGAAAGAATGCGTCTGATCCAAGTGCCACACCCGTCAGCTTATCAAGCCATGCTCTCTTTTCTTCTCTGGTAAATACTTCCGGTTTTTCAGTGAAAATATTTTCCCAGGTTCCGTCAGCCAGTACGTCCATATATTCTTCACCAATATACAGATCAATTGCATTATCTCGGTCTGCACGCTTGATTCCTTCTTTAAATGGAAGAGCAAGTACTTTCGGGCATTGTCTCAGCCACCAGTTATCTGCCTTCTGTCCTGCAAGACGGGTACAGTGGATACGGGACTGCTGTCCGGCTCCGATTCCGATTGCCTGTCCGTCTTTTACATAGCATACAGAATTTGACTGTGTATATTTTAAAGTAATCATGGAAATTGCAAGATCTCTCTTTGCGTGATCCGGAATTTCTTTGTTCTCAGTCACTATATTTGAGAAGAAATCATCATCGATCTTCAGTTCATTTCTTCCCTGCTCAAAGGTAATACCAAATACATCCTTGTGTTCTGTAGGTGCCGGAACATAATTCGGATCGATCTGGATCACATTGTAATTACCTTTCTTTTTCTGTGCAAGAATCTCCAGTGCTTCCGGTTCATATCCAGGTGCGATCACTCCATCCGACACTTCTCTCTTGATCAGTCTTGCCGTATCAACATCGCAGACATCAGAAAGCGCAATAAAATCACCGAATGAAGACATACGGTCTGCGCCTCTTGCACGTGCATAAGCACTTGCAAGCGGAGAAAGTTCTCCAAGGTCATCTACCCAGTAAATTTTTGCAAGAGTTTCATCCAGTGGCAGTCCGACTGCAGCACCTGCCGGTGACACATGCTTAAAGGAAGTTGCTGCCGGAAGTCCGGTTGCTTTTTTTAATTCCGATACCAGCTGCCATCCGTTAAATGCATCCAGAAAGTTGATATATCCCGGACGGCCCATCAGAACTTTGATCGGGAGATCACTTCCGTCTTTCATATAGATACGTGACGGCTTCTGATTTGGGTTACATCCATATTTGAGTTCTAATTCATTCATGATTCCTGCTCCTTCTTCACCTTTGTATACTATTTATTCTTATTGATGATCTTGCTTTCGTATGTTCCTGTCTCAATATCAATATATCTTACAAACAGAGATACTTTATTATCTGCATTCAGACTGTTCCAGAGTGTGTCTGCAAATGTGTCCATATCATCCGGAATTGCAACAAGCTTTGGTTCTCCTTCAAAACTCGGAAGCGGATTTCCATCACACTTGTATGTGTGGATAAAATGTCCTTCTCCGGCTACCGGATTCTCATATGCAAAGGTGTAACGGTTGCATGCATCCGGATTTCCGTTATTGCTCTTCAAAATGGACATTGCATAGTTATATTTTCCGTTCTCAATGTGCATGATACCGGAAATACGTGGTGTGTAGTTTGGTCCATCCGGTTCAAATTCACGGCTTCTAAGGGACTGTTCAAACGTCATCTGTCTGTCCATACCTTCATAAATTGTATCAGTCTGATCTCCGTTTGTAACGATCGTCTTATTGCCGAGTACACGCACCGGTGCGTAGATAATTAAGCTTGGGTCTGTCAGCTTTGACTCGTCAAATGCCTGTGTGCGGATTCCTTCTCCCTCTTCTACAAAGACACGATTACGGCTGTTCTCACTTCTTCCCATGATAAAATAAGCTGTTACCGCTTTGCTTCCGTCGGCAGACTTTCCGATGATGATCCCTCTTCCGGGATAAGAATTGCTCTGCAGTTCTTTTTCAATAGATAACATTTCCATGCTTCAATCTCCTTTTATAACTTGTACTTATGTTTGCACATTCATTTATCACTATTTATTATAACTCATAATACCACTATATTTCCAGTCTTTCTGTAAATTTTTTTCAAGTTCTTTTAAAACATCATTTTCAAGACCACTGTTCCATGGTAAAATGTTAGTAAAATAACAATTCAAATTTGGGGATTATTTACAAAAGAGAGGTTTTACTTCATGAGTAGAAACAGAAAAATGGATTTTGCAGCCGGGATACAGGATGGCATTCCCATCTGTCTCGGTTATATTGCGGTATCATTTACCTTTGGTATCATGGCAAAAAATGCAGGACTTTCCACTTGGGAAGCTGTTCTGATTTCCCTTACAAACCTGACCAGCGCCGGGCAATTTGCTGGTCTTTCACTGATTACGGCATCCGCATCCTATTTTGAAATGGCATTCACCCAGCTCATCATCAATCTCAGATATTCGCTGATGTCCTGTGCCCTTTCACAGAAAATTGATAACCACTATCCTTTTTTCCACCGTTTTCTTATCGCATACGGTGTAACGGATGAAGTCTTCGGCGTATCCGTATCCCGCCCCGGAAGGATTACTCCATGGTATTCTTACGGTGTGATGGCACTTGCCGCACCTGGCTGGACACTTGGCACTTTCCTCGGAGTAGTATCAGGAAATATCCTGCCTGACCGAATCGTCAGCGCACTGAGCGCAATCATTATTCCTCCGGCACGTGATAACAGGATCATCGGAACCATTGTCGTGATTTCCATGGCAGCAAGCTTCCTTTTCACAAAGGCTCCTATGCTATGCCAGATTTCTTCTGGCTTCCGAATCATTATCCTTACGATTCTGATTGCCGGAATCGCAGCGTATTTCTTCCCTGTAAAAGAAGAAACAAATCCAGAAGATAAGGAGGATTCTTCCGTTGAAGCATAATCTATATATGTATATCTTTGTCATGGCAGCCGTCACCTATCTGATCCGTATGCTGCCACTGACGCTGATCAGGAAAGAGATCAAAAATACTTTTATAAAATCTTTTTTATATTATGTACCTTATGTAACTCTGGCTGTTATGACCTTTCCGGCCATTCTGACAGCCACCGCCAATATCTGGTCTGCCGCCATTGGTTTTGCAATCGCACTGATCCTTGCATGGAACAGAAAAAGTCTGATCTGTGTTTCCCTGTTTTCATGTGCCGGCGTATTTCTGGTTGAATTATTAACCGGACTGTAGACTGTAAGAGAGATGATCTGAATAAAGGAGGCTTTCTTATGTGGACCAAAAGTTTTTCACGTTATACCCACATTTTGCTGGTCAGTGCTGCTGTTATCATTGGCGCCCAGATCAGCATCTCACTTTTTGAAAGCGATTTTCGTGTTTCCATCGGAATTTTTGGCATTTTCATGTCTCTGATCCTTTTTGGAAAATATCCGATTCTTCCGGTCACGGTGATAAGTGCCCTCTGTGTTTTCTTTTCCCGTACACTGATGCACTGGCTTCGCTTTGGCAGTTGGAATCCACAGAACTATTTTCCGGAAATGTTTTTCTATCTGGTCTACGGAATCCTTTTTTTTCTCTACTGCCGTAAAAATGACTATGAACTTTCGATGTATTCTCTGCCCTGGATGTTTCTTTTTGACTATCTGGCAAATATAACAGAACTGCTGACCCGTATGGATATGGACGCTTTTTCTTTTCAGTCCCAGGCAGGTGTCCTTCTGGTTGCGCTTCTGCGTACTGCACTTGCGGGTCTTTTCCTGTTCTGTCTCAGCCATTACAAGTTCAGTCTCCTGAGTGCTGAACATGCACGGAGATACCAGAACCTTCTTCTTTTGATTTCTGAGCTTAACGGCGAAGTTGTTCTGATGCAGAAAGGTACACGTATGATAGAGGACACCATGAGCACCGCATACCGGCTTTACCACGATATGAGTGAACGGAATATAGACGAATCCCTCACCCGCACCGCACTTCAGATTGCACGTGATGTCCACGAGATCAAAAAAGACTACAATCTGATTGTAAGAGGACTTTCCTCTTCAATGGAATTAAATTCTGAAAATGACGGAATGAGCCTGGATGATATCCTCACCATTCTGAAAAGCAGCCTGGATGCATCCCTTCCAAAAGGGAAACGACTTTTTTTTAATATACAACTGGAGGAAAATCTATATACACAGAACCATTATCTTCTGCTCTCAATCTTCCGCAATCTTTTCAACAATGCGATTGAAGCAGCAGACGGAAATCCGGTCGAGCTTTCTGTCCGTCAATCCTCCACGGATTCTTCTTATGTTATTGAAGTTGAAGATCATGGACCCGGAATTGATCCGGAGGATATGGAACAAATTTTTGAACCGGGTTTTTCCACAAAGATCAATTACGAAACCGGCGAGGTCAATCGGGGACTTGGACTTAGCCTGGTAAAGGATTTTATCGAACTCCGCCTGGGCGGAACCATCCGGGTAACTTCCGTTCCCGGAAAAACAGTTTTCACACTTACTATACCAAAAGAGAAATGGAGCGGTTTATAAATGAAATTCTATCTCATTGATGATGATAAAAATGTACTGCATATATTAAAACGTATTATACGGGACCGGGGACTTGGAGAGATTGCCGGGACTGCCGAAAACGGTGTGGATGCACTCACGGATCTTCCTCTTATAAATCCAGACATCGTAATTGTTGATCTTCTGATGCCCGAAATAGACGGAATCACTTTCGTAAAACGTGCCCGCTCTTATGCACCGGATCTTACTTTTATTATGCTTTCCCAGGTTGCATCCAAAGATATGATCGCAGATGCCTATTCTGCGGGCATCGAATTTTATATTCATAAGCCGATCAACAGTATCGAAGTAGAATCCATACTCCGGAAGGTCAGTGAATCCCTGACTGCCCGCCGGACATTGCAGCAGGTGCAGACGATTTTCCAGACCCAGCAGAATTTTGTACAGCCACAGGGATTTATAAATGATACGGCTGAAAAACCTTATATTATCCGGTTAAAAGGAATTCTCCAAAAGCTTGGCATCACCGGTGAACGTGGCAGCAAGGATATCATTTCCCTTGTCGATTATCTGATCCAACATAACCAGAAAGTTGATAATGTCACTTTATGCGAACTTTGCAGCCGGTTCAGCGACAATCCAAAATCCATGGAACAAAGGATCCGTCGGACAGCCAACATGGGAATGGTCAACCTTGCCAACCTTGGTCTTGAAGATTACGCCAATGACACGTTTACAACCTACTCCAACTCCCTGTATAACTTTGAACAGGTTCGAAGGGAAATGGATTTCATCCGTGGAAAAAGTGTACGGCACGGCAATGTGAAAATTAAAAATTTCCTGAATGCACTGATTCAGGAATGCACCGAGAGAGCCTGATTTTCAGGTTCTCTCCTGCTTCTTATTTCATCTCTTTATATATTTTCTCTATAATTCATTATCACTTATAGTTATCGTCATTATATACAATAAATCTATCCTGTATTTGTAGTTTTTTCCAAAAATAAATTTCATTTTGATACTTTTTGTATTTTTTTGTAACTTCCATTTTATTATGTTATCACGATAACTGATGCGAATAAATATAAATATTAAGGAGGATGTCATATGTTAACAATCGTAAAAGGTATTGGTTTACTGCTTCTCACTTTAGCCTGTTTCTCTGTATTCAGCCTGAAGTTTCCAAAAGGATCAGAAGCAATGTCCGGAATGGCTAATGCAGCCGTTGCTTCGTTCCTGGTAGAAGCTGTTCATCATTACATCACAGGTGATTTATTAGGAATTGCATTTTTCTCAGAACTCGGAACCATATCCGGCAGCTTCGGGGGAATCGCTGCAGCTACTTTAGTTCCGATCAGTATGGGATGTAATCCGGTACTTGCAGTCGTTGCAGGTGTCGCAGTCGGAGGATACGGAATCCTTCCTGGTTTTGTAGCAGGTTATATTGTAGGTTTTGTAGCTCCGTTCCTGGAAAAGAAACTTCCAGAAGGTCTGAATCTGATCGTTGGTGCTCTTGCAATCGCACCGCTTGCAAGAATTATTGCCATCGCAGTTGATCCGGTCGTTAATTCAACACTGCTCAACATCGGACGTATGATTTCTGCAGCTGCTGAACAGTCTCCACTTATCATGGGATTCCTGCTCGGTGGTATTATGAAGATGATCTGCACCTCACCACTTAGTTCTATGGCTCTGACTGCTATGCTCGGACTTGATGGACTTGCAATGGGTATTGCAGCAATTGCATGTGTTGGTGGTTCTTTCACAAACGGTATCATTTTCGACCGTTTAAAACTTGGCGAGCGCAGTAATGTTATCGCGGTAATGCTTGAACCTCTTACACAGGCCGATATTATTACACAGAATCCGATTCCGATTTACGGATCAAACTTCTTTGGTGGCGGACTTGCCGGACTCGCAGCAGCTATGCTCGGTATTATCAATAACGCCCCTGGAACAGCATCTCCGATTCCTGGACTTTTAGCTCCATTCGGATTTAACCCACCACTTAAGGTTGTAGCTGCAATCGTACTTGCTGCGATCGGCGGATCTTTAGCTGGATTTGTTGGTTCTATCGTGTTTAAAGGTTTTGCAAAAACACCTGCAGATATCAAAGCATCTGAAAAAGCTACTGAAACAATTGTTCCGGAAGTTGCTATCGCTGCTGAATAATCAAAATGACTATTTCAAACTGCTTGTTTATATAGCCCTTAAAGAAGAAAAAGACTCGAAAACTTTTGTTTCCGGGTCTTTTTCAATTTACGGGAAATTATATTTCTCACTCCAGTGTTTCTTCTATATCTGCATTGATTCCTCTGTGTTCAACCGAAGTTGAAAATACGATCAGTGTCTTTGTTCTTCCAAATCGCTGCAATTCTCCAATAAATTTATCCAGCTCTGTTGTGCTGGGAAACAGTACTTCCAACACCATAGAATATTCTCCGGTCACACAGTTGCATTCGATCACATTTGAACACTTTCTCACAAACGGATAAAACATATTTTTTTCCTCCGGCGAAACCTCCAGATTGATCAGTGCCTTGATATGATATCCAAGTGCTTCCGGATTCACCTGTGCCTGATAACCGAGAATATATCCTTCTTTTTCCATCTTTTCAATCCGCGCTGATACAGCCGGTGTAGACAGATACACCTTCTCTGCAATCTCTTTCAATGGACATTTGGCATTTCTCTGTAAAATATTCAAAATTGTACGATCCACTGCATCCAGTTCATGATTTTTCATCTGCACTACCTCTTTCTGACATCCCATTTATACTTTTGACCCCTTTGATACCAGATTGCTACGTGCTTTGCACTCCTGCAAGTCAAAAAAAAAGATACTCTCTGCGTTCTTCTCCGCAGTAAAGTACCTCTTTGTACAAATATTTTCACTCTTTAAATATGTTAAAAATAATAGCATTCCTTTTTCTTCCTGTCAATAAAAAGACATTTATTTTTTCCTATTTTTCCTATTTTGATTTGACATTTGTCCTACCACGTGATATTCTGAAATTGTGTTTTAGATAAGATTTAGATTTCACATATTTTTGTAAATCATTAACATCTGTCTGATGACTTACAAAAATATGTGATTTTTATTTTTATCGGCATCATCAATTTTTTAGGAGGTACTACTAATGAACAAGGGTACAGTTAAGTGGTTCAACGCACAGAAAGGCTACGGATTCATCACAAACGAAAGCACCGGAGAAGATGTATTCGTACATTTTTCAGGAATCGCGGGAGAAGGATACAAATCTCTTGAAGAAGGACAGAACGTTACTTTCGATATCACAGAAGGAAACCGCGGACTTCAGGCTGTTAATGTAACAGTTGCGTAATCGCTGCAAAAGATGCTAGAGTAAAAAACCGAGTTATAGGACAAAATGTGTTGATAGAAACCGGTTTTCTATGTTATAAATATGCTTTGCCGGAATTACCCAAGCAGTTCTCTATATATTCGCATTACATTCTTACAGAAGATTTTCTCGATCTCGCTCTCTGTAAATCCATTCTTTTTAAATACATCTTCCAGCTTTGTCATATCTACAGGGGATGCGATCTCCAGTTCTCCATTCATACCATCAAAGTCCGAACCAAGTCCTAAAGCCTCTATTCCCGCC
>OCIU01001851.1_pt1 | contig 13450 bp, 19 predicted proteins | sample 1538471 | NCBI WGS metagenome assembly OCIU01 (sample SAMN04571693, study PRJEB22368) | human gut metagenome | biome: human gut; material: stool | host: Homo sapiens | place: Luxembourg | collected 2012-06-01 | reverse complement strand
ATTTTTAAGCATTAGATGCCACTTCCCGATGTCGTATCGGGTCTACTCCTAAGCGGCAGGCCACTGGTTCGAATCCAGCCGGGGGTGCCAGAAAAAAGGACCTTGCATATGCCAGGTCCTTTTTTGCTTTTTGTTTTATGGTATGCCCTTTGCCCAGCCCGGATCTTTGAAGATGCTGCGTCCGACGCGCTCATCGGCTGCATACCGATATCCTTTGCGCCGGACGGGCTTCCGGCAGCACTACCTGCTGGACTATGACGCCTTCGGCACGGTGGACAACACGCAAAAAAGCACCCTCTCGGGTGCTTTTTTGCATGTTTGTCCCGGCTCACTCGCCGAGCTTTGCGAGCATGGCCTCGCAGACCTCGTCCATGTCGCCGACGATGCCGTAGGTGCAGTAGTTGAAGATCGCCGCCTCGGGATCGGTGTTCACGGCGACGACCACGTCCGCGTCCGAAAAGCCCGTGACGTGGTTGACCGCGCCCGACACGCCGAACGACAGCAGCAGCTTCGGCTTGACCACAGCGCCGGACTGCCCGATGACGAGCTTGAACGGCAGCACGCCGCGGTCGAACACCGGGCGCGTGCAGGCGACCTTGCCGCCGAGGCGCTCTGCCAGACGGCGATAGCGCGGCAGGGCGTCCGCCCCCTTGATCGCGTTGCCGACGCAGACGATCACGTCCGCGTCCGCGATGTTCAGGCTCTCGTCGAGATCGTCGGCGCGGAAATCGAGGATCTCGGTGCGGATGTCCGCGACCGGGAAGTCGATGTGCTCCTCGATGACCTCGTGCGCACGCGCGCCGCAGGGCACACACTTGAACGTGCCCGGGCGGATCGTGCCGACCTGCGGGCGCGCCACCGGCACGGTGATGACGGCCATCATCTTGCCGCCGACGGCAGGCTCAACGAACTCGATGTCCGTCGTCTTGGGATCCCAGACGAGCTCGGTCGCGTCCGAAGTGCAGCCGGTGCCGAGGCGCGCGGCGAAGCGCGGCGCAAAGTCGCGCCCGTTGATCGTGCCGCCGACCATGACCGCCGTGGGCCGGTACTTCCGGCACAGGACGGTGAAGAGGTTGGTGTACGCATCGTTATTGAAGTAGTCATAGCCCGTGCCGGTCACGTGGATGACCTTGTCCACGCCGCAGTCGAGCACGCGCTGCAGCTCGCCGTCCGAGATGCTGCCGACGATGACCGCGACGAGTTTCTCGCCGCTCGCGTCGCAGAGCTTGCGCGTTTCCGAGCACAGCTCGAGCGAGACCGGCAGCACGCTGTCGCCGTCGCGCTCGATGAAGACCCACATGTCTTTGTAATCTGTCTTATTCACTGCCTGCACCTCCTCAAAGCACGTCCGCGATCAGATCGAAGAGCCGGTCCACGTTCTTTTCCGTGCTGCCCTCGTCGATCATACTGCCCTTCGCACCGACCTCCGGCGGGTAGGTGCGCGGCACTTTCGTGGGCGAGCCGGGGTCGCCGATCTGCGCAGGGTCGAGCCCTGGGATGGTGGCCGCGCTGTAGACCGCAATGGGCGCGGTGCGCGAGGCCTTCCAGCGCTTCAGATTCGGGATGCGGGGGCGGAAGTTCGCCTTCTCGACCGTGAGCAGGCAGGGATACTTCGCGCGCAGCACCTCCGTGCCGCGCTCGAGGTCGCGCTCGGCCGTGATGGTGTGCGCGGCCGTGTCCACCTCGACGATCTTTGCCGTCGAAGAGATCTGGCTCGCGCCGAAGCGCTCGGCCAGCTGCGAGCCCATCTGCCCGGTCGCGCCGTCGAGCGACTCCTTGCCGCAGAAGATGAGGTCAAACTCGCCGAGCTGCTTTGCCGCGCTCGCAATGACGTAGCTCGTGGCGAGGGTGTCGGCGTTGGCAAACGCGCGGTCAGACAGCAGCACGGCGCGGTCCGCGCCCGCGGCGAGACACTCGCGCAGCGCCTCCTTGGCCATGTCCGGCCCCATCGTGATGACGGTGACCGTGCCGCCGTGCGCCTCCTTGACGCGCACGGCCGCCTCAAGCGCGTTGGCGTCCAGCGGATTGAGGATCGCCGGCACGCCCGTGCGGATCAGGCTGCCCGTGACGGGATCCATCTTCACGAGGTTGATGTCGGGCACCTGCTTGACGCAAACAAGAATATTCAGCATGCTTCAGCCCTCCTCCACATTGGTGCAGACCTTGCCGGGGTTGAGGATGCCCTTGGGGTCAAACACCTGCTTGATCGCCTGCATGAGCCCGAACGCCGTCTCGCCGGCGGACTCCACCAGGTACTGCTTCTTTGCGTGGCCGATGGCGTGCTCGCCGGAGACCTGCCCGCCGAACTCGGTGCACTTGGCATAGCATTTGTCCATGACGGCCTTGCTGCGGCGCTTGAACTCGTCGAGCGCCATGTCGTTGGCGCAGCAGTAGATGTGCAGGTTGCCGTCGCCCGCGTGGCCGAAGTTGCGGATGGTGATGCCCTCCGCCTTGCCGGTGGCGCGGGTGTAGACGAGAAACTCCGCGATGCGGTCGACCGGCACGACGACGTCCATCTCGTCGAGCAGCTTCGTGTCCGCCTCGATGACGGTCAGGAACGCGCTGCGCGCGGCCCAGACGTCCTTTTTCAGGCCGTCGGTCCAGACGACAAGCGTATCGTACGCGCCGCACTGCTCGGCAAGCGCGCCGAGGCGGTCCATCTTCGCGGTCAGTTCGGCCTCGCTGTCGCCGACGAGGGTGACGAGAATGTACGCGCCCGCCTCTTTGCCGTCCACGACCGTGGGGAAGATGGTGTTGCCGGTGAATGCCGCCGAGGAATCGACGATGTCGCGCTCCATGAACTCGATCGACTGCGGGTCAAGGTTGGCAAGCTTGATCTTCGGCACAGAGGCGATAGCGGTCTCCACGTCGGCAAACGGGAGGATGAGGCTCACGTTCATTTCCGGCTTCGGGATGAGCTTGAGCGTCAGCTCCGTGATGACGCCAAGCGTGCCCTCCGAGCCGATCATCAGGTGCAGCAGGCTGTAGCCGGAGCTGGTCTTGCACACGGTCTTGCCGAGCTCCATGACTCTGCCGTCGGGCAGCACCACGGTCATGGCCAGCACGTAGTCGCGCGTGACGCCGTACTTCACGGCGCGCATGCCGCCCGCGTTCGTGGACACGTTGCCGCCCACGGTCGCGGTCTTTTCGCCCGGGTCGGGCGGGTACATCAGGCCGTGCGTGAGCGCGTCGGCCGCGAGGTCGCACAGCAGCACGCCGGGCTGGATGTGCACGACGAGGTTGTTCATGTCATAGGAGAGGATCTTGTTCATGCGCGTCGTGCACAGCACCACGCCGCCGCACAGCGGCACGCATCCGCCGACGAGGCCCGTGCCCGCGCCGCGCGGCGTGACGGGAATGTTGTTGTCGTAGCACACGCGCAGAATTGCGGACACTTCCTCGGTGCTCTCGGCCTCGCAGACCACCTCGGGGTAATACTTGCCGTAGATGGGCATTTCGTCGTGGCTGAAGTCGTCCTTCACCGCGTCGCCTGCGAAAAAGCGCTTCGCGCCCACGATGGCCTGAAGCTGCGCGGCGATCTCCGGCGTGACCTGATTGTATTTCGTCATTTCTGACCTCCTAACTTGTTCTGAACTTATAAAGTAACACAATACAGGGGGTAGTTGTCAAGTATCCCCTGTGTGAAAAAATCATATGGCAGACATTACTATTAGGTTACACAAGGTCAATCGACCGAGTGTGACCTAATTTTTTTGTCCGTTTGGAGGTGAGGACATGGCCGACTATGCTTTTAGAACCATCGGGGACCGCCTGGAAATTCAAAGGCTATGGGAACAGGGATACTCCCCGAAAGAGATCGCCGGGACCGTCGGGAAGTCCCTGGACGTGGTTTATACGGAACTTTCCCGGGGCCGGGACGGGACGCGCCTGCCGGACCAGCGCCTGCGGTACAGCGCGGAACTTGCCCAGCGGAAGGTGCAGCAGTCCCTGGAGCGGCGGGGCAGAAAAGCCGGAAAGCCCACCGACGGCAAGGCGGCGGGCCAGTAAGGACGCCAGAAAGGAGAACCGCATGGGACAAGAAGAACCCAAAGGGCGCAGGGCTTTTCGGAAGATCCTGGAGGATCGAAACGAAAAAATGAGGCGACTTTTGATGAAGATGGAGGCAGAGGACGCCAAAAGAGAGGCCAAGGACGCCGCGAGGGAGCAGAGGGCGATCAGGGAGGCCGTGGAGGAGGCCAAGACGTTCCGGGAGTACCTGGAGGCGGAGGGCATTTCATACACCACCCTGCTGCACCTGATAGCGTTACAGGAGGACATGAGCAGTCTTGCCCACAATATCCTCCTGGGCTATGAACACGGGGAGGGCTGGCCGGATGGGACCTGACGAAAAGGACACCGGCCCGCTGACGGTTTACATGGACGGCCGGCCGGTGGGGATTGCGGGCGGTGAGATCCCGGAGATCTCCCTGACGGCGGAGGAACCCGTGGAGGCCGTACCGTCGGCCGCATTCTCCGGCGGGTCCGCGACCATCACGCTGGAGCAGGCCAGTGAGGCCATGAAGTCACTGGCGGGGGTGTGGGACGCGATATGTACAACCCTGGAGCAGGCCGGAAAGGCGCTGGCCAGGGTGTGGGCAGCCTGCCGGGAGGCGCTGGAGTTCCAGGAGGCCATGCGGTGGGCCTCTGTTTACGACCGTCCCCTGGCCTATCGCTACCGGCACACCAAGAAAAAGCGGACCAGGAAGAAGTACGCCAAGCGGATCCTGGCCTGGTATCGGGAGGAGGTCCTGTAAATGCTACGGCTTACGGCGAACAAAACCAAACTTTACACACTTGTGGCGGATTATGTGGACAACCTGCCGCCCATGAGAAAAACCACGTTTACAAAGTACCCGCGCACACATGACTATGCCCTGGAGTGGGCCACGGAGCGGGAGAAGGGCCGCGCCTTTCTATCTGCCTGCATGGGCCGCCCCCTCCCGAAAATCGACATTGACGAAAAAGGAACCGGGCGGCTGGTATGGGGCGCGTACAAGTACATAGACCTGCAGGGCCTCCGGGACCGGGGCATGGTGGAGGAGTACGTCACGGCGGCGGAGCGCCGGCGGATAGAAAGGGGTGCCGACAATGGGAACTGAGCGAAAACCACTGACCCGCGAACAGGTGGAAAGTATACGAGAGCCGCGTCCAGTTTGGGTTGAGTGGGTAAATATGCCACAACTGCAGAAAAGCCCGGGGTGGGAGATTGCAACCCATGTCCATGATGGACGCCTCTGCATTAAAGGAAATCGGGATAAGGATGGGTATTTGCTGGACTTATACGGTGTAAAATGGGTGGTTTATGACGGACCGCCAGAAAAATAGGAGGAACCCATGAGCGAACAGCGGAGGCGCCCGGCTAGGCTGGAAATCGGCCAGGAAGTGGTGCGGACGCCGGAGACCATCTTCGAGGAGGCGCACGGAAAAGCCGTCCGGCGGCCCATGCGGGGCCGCGTGGACTATATCCACCCCAGGGGGCGGTTCCATATCGTGGCTTTCAAGGTGCGCGGCAAAATCATCAAAGAAACCTTTCAAGGTGTGGAGGTATAGACCATGGACAGAAAAGCGGAGTTTATGAAAATCTGGACAGAGCGGGTTCAGCGTGAGTATGCGGACAATATTCTGGGGTGGCTGGAGTATGAAACGGACTTTTTCGAGGCCCCCGCCTCCACCAGGCACCACGGGGCGCACCCTGGCGGCCTGCTGGACCATTCCCTGAACGTGTACCACCGCCTGCGGGCCATCGTGTGCGTGGAAACCTACGGGGCCACCACCTCCGACCTGCTGGCGGAGGACGTGGAGGAAACGGTGGCCGTCCTGGCCCTGCTGCACGACGTGTGCAAGGTGAACTGCTACCACACCGAAACCCGCCGGAGGAAGAACCCGGAAACCGGATACTGGGAGGACTACCAAACGTATGCGTTCCGGGACCCCCTCCCCCTGGGCCACGGCGAGAAAAGCCTATACCTGATCCAGCGGCACATGGACCTGGAGCCGGAGGAGGCCCTGGCCATCCGGTGGCACATGGGAGCCTATGACAACGCGGCAAAGGGTGACGGCCGCGCCCTTTCGGCGGCCATGGCCGCCTCCCCGTGGGTGTGGCGCCTCCAGCAGGCGGATATGTGCGTGGCCTGGGTAGATGAACGGGAGGCGGCGGAGGAATGAAAAGGGCCCTTTGTAAGCCATGCGCGGTTGAGACCGCCGCCCGCAGGGATCGAGAGGTCAAGCAACTGCCCGGACGGTCCGAGAAAATCACCTGCGACAAGTGCGGCCGCCGGCGGTATGGCCTACCGTATGAGGTCAAGCGAGTATTTTTCACGGGAGGGGCCAGGAAATGAGCCAACGAAAAGCGAAAGAATACCGCCAGGCCATGGAGCAGTACCGGGGCGTGGTGGTGGACGTGGACGACCTAAAACGCCGGATCGGGGCCATGGAGGCCCGCCACCGCCGGGAGGACCGCGACAAGGTGGAGGAAATCCGCCAGCGCCAGGAGGCGATCCGGGAGCGGGCCGACCTGGAGCAGGCCAAGGCCATGGAAAAGGCGGAGGCAGCGTGGAGGGCAGAGCGGCGCCGCAAGAGCGAACAGTGCCGGCGGGCAGTTCGTCGCCGGAGGATCACCGCCGTGGCCTGCCTGGGCGCTGTCCTCCTGGCCATGGTGTGGGCCATCGCTATGGCCTGCGCAGCGGCCGGAGAGGAGGAAACGGCCCTGCCCACGCCCGTGGCGCTGGCGCCGGTGTCCACCGTGACACCAGAGGCGGGAGAGGACCCGCTGGAGGCGGAGAAGATCGAGGCCGCCCTGCTGGAACAGGGGTATTTCTCCGACGCCATCCCCTTGCCATATGACCTGCAGGACACCATGAGGACGGCCTGCGAGGAATACGGGTGCCCCTATCCCCTGGCGCTGGCCGTGGCGGAGGTGGAAAGCAACTTCGACGTGGAGGCCGTGGGTGCCGTGGGTGAGGTGGGGGTCATGCAGTTAAACCCGGGGCCGGAGAATACATACTGGATCAACCTGCAGGCGGAAACCAACCAGGACCCAACCACGCCGGCCGGGAATATCGTCTGCGGGGTGTACCTGCTGGGGACCCACCTGATCAACTATGAGGACACAGAAAAGGCCCTTATGGCCTACAACATGGGGCCGGCCGGGGCACTCCAGGCGTGGGAGGACGGGATCACTTCCACGGAATACACCGAAAAGGTCACGGAGGCCATGGACCGCTGGGAGGCGGTGCTGGGTTGAAACCGTTCAATTTCAACGAGGGGAGCCGGGAGCAGACCAGACGCGAGGCGGTGGCGCGGGCCAGGTTCCACCGCTGGCAGGCCCCGGGCCGCTCCAGGGTGGTCCACCCGGAACATGGGGCCATCGTGGTGCCCCACGCCTCCAACCTGGCCGCGATCCTGAACGCGGCGGAGGTGTGGCGGTGCGACTGGGCGACAATCCTGGACGCAGAGGTGTGGGCCGCCGACCCGGCGGAGCCGGTGGCCAAAATGCCAATACATATTTAATAAAGGAGGACAGGCTGGTGATCATCGAGGAAAAGGGCCTGGTAAAGGCCATAAAAGCAGCATACCGACATAGCGGGTACACCGTCCTGAACCAGGGCGGGGAGGTCACGATCTACACGGAAGGGTGGTTCGTGCGGTGCCTGTGGACCAAACTTCCACGCAAGGCGCTGGCCATCATCGTGGAACACATGGGCATGATCCCGGACGACGGCGAGGCCATGGCCATCGAGAAGGACGACCAGCCCAAGGCCGTCATGGCCGGGATCGTGAGCGACGACGTGGCCGGGTGGATGGGCGGAGAGGCGGCCAGTATGGCCTCCTATGTCCCCGTCACCTTCCGGGGGTATCAGTTATTCCAGGAGGTGAACGGCCGCCAGGCGTATGGCGTGGATCCCACCGCCCTGGCCATCGTGGAGCGGGTCACGGCGGAAATGGGGACGGCCGCTATTTCTGGAGGCCGGGCGCTGGCCTGGAGCCACGACGGGGAAACCGTCATGCTGGGCGCAATCAGGAAAACCACATGGGCGTGGGACTGGGAGCGGACCGTGTGGGAGGCCCTGGAGAGCGTGGACCTGCACAAAAAGGAGGGCTGACCGTGACGGAGTTCGAGAGGATCACCGCCTCCCCTGCTGTCCTGGGGGCGTTCCTGGGGGGCCTCCCATGCCTGGAGGGGCCATGGGACGACGCCTTTCACCGGGAGTTTTGCGACAAGTGCGAGGCGGAGAACTGCGACGCCTGCCCGCATAAGGCAGAGCGGAACAGTCCGACGTGGTGGCTGGGGCTGATCCACACGGGATCCGGGCCGGTGAGGACCGAGAGCCGGAACCCATACCTGCGGCAGGCGGCGGACCTACGCCTGGAGGCCATGCACCAGCGGGACCGTTTCGGTCGTGACCTGCTGGCCCGGGAACTGGAGAGCGCGGCGGCCACCATCGAGGACCTGGAAAAAAGGCTGGAGGAAACGAGAAATGAAACGGACTGACCTGGGCCGTGCGGTCCTTTATCAAGGGGACTGCATAAACACCATGGAGGAGATTCCGGACGGTTCTGTGGACGGGCTGATCATTGATCCGCCATACTCCAGCGGCGGGACATTTTCCACGCAGCGGAAGGTGGAAAGCGGGAAAAAGTATTTAGACACAGGAGGAGGGAAACAGACCGACTTTCCTAATTTTAGCGGGGACAACATGGATATGCGTAGTTTTACCATGTTCATGCGGGCCGTATTGTTCGAGGGCAGGCAGAAAACCAAAGAAACCGGCGTCTGCTGTGTTTTCATCGACTTCCGAAACCTGCCGGCGGTGGCGGATGCCATGCAAATGGCCGGGTGGACCTGGCGAGGGATCGCAGTATGGGACAAGTTAAATTCCAGGCCGCAAAAAGGCCGGTTCAAAAATCAATGTGAATACATCGTATGGGGGAGCAACGGGGCCATGCCACCGGATCGGGGCGTCCCGGTCCTGGAAGGTGTGTTCAGGTTCCAGAATGTGGCGACGGCAAAGGCACACCACCAGACGGAAAAGCCCATAGGGCTGATGGAAAAGGTGGTGGAAATCGTCCCGGAGGGCGGGACGGTCCTGGACTGCTTTATGGGTTCAGGGTCCACCGGGGTGGCGTGTATCAGGACAGGACGCCGATTTATCGGAATTGAACTGAACGAAATTTATTATGCGACCGCGATCAAACGGATCGAGGAGGAAACCAGTCAAGTGTCCCTATTCGGCGGGGGGGGGTATCTGATCACAATATACATTTTTAGGAAAATGAAAGCCACCTGCGCCTGGTGCTGACAACACGGCGCAGGTGGCGATATAAGCGACGGCGAAACCGTCCCGGATACCTATATTATATCAGTTCCCCGGGAGGTTCGCAACGGATAATTTTTCGGCGGGGCCACGGCCCCGTAAGCGCCGGTAAGAGGCATTAGTAAAGTGACCAGCACCCGTAAAGGAGGGGGCACCATGCCATACGTCCATAGGATGGTGCAGGCTGGCCGGACCGTCGAACATAGGAAAATGCAATCCTTCCGGGTTCACACCAAGGGGGTCAAGCGCGGACCCAATAAGGGGACCACCACGGAGAGGCAAGCCCGGATCAATGAGCGGGTGGCGGAGGAACACCTGCGCTGGGATCTGAATGGGAACTTTGACCACCGGGATCTCCACGCCGTCCTCCACTACTACGACAAGGACACGACCTTTGAGGAAATCCTGGCCCACAAGGCCGCTTTCCTGGCCAACCTTCGGAAAGCCTGCCGAAAGCGCAGGATCAAGTACAAGGCCGTGGTGGTGATCGAAACCAAGCGCATGACCAACCCACACATACACGTGGTGATCAGCCGGATGGACCCGGAGATCATCACCGAGGCATGGGAGAACGTCCCGAGGGGCGGCGGGGGTATCAGTTTTAAGCCCCTGGACCGCCGGGGAAACCATGCGAAACTGGCGGCCTACCTGATGAAGGAGAGCCGGTCCACCATGGAAAAGTACCGGGAGATCGGGAAACGGGGCAAGCGGTACAGCAAAACCCAAAACATGGACAAGCCGGTGATCACCTACAAGGTGGTGCCCGCCTCCTCCTGGAGGAAGGAGCCAAAGGCGCGGAAAGGCGCGGTCCTGTATAAGTTCGACGACGGGGCAACCTGCAAGAGCGGGTGGCACGAAATGACGGGCTACCCATACCAGGAATATTTCGAGGTTTTCAACGAATAGGAGGACAAGCCGATGAAAATTTACATAGCGGGCAAGATCGCCGGGGATCGGCGGTATCGGGCCAAGTTCAGGGAGGCCGCCAAGGCCCTGGAGGCGGCGGGCCATGTGGTTCTGAACCCGGCCACGCTGCCGGACGGCCTGACCGACGCGGACTATATGCGGATCTGCATGGCCATGGTGGACACGGCGGACCTGGCCGTGTTCCTGCCAGACTACCAGGAGAGCCGGGGCGCCATGGTGGAATGGGCGTACTGCCAGAGGATCGGCAAGGACTGCGCCATGTACCTGGACATGACGGGAGGGAGAACACAGTGAAAGACTTTGTGGAGGCATACAAAGAGGCCCGCGCAAAAGCGTGGGAATACATGGGAGCCAAGCGGGCCGGATGGGTGGAGCCGGGGAAAAGGACGCGGGAAAACCACGCGATCCTGGTTCCGCGCCGGGAGGCTGTGGCCATGGCGGACGAACTGGCGACGGCCGTCTTTGCAAAGGAAATTTACTTAACCTGGATGATGAACCTGCAGGGGTTCATGGTGCAACTGGCGGCCGGAGAGCATGACGCCGTGACGTGCCCGGAGTGCAGCCGCGTTTTCCGCGCCGGCTGGATGAATGGGCGGTGCCCGTATTGCGAGGCAGAGCAGAACGCCACCAAGTACGTGTGCGGATTGAGGGAGGCGGCGGGAAAATGAGCGGGGCGCAGATCAACTTCCTGGAGGAGATCATTGTGGACAACTTCGCCGGCGGCGGCGGAGCGTCCACGGGGATCGAACTGGCCACCGGCCGCCCCGTGACCATCGCCATCAACCACGACCCGGACGCCATACTCATGCACAAAACAAACCACCCATTTACGGAGCATTACCAGGCAAGCGTGTGGGACGTGGACCCGCGCGAGGTGTCAAAGGGGCGCCCTGTGGGGCTGGCGTGGTTCTCCCCTGATTGCAAGCATTTTTCAAAGGCAAAGGGCGGAAAGCCGGTGGACAAGAACATAAGGGGCCTGGCCTGGATCGTTCTGCGGTGGGCCGGGACCGTGCGGCCCAGGGTGATCATCCTGGAGAACGTGGAGGAGTTCCAGACCTGGGGGCCTGTACGGAAAGGCCACCCGGTGAAATCAAAGGCCGGACAGACCTTCCGCAAATGGCTTTCGCAACTGGAGGCCCTGGGGTATGCCGTGGAATGGCGGGAACTGGTGGCGGCGGACTACGGGGCGCCAACGACCAGGAAACGGTTTTTCCTGGTGGCAAGGTGTGACGGCGCGCCCATTGTGTGGCCGGAGCCGACACACGCACCGGCGGGCAGCCGGGAGGTGCTGGAGGGGCAGAAAAAGCCGTGGAGGAGCGCGGCGGAGGTCATAGACTGGAGCCTGCCCTGTCCTTCCATCTTCGACACGCGGGAGGCCATCCGGGAGAAATACGGGCTTTCCGCACAGCGGCCACTCCGCCCCAACACAATGCGGCGAGTGATCCGAGGGGTGGACAAGTTCGCAATCAAGGCCCCGGAGCCGTTCCTGGTGGTGGTAAACCACGCCGGGGACTTCCGGGGGCAGAACACGGCGGACCCGCTCCAGACCGTCACGGCCAAACATGGGTATGGTGTGGCCTCTCCCCTCCTTGCCCCGCTGACCATGCACAACAACGAGAACGCCACGGGGACCAATATCACCGAGCCGGTGAACACGATCACAAGCAGCGGAGCGGGCGGCCATCAAATGGTGATCACGCCGGCCATGATCCAGTACCACACCGAGCAGACGGAGCGGGTGCGGGGGCAGGGGCTGGCGGATCCGCTTATGACCATTGACGCCTCCAACCGCTACGGCCTGGCGGCGGCCAGCCTGGTCAAATACTACGGGAGCGACCAGCACGGACAGGGCGCCGGGGACCCTCTCCACACCATCACCGCAAAGGACCGGGAGGGCGTCCTGGCGGCGAACCTGGCCAAGTTCTACGGAGGGACCTATACCGGGAGCGGGTCCAAAATGTCCGATCCGCTCCACACCGTCACGGCCGTGGATCACAATGCCCTGACGGCCACGCACCTGGTCAAAATGAAGGGCACAAACCTGGGCGGTCCCATGTCGGAGCCAGTGCAGACCATCACCGCCGGCGGCGGCCACTTCGGCGTCGTCACCACCGTGGTGGTCAAGGCGGAGCCGGGCGCGGACCTGAAACACTGGCCGGAGATCCGGGACCTGCTGAATACATACTGCGGGTACAACCTAGGGGCGGGGGACGTGATCCTGTTCCAGATCGGAGAAACGGCCTATTTTATGGCGGACATAGGATTGCGTATGCTGACGCCCAGGGAGTTGTATATGGCCAACGGGTTCCCCCAGGACTACAAGATCGAGCGGGATTATACCGGGCGGGAGTACCCAAAGACCAAACAGGTGGCACGGTGCGGGAACGCGGTTCCCCCTCCCTTCGCCACGGCCCTGGTGCGGGCCAACCTGCCGGAGTGGTGCGGCGTCGAGATCAACACCATGGAGGAACTGGAAAAGGCGGTGGCGGTGTAGCCGACCGAAAGAAACGGAGGAGAAAGACATGGGCGTTATCGGGATCGGAGTAGGCACCGCCACACTGGGGCGGATCTGCCGGGACAAGGATGGGAACATCACGGAGCAATCGACGGCCAGGTGGGACGCGGACCCCGCCGGCGGATCGGTGGCAATCTGGCCAATGGACCCGGAGAAGATGGAACCGAGCGGGCCGGCGGAGGTGTACGGGGACTGGGACGCGGCCGCCTACCTCTGCCGGGTGGTGGAACTGATCCACCCTAACCGGCAGATCAACATACCAAACCTGGAGGCCATGATCCGGGCCGCAGCAAAGGACGGGGTGGACATTTGCACCTACTGCCCGGACTATAACTGCCGGGGCTGTATCGTGAATGAGTGGAAGGAGGATCCAGACGATGAATGACCAGGTTATTTTGAGCGTGACAAAGAGAGGCGGCGGCCTGGAAGTGACCACCAGAGGAACGGGGCACGACCAACTGGCGGCCATCGAAGCGGTGGCGGCCTCCGCGTGGCGGGTTATGACCGCCAACCGGAACGTGCCGCCGGACGCGGCCACCGGCGTGATCCTGCTTTCCGTGCAGCGCGAGATCCAGACTGCTGCAGGCAAAAGCGGGCACATGAACATGGAGGAGATCGGGCTGGACCGGAGCGGGAAGTGAGGCGGAACCATGAGAGAGAAAAAGAACCTGCGGCGGGTCACTCTCCTGGTGAC
>OCIU01001848.1_pt1 | contig 13465 bp, 12 predicted proteins | sample 1538471 | NCBI WGS metagenome assembly OCIU01 (sample SAMN04571693, study PRJEB22368) | human gut metagenome | biome: human gut; material: stool | host: Homo sapiens | place: Luxembourg | collected 2012-06-01 | reverse complement strand
TCGATTTGTAAACTTTTTTATTATTTCGTCTGTCTACTTGACAGGGGGCACATCAAACACCGCAGGCTGCTTTTTTTCGTGCGCCGGGACAGGACCGAAAAGACCTGCATACCGCGGAAGCCGTGAGCTGTCCGGGTCATGCAGGTCTCTTTGCGCAGTATATAATTGAACCTCCGTGTACCGACAGGTACGCACGGCGGTGTAAGAGGCGGATGATACGTCAACGGGGAGCTTCCTGCCCGGTTTTCCGGAATATTCTGCAGCCGCTCCTTCAGGCTGTCATCACAGGCGGCATCCGTCGGAAAAATCACTGATTTTCATAGGTTCGGATAATGAACTGCGACACCTCCGACCTTGTCTGTCGCAGATCCATCGACTGTTTTTCGATGAATCTGTGGGCATTTTCCTCGTCCATGCCGAGCTTTGAGATAAGAACCCACTTTGCGTGGTTGACAAGGCGGATCTCGTCCATTCGCTTCTGCATCGTCTCGGTCTTCTTCTCCTCCTTGACAAGTCTTGCGCGGAGAGCGGCGGCTACCCTTACCGCCTGAGTCAGCGCAGACGACGACAGCGGCTTTGAGAGCACTATGACGCCGGAATCCTCGGTCTTATAGGCGATCTGGTCGTAGATTTCGTTTTTCACGATAAGCACGACGCCGATGTTGCTGTTCTCCGCTTCTCCGGAGGCAAAATCGGCTCCGAACTCGTCCTTCAGCGGCGTATTTACAATAAGAATGTCATACGCGACCGAATCGAGCCTTCGCCGTGCCTCGGCGGCGCTTGCGACCGGGTATGAGGTGTCATATCGCCCGCCGGAGAGCTGTCCGGTCAGGTATTCAATGCCCTTGTCCGACCCGGATGCTATCAGCACCTTTCTTCGTTCTCTGTCAAATTCCATACGGAAGTCAGCCCTCCGCGGTATAGATGTCGGTTATATGCGCGGGAAGCGTTGATTTTATGAATCCGTCGGACAGTGCCGCCTGCCTTGCCTCCGAAAGATCCTCCGGCAGCTTTTTCAGCTTATCCGTGACCGATTCCGGTGCTGAGGCAAGATTGAGGTCAACGGGAGGAGGCGGCGTCAGCCCGCGCTTCACTCCGTCAAGCCCCGCGTAGATAAGGAGCGCGAAGGCAAGATACGGATTTGCGCAGCAGTCGGGAGAGCGGAGCTCAAGCCTCTTATGCGCTCCGACGGCGGCGGGAATCCTTATCAGCTGTGACCGGTTCTGCTCCGACCACGACACATATCCGGGAGCCTTGTCGCCGAAAAGACGCTCATACGACTCTGCCGTCGGGTTGAGGAAGAGGGTCATGCCGCATATATGCTCCATTATCCCCGCCATGAATGCCGGTGTCGGGTCGGCTCCGCCGGTGAGGGAGGCGACAGAGATGTTTATGTGCATCCCGCTTCCCGCCTCGCCGCCGAGGGGCTTCGGTGAGAATTCGGCATAAAGCCCGTTCGATGCCGCCGCAGTCCTGACCGCCCATTTGAAGGTTATCGCGTTGTCGGCGGCGGTGAGAGCGTCGCCGTATCTGAAATCGATCTCGTTCTGACCGGGTCCCTCCTCGTGATGGGACGTTTCCGGGCGTATGCCCATTTTTTCAAGGGTCAGGCAGACCTCGCGCCGGAAATTCTCGCCCTTGTCGGCGGGAGCGACGTCGAAATATCCGGCGCGGTCATAAGGCTCTGTCGGCATTCCGTTTTCATCGGTATTGAAGAGATAGAATTCGAACTCCGGTCCGAAATTGCACACTATCCCCGCCCCGGCGGCATCGGATACGGCTTTTTTCAGAAACGCACGGGAATCGCAGGGAAACGGCGTGCCGTCCGGGTATTTTATGTCGCAGTACATCCGCATGACCTTGCCGTTTGACGGCCTCCACGGAAGCACCGTGAGGGTCGACGGGTCGGGAAACAGGAGAAGGTCGGAGCGGCTTGCATCCCCGAAGCCTTTTATCGCCGACGCATCGAACGATATACCGTCGCGGAAGGCTCTTTCAAGCTCCCCGGACATAACGGCGACGTTTTTCTGATTTCCGAACACGTCGCAGAAGGCAAGACGTATGAATCTGACGTCCTCTTCCTCGGTAAACTGCAGAACTTCCTTTTCCGTATACATAAAAAGCCTCCCCGCGCCCGGCGCTGTCTGTTATTACGTTATGATTGACAACATTACGGTTATATTATAACGTAAACAGATGTGCGTGTCAAGAGGACGGGGATCAGCAAAGCACTTCAAAAGCCACCCCTCAAAAATCAACGACATAATCTGATGAAATCCATGCATATTGCCGCGCTTTCCGGAAACAATACCTGTGTCGGCTGCGAAAGAAGCGGAAACCGAAGCATGAAGCATTATGAAGAAATTTCCGCTCATAATTTTTCCCGCTCCGACAATAATAAAAACAGAACCGGCAAAGAAGCAGGTTCGGAAAACAAAATTCCAATATTACAAGGAGTTCAGAAAATGGCTAACAGCAAAAAGAACGCAGTTCCTGCTGCCCGCGCGGCTCTTGATCAGTTCAAGATGGAAGCTGCAAACGAAGTAGGCGTCAACCTCAACAACAGTTACAACGGTGACATCACCGCCCGTCAGGCAGGCTCCGTCGGCGGTCAGATGGTCAAGAAGATGATCGAAAAGTACGAGAACGATCTCAAGAACGGCAACAGATAACCTTATCCGAAGATAAGGGGCTGTTAAAGGACCCGATGTTTTTTAACAGCCCTCAAAAACACCGGTCGGGAACCCGGCATTTTTGATGCGATCCCTATCGGTTTTGCCCCTGTGACCTCCGGGTTCAGATTTTCTTGGAGGCAAAACGGGGCTTTCGGCAACAGATACCAATGCCGTCGGGGTGTTGAAAAACTCAGTATGAGCTTTTCAACACCCTTTTGATATTCAGATAAACCCGGACGGGAGGGTCACATTTTTCTGACCTCGTCGGCTGAGCCGGCAAAGCCCTTTGACAGGGCACGCACCTCGCTGCCGGTGCATATGATGTTCATTCCGCAGGCGACCGAGGCGCTGATAAGATCGCGGTCTGCGGTGATTATTCCCGAGCTTTTCCCGTGCTTTTCCGCCGCGGAGGAAACGGCTGAAACGGCGTTCAGCAGCTCCGGCGCGGAGAGCCGGTTGAATATTCCGAGATCCATCGAAAGATCCGACGGTCCCACCATAAGCGCGTCAACACCCGGCAGGGCGGCTATCTTCTCCGAGTCCTCAAGAGCGCCCTCAAGCTCAATCTGGATCAGTACCGCGGTATGACGGTTGGCGGCTTTGAGATAGCTTTCCACGTCCCCCGGCGCATATCCGCTGTGGGCGCGGCTTATCGATATCCCCCGGTTCCCGTCGGGCGGGTATTTGACGTAATCCACGACCCGCGCGGCATCCGCGGCATTTCTGACCATCGGCACGAGAAGACCGTCGGCACCCATGTCAAGATATTTGATGATCGGCTCTCTGCGTATCTCGGGGATCCGGACGACAGCCGATATTCCGTTTGCCCGCGCCATTGCAACGATCAACGACACCTGCGAGCAGTCATATGGTCCGTGCTCGCAGTCGATTATTACGAAATCGTAGCCGCAGTTTTTAAGAATGACGCTTATGTTCGGGAAAAAGACCTCGGAGAGCATTGTTCCGATAAGTCTTCTGCCGGAGGCTATCCGCTCCCTCATTTTTCCGTCCCCGCCCCGGTGATACCGTCAAGAGCCGCACGTGCGCGCATTCCGGCGTTCTTATGATGCTCTCTGAACACCTCAAGGCATTCCTCCTCCGTATCGCAGAGGATCGAGCGGACGAGCAGACGGTGCCGGTCGGCGAATTCACGGAAGAACTGTTCCTCATAAAGCGATATGCTTATCATGAAAAGGGTATAGAGCATCGGCGCGATGTTCTCGTAGCCCTTCAGTATATACTTGTTGTCCGACATTTCGATTATCGAACGGTGAAAATCGACGTCGAGCGCGAGTATTTCCTCCTGAGAAAGCCCGCTGAGATCCTCAAGCCGCGAAAGCGTTTCGATAAGCCGGGAATACAGCCGGGTCTTGCTTGCGAAAATCGTCCTGACCGCGGTCAGCTCATAGTAATTGCGCAGCTCGTAAAGGCAGTTCAGGTCATGCCCGGTGAATTCGGTCGTGCATTTGCATCCGTTGTCGAGCATGGTCACAAGCCCTTCGTTTTCAAGCTGCTGGATTATCTGCCTTGCCGGACTTCTGCTGATGCCGTACTTTTCGCAGATGGACTGCTCTGTCAGCTTTGTGCCCGGGGCATAATTTCTCATGATTATTTCTTTTCTCAGCGTTTCGAGGACGCCGGATGCCATTGCGCTCCTTGCAAGAGTGCCGTTGAAATAGGTAAACATACTTTTTCCCTGCCGTAATGCTCTTTCCCTCGCGGGAGGAATTTCTTTCTTACGGAATAATTATATCTCATCCTGCGTTGTTTGTCAATATCAAAAAGTAACATACAATAGCGACGGTTGACCAATTGTCGGTGAAAAATGTATACAATTACGGCAAAAGTATTGACAATTATCGCGATGCATGATATAATGAAACGGAAGAAAATCTCCGGATAAGCCGGGGAGGTTCAAACGTCAAACCTGACACCGAAAGGAAAAACGTATGAAAAAAGAAAAAACGGAATTCCGGACTGCGGCTGAAAAGCTTGTTTCGCAGATGACCGTTGATGAAAAGATAAGCCAGCTCCGTCACGCCGCCCCGGCTGTCGGAAGACTCGGGATTCCGGAGTACAACTACTGGAACGAGTGCCTTCACGGCGTGGCACGCGCGGGTGAGGCAACCGTGTTCCCGCAGTGCATGGCAATGGCTGCGACCTTCGATGCGCCGCTTGTCCGGTCGGAGGCAGGGGCGATCGCCGACGAGGGACGGGCAAAGTTCAACGAATTCAGAAAGGCAGCTCCGGCGGCAAGATTTCACTGCCTGACCTACTGCACACCGAACATCAACATTTTCCGCGACCCGAGATGGGGACGGGGGCAGGAGACCTTCGGCGAGGACCCGTACCTCACGTCTGTTATGGGAGCGGAGTTTGTGAAGGGGCTTCAGGGCGACGGAAAATTCCACAAGACCGACGCGGAACTTAAGCATTTTGCCGTTCACAGCGGTCCGGAGTCGGAGAGACACAGCTTTGACGCCCGTCCGCCTCTCCGCGACCTCTACGGGACGTACCTCCGCGCGTTCAGATACTGCATCGAAAAAGCCGACGCGGGTATCGTTATGTGCGCCTACAACCGTTTCTTCGGAGAAGCCTGCGCGGCATCGGAGCGTCTCATCGGGAAGATACTCAGAGAGGAAATGGGCTTTGACGGGCTTGTCGTATCGGACTATCTTGCGCTTGACGACCTGCACGGCGGGCATAAGCTGACCTCCGACCCGGTCGAAAGCGCGGCACTTGCGCTGAACAGCGGGCTTCAGCTTGAGTACGGCGAGACATGGAAGCATCTGCGCGAGGCATACGACAGGGGGCTTGTCACGGAGGAAAAGATAACAGAGGCGGCGGTGAGCGTTTTTGAAACAAGGTTCAGGCTCGGGCTGTTTGAAAAGACACAGTTTGACGACATTCCGTATTCGGTAGTCTGCTGCAGGGAGCACCGTGAGCTGAACCTGCGCGCGGCAAGGGAATCGGTCGTCCTGCTTGAAAATGACGGCATTCTTCCCCTGAAAAACGTGAAGAACCTCGCAGTCATCGGTCCGAACGGCGATTCAATGATGTCTCTTCTCGGAAATTACAACGGCACGCCGCTCCGTCCGGTGACACCGAAGGCCGGAATCTGCCGCGCCTGCGACGAAGCCGGCATCGGCTTCCGGTATTCCGCCGGCTGTGATTTCAGGAAGCCTCAGCCTGACAGCGACGGCATTACGACAAAGCTTCTCACCGAGGCGGTCGTTGCCGCGGCTACCAGCGACGCCGTCATTCTCTGCGTCGGGCTTAATCCCGATATGGAGGGCGAGGAGGGCGTTGCCTCTGACAGCGGAGTGAGGGGCGATAAAAACAGCCTTGAGCTTCCTGCCGTGCAGAGAGAGCTTCTTGCCGCGATAGCCGCGACCGGAAAGCCGATAATCACCGTGAATATGTCCGGCAGCTGCGTCAGCCTTTCGGAGTTCGCGAAAAGCTCGCGTGCCGTAATCCAGATGTTCTATCCGGGTGAATGCGGCGGAACGGCGCTTGCCGACGTGCTTTTCGGCAGACAGAACCCCTGCGGAAGACTTCCCGTTACCTTCTACAAAAGCACCGGCGACCTTCCCGACATCCGGGACTATTCAATGGAGGGCAGAACCTATCGCTTCTTCACCGGTGAGCCGGAATATCCCTTCGGCTACGGAAAGAGCTATACGGAATTTGCCTACTCCGATGCCGCGGCGGAGAGAGACGGCGATGCTGTCGTTATATCCGCAAACGTGACAAATACCGGTAAATATCCGGGCAGGGAGGTCACGCAGTGTTATGTCCGGCTTCCGTACGGAAATCCGGAGCTTGCGGGATTTGTCAAGACAGAGCTTGCGCCGGGAGAGTGCCGCCGGGTATCCGTCACTGTTCCGGTCTCCGGAACCGGATGGTACGGTGACGACGGCGCGTTTCATCCCATATCCGGGGAAACCGTATTTTTCATCGGCGGTCATCAGCCCGACCCCGTCTCGGCACGGCTGACCGGATATGACTGCCTCTCCGTCGGTATTGAAGCCGATAACTGAAAGGAATCCCCGCACGCGAAGGAAGTCTTTCGCGGTGCGGAAGAAAGTGACAGGAAAATGTACATTGCAGCCGATATCGGAAGCAGCTTTGTCAAGCTTGCTCTTATAGATGACAGCATAATAACCGCCACCGAAAAGCGGAGGACAGCCCGCATTGACACCGGAAAGCCGTGGGAGTATGAATACGATGCCGACGGCGCGGTCAGCTTTATCAGGGAATACACCGACAGGGCAGTCGGAAACGGCATAAAAATCGACGGGATCCTTCTTTCCACCCAGATGCATGGCTTTATCCTCGCACGCGGCGAAAGGTATACCGACTATATCTCGTGGCAGGACGAAAGAAGTCTTGTCCCGTGCGGCGACGGCAGAAGCACCCTTGACCTTCTTCGGGAAAGGCTTCCCGCCGGTATGCTTGCGCGCGGAGGGGTTAGGCTGAAATGCGAGCTGTCTGTCTGCGGCGCGGTGGCTTTCTTCCGACAGTGCGGAGACGACCCCGGAGAATACCGGTTCTACACTCTCGGCTCCTACATAATCAGCCGGCTGACCGGGAAAAACATCACTCACATCACAAATGCAGCCCCGACCGGAATGTATGATATCTTCTCGAAATGCTGGAACAGCGGGCTTATATCGCTTGCGGGGCTTTCCGGGATGTCGTTGCCGGAGGTCACGGACGGAATGCCGGTCTGCGGGTATTATAACGGCATTCCCGTTTATCCCGACATCGGCGACCATCAGGCGACCGTTCTGGGAAGCGGGATAGAGGAGGGAGTCCTCAGCATAAACGCAGGCACCGCGTCTCAGATGTCGATGATATGCGGCGCTGCCGCAGCTCCGGGCGAAAAAAGCGAGATCCGACCGTTTTTCGGCGGAAAGTACATACGCGTGGTGTCAAAGCTCCCCGGCGGCAGAAGCCTTCAGGTGATTGCGGATTTCTTCGCCGACACGGTGCAGAGCTTTACCGGCTCCCGTCCGGTCTGCGCGGATATCTGGAGGCATCTCGACAGTGCCTCCCCGTCCGAGGCAACCGATCTTGAGGTCAGCCTCGGCTTTTACCGTTCACTGCTGTTTCCCGGAGGGGGAATCACGGGAATTACACCGTCGAACCTGACGCCGGAAAACATCATCCGCGCCGCCTATACCGATATGGCGCGCTCGTTTCTGCGCGTTCTTCCGGAATTCGGGGACACTCCGGCAGAGCGCATCGCGGTATCGGGCAAGTTTGCTCCGGTGCTGATCGCAGTGATGAAAAGGATCAGCCCCGAAAAAAGGGAGTACATCCCGGTTCCGGAGTGCGAGGCGGTTTTCAGGGGACTGAAAAGACTGCTTCCGCGCGACACCTCCGCGGCGGCAATGCTCCGGACGGTCTGACAAAACCGAAAAAATGCGGACACCCGGCGCAGAGCCTGAGATGTCCGCATTATTATCCGGATAAGCCGGTCATGCGGGATCAGAATATGCTGAACCCGACGACAACCGAGGCGAAGACTATCGAGACGATGGAAAGCAGCTTTATCAGAATGTTTATCGCAGGGCCGGCGGTGTCCTTGAAGGGATCACCGACGGTGTCTCCGACAACGGCAGCTTTATGGGAATCGCTTCCCTTGCCGCCGAAATTACCGCTCTCGATGTGCTTTTTGGCGTTGTCCCACGCACCACCGGAGTTCGACATGAACACGGCAAGCAGGAAGCCGGTAACCGTTGCTCCGGCAAGCATTCCGACAACCCCGTTCACTCCGAGAACAAGTCCCTCAATGACCGGAACGATGACCGCGGTGACCGCCGGCAGGATCATCTCCTTAAGCGACGCTTTCGTGCAGAGATCCACGCAGGAGGCGTAATCCGGGTCGGCATTTCCGTCCATGATCCCGGAGATCTCACGGAACTGACGTCTGACCTCAATGACGATGCTCATTGCCGCCCTTCCGACAGCCTTCATGGTCAGAGCCGAGAAGATGAACGGCAGGCAGGCTCCGATGAACAGCCCGGCAAGAACGACGGGGTTCATTATGCTGAGGTCAAATCCGAAATCCGGATCGACCGTTTTTACCTTATCGATATAAGATGCGATCAGAGCAAGCGCGGTAAGCGCCGCAGAGCCTATCGCAAAGCCCTTTCCGGTGGCGGCGGTGGTGTTTCCGAGAGAGTCGAGGGCGTCGGTACGCTCCCTGACCTCCTTTTCAAGCCCCGCCATCTGCGCGATGCCTCCGGCATTGTCGGCGACCGGACCGTATGCATCGGTCGCAAGGGTTATTCCGAGGGTGGAGAGCATTCCGACCGCCGCAAGCGCGATCCCGTAAAGCCCGCGCGACGTGCTGAACGGTATGCTTTCGCCGCCGATACTGACCGGCATTCCCGAAAGGAAGAACGAGCCGAGCAGGCATATCGCCACGATGACGACCGGAGCGACGGTTGACAGCATTCCGAGCCCGATTCCGTCGATTATCTCGGTCGCGCAGCCGGTCTCGGCACAGCCGGCGAGCTTTTTCGTGGGCTTATATGAGTCGGAGGTGAAATATTCGGTGCATAGCCCTATCGCAACGCCGGAGACCAGCCCGAGAAGAACAGCTCCCGCGATTCCCGCAAAGCCCCTTCCGAGGGCAAAGCGGACTATCGGATATGCGGCAAGCGCGATTATCACCGCAGAGAGATTCGTTCCCCTTCTCAGAGCCGCAAGCAGCGACTTCTGGGAGGTGTTTTCCTTTGTTCTGACAAAGAACGTGCCGATCACCGAGGCGATGACGCCGACCGCGGCAAGCAGGAGCGGCACAAGCATTGCCCGCGTTCTGTCAACCGCCGCAACCTCGTTGAATGCCGAAACTCCGAGAGCCGATGCCGACAGGACGGAGGAAACGTACGACTCGTAAAGGTCGGCTCCCATCCCGGCGACGTCTCCGACGTTGTCTCCCACGTTGTCCGCGATGCAGGCGGGGTTTCTGGGGTCGTCCTCCGACAAGGTCGGCTCCGACGTCGGCGGCTTTCGTGAATATTCCCCCGCCGACACGGGCGAAGAGCGCCATCGACGACGCACCCATACCGAAATTGATCATTGCTCCCGAGATCTCCTCTACCGGCATACGGAAGCCCATCTTAAGAATTATATACCACACCGAGATGTCAAGAAGTCCGAGTCCCACAACAGTCAGTCCCATGACCGACCCGGCGGAAAACGCGACCCTCAGCCCGCCGTTCAGGCTCCTGCGGCAGGCGTTGGCAGTCCTTGAGTTTGCCGCGGTAGCGATCTTCATGCCTATAAACCCCGACAGTGCCGAGAAGAACCCGCCGGTCACAAAGGCATACGGCGCAAAGCGGTTTATATACCCGAAAAGCGAAACGGTAAGCAGAAGGACGAACATGAGAATAAAAAACGCTCCGACAACGCGGTACTGTCTTTTAAGGTAAGCTCCGGCACCTTTTCTTATCGCGCCGGATATTCTTTTCATCCCGTCCGTCCCCTCAGGGCAGGCAAGAACCTTTTTCGCAGTCAGCACAACGTATATCAGAGCAGCAGCAGCCGCGGCGAGCACTACTATGGATATAAGATTCCCATACGTCGCCTGTCCGTTTCCGCCGGTGTCTCTCAGCCAGTTTACAATCGCATTCATTGTTTTTCCTCCGGTTGATAGATTCTATGTTATTATAATATCACACTTCGTGTTAAATTGCAACTGTAAATTTCACATTTTAGTAACACTTTTGCGTGCAAATGTTGCACCGGATGTTATCTTACTGGGCAATACATCACTCCCGGGAGAAAAAAATGTTATAACGAAAAAAACGGGGCTGTTAAAAAACATCAGGTTTTTTAACAGCCCCTGAAAAATCCGGGTTCACTTAAGCCGTCTGCCGCCGTTATCCGGGCTGTCTCCGCCGGGGAGCGACCGGTAGCGGTTCTTTTTGACGAATTCGCGCTTTGCCTCGTTTTTTTTGCGGGAGCGCGATATCGCCGTGCCGAACACGTAGATCAGCGCGCACACCGCGACAGCGATGAGTATTGCCGTGAAGAACGGCGTCCGCATCAGCTGACCGACCCTGTCAAGCACCGTCAGACCGCCGTCTGCGGTTATTCCGGTCCTGACAACGAGGGGCACCTCGCCGATGAATTCGCCCATATAGGTGACCCTCAGCATACCGACCTCCTGCCCGGCCTGCACGGGGGCTGTGAGTGTCCCGGAATCAAGAGTCCATTCAAGCTTTATGTCATTTTCGCGGTCGATATCGTTCGGAACGAATATCTCCACCGGGTGCTCGGGGAGAAGCGCAACGTTGTCGATCCCGTCGGCAAGACGCACCGGGATCTGACAGACCGGGGTCGAGCCGTCGACAGCCTTTATGTAGGAAAAATTGCCGTCTGCCCATTTAAGCAGCTTTGCCGCCTCGACAAAGCCGTTCATTATGTATTTATACTCCGCAGGCGTGACCACGCTGCCGGTTTCGTCGGTGACGGCAGGGGCGCTTTGGATCCTTGTCGTGTCGGCACCGAGCACTATGGCGATATAATTAAGCCCGTCGTGCTGTGCAGAGGCGATCACACAGAAGCCCGCCTCGTACGTCGATCCGCAGATCATACCCGTCGCCATCGGCAGGTAATAATCCGTCGTGACGCGGGTGCTGACAAGATAATTCCGTGTGCCGAGAGAGCGTGCGCCCGACATATTCGTCGCGTCTATGGTTATCCGTATGCTTCCGAACAGCTCGGAAAGAAACTGCTTTGTCGCCGCCAGCTTTGCAAGGATCAGAAGGTCATTTGCCGTTGTTACCATCTCGCCGTCATGAAGCCCGGTGGGGTTTGTGTATACGGTGTCCTTCATCCCGAGCTGATCCGCACGACGGTTCATCTGCCGGACAAATTCCGGAACGCTTCCCGAAACCGCCTCCGCAATGACAAGCGCGGCATCGTTCGCCCCGGCAAGTATCGTCGCCCCGACAAGATCACGGAATTTCAGCTTTTCTCCGATCATTATCGAAATATGATTGCCCTCGACGGCACTTATCGCGGAGGCTGATGCGGTAATAAGCTGATCGGCGTCTGTTTTTCCGCTCTCAATGCTCTCGGCGGCAAGGACGACGGTCATCAGCTTTGTCAGCGCTGCCGGATATACCTTTTTGTCGGCTTCCGACGAGTAAAGGACCCTGTCCGGCTCGGTGCAGTACACAAGCGATGCCGCAGAGTGAGAAAGCCCCGGATCACTGACCGCGCATACGGGGAGAGATGATAGGAAAACAAAAAGTACTGTCAGCAGGAGAATAAAACGTTTCATAAAATCATTCGGAATACTTCGGGACGGAACGGAAAAGCCGTCGGGGACGGTTGTCGGCTGTTTTTGCCGGACGTCTTTTATACGGGAATATTATATCACAGTTTATACGGGGTTGTCAATGAGGCGCGACTTAAATTGACAGGTTCCGAAATCTTATCTTGACCGGCTCTCTGTCCGGTGGTATAATCATCGGTAAAGAAATACCGAAAAGGCGGCGTAAAATATGACTATCGATTTCCACACACACTGCTTTCCCGACAGCATAGCCGGGAAGGCGATATCAAAGCTTTCAGCCGCGGCAGGCTCGGAGCCGGTTGCCGACGGAACGGTATCCGGACTTATCAATGCCGGAAAAGCGGCGGGAATATCGCTTTCCGTCGTCTGCAGCATAGCGACAAACCCGCATCAGGAGCATAAGGTCAACTGCTTTGCCGTGTCGCTGAACGACCGGGTGCCGGAGGTCGCTGCCCTCGGCTCGCTTCATCCGGACAGCGAAAACACGGAGGATGAGCTTGACTACCTCGCGGATCACGACATAAAGGGCATAAAGATCCACCCGGAATATGCCGGATATTACATCGACTCCCCGGAGTGGGACAGAATTTTTTCCGCCTGCGAAGAGCGCGGCTTTTTCGTCGTGACCCATGCAGGGCGTGACTTCATCTCCCCGGACAGGATCGCCGTTACGCCGCAGAGACTGGCAAAGGTCCTCGACCGGCACAAAAACCTGACCGTCGTTGCCGCACATCTCGGCGGGAACCGGCTTTGGGACGATGTCCTAACACACCTCTGCGGACGGGAAAAACTGTATTTCGACACCGCGCTTATCGCCCGCGAAGGAATCAATCCGGAAACCGCAGAAAAGATAATTGCCGCACACGGCGCGGACAGAATTCTTTTCGGCTCCGACTGCCCGTGGTCGTCCCCGGCGAAGGAGCTTGAATTTGTGCTTTCCCTCGGCCTCGGAGCGGAGAAAAACCGTCTGATCCTTTCGGAGAACGCCGAAAAACTGCTGTTCGGATGACGGCCGCAGCACGTCAGGCAAAAAAGGGGCTGAGCCATTTGCTTTACTGAAAGCAAATGACTCAGCCCCGTTGGAGAACTCTGATCGGCTGTAAGCTCTGTCTGCCCGACAGAAGCACATCATCCGGTGCTTTTATGCGGCTTTTCCGTTAAGCCCTTCAGCTCCGGCGGATTTCTCAGAGCCTTTCCTGTGTCTTCGCAATGATGCTTCTGTCTGTCGCGTCAATGCGATAGGTCCACTGTGTCCTTCCGTCGTTGAACACGAAGAGATAGTACGGAGTTTTGATCCCGCCGTCTATAAGCTCCTCAGAGGTAAACACGATCCTGCCTGTTTCAGCGCATCCGGAATCCTTCACTGCGGTTTCCCTTGCGACCTCCATGTAGATATAGCGCCGGCTGTAGATCACCTCACCGGTTTTTGCATCGATTTTGTAGCTGTACTGATACTTTACGGTGTGGAACT
>OCIU01001841.1_pt1 | contig 13508 bp, 9 predicted proteins | sample 1538471 | NCBI WGS metagenome assembly OCIU01 (sample SAMN04571693, study PRJEB22368) | human gut metagenome | biome: human gut; material: stool | host: Homo sapiens | place: Luxembourg | collected 2012-06-01 | reverse complement strand
CACCTGAATGTCGTTGAAGTTGACGAGCGAGATACCACACTCGAAGTTGGTGGCCACCTCCTTGACGTCATCCTTGTAACGCTTGAGGGCAGCGATGTCGGCGGTGTGAACCACGATACCGTCGCGCACCACGCGTGCGCGGTCGCTGCGGTGAATCTTGCCTTCTGTAACCATACATCCGGCAACGGTGCCCACCTTCGAGATCTTGTAGACCTCGCGCACCTCAACCTGTCCTGTGACAACCTCCTTCTTGACCTTGTCGAGCATACCCTCCATGGCAGAAGTGACATCGTCAATGGCGTCGTAGATAACCGAGTAGGTGTTGATCTCCACGCCAGCCTGGTCAGCCTGCTTGCGTGCTGCAGCCGAAGGACGCACCTGGAAGCCCACGATGATGGCATCGGAAGCGTCGGCGAGCGTCACATCGCTCTCTGAGATCTGGCCCACGGCCTTGAAGATGACGTTGACCTTGATCTTCTCTGTAGAGAGCTTGATGAACGAGTCGCTCAGAGCCTCTACCGAACCGTCGGTGTCGCCCTTTACGATGATGTTCAGCTCCTTGAATGATCCAAGGGCAATGCGGTGTGAGATATCTGACAGGGTGAGACGCTTCTGTGTGCGCAGACTCTGCTCACGCTGTAGCTGTGTGCGCTTGTTTGCGATGTCGCGAGCCTCCTGCTCTGTCTCGAGCACATGGAACGAGTCGCCGGCTGTGGGCGCACCGTTCAGGCCCAAGATTATTGCTGGCTCTGCCGGTCCTGCCTTCTCTATGCGGGCGTTACGCTCGTTAAACATGGCCTTGATGCGTCCCCAACTTGTGCCGGCGATCACGTTGTCGCCCACGCGGAGCGTACCGTTGCTCACGAGCACCGTTGACACATAGCCACGGCCTTTGTCGAGAGACGACTCGATGATTGAACCTGTTGCCTTGCGGTTGGGGTTAGCCTTCAGGTCGAGCATCTCAGCCTCAAGGAGCACCTTCTCCAGCAGTTCGCTGATGCCGATACCCTTCTTGGCGCTGATCTCCTGACACTGGTACTTGCCGCCCCACTCTTCAACGAGCAGGTTCATGGCAGCCAGTTCCTCACGCACACGGTCGGGGTTGGCACCTGGCTTGTCGATCTTGTTGATTGCGAACACCATCGGCACGTTGGCAGCCTGGGCATGTGCGATAGCCTCCTTTGTGGTGGGCATGACAGCGTCGTCGGCAGCAACGATGATGATGGCGATATCGGTAACCTGAGCACCACGGGCACGCATGGCGGTGAAGGCCTCGTGACCCGGTGTGTCGAGGAATGTTATGCGGCGTCCGTCCTCAAGCTTCACGTTGTAAGCACCAATGTGCTGGGTGATGCCACCTGCCTCACCGGCGATGACGTTGGTCTTGCGTATGTAGTCGAGCAGCGATGTCTTACCGTGGTCAACGTGTCCCATGACGGTCACGATAGGAGCGCGCGGCACGAGATCGTTCTCGTCGTCAGCCTCTTCTGTGATGGCCTCCTGCACCTCTGCACTGACATATTCGGTCTTGAACCCGAACTCCTCTGCCACGAGGTTGATGGTCTCGGCGTCGAGGCGCTGGTTGATAGACACCATGATGCCCACGCTCATGAGGGTGCCGATGACCTGGTTGACGTTGATGTTCATCATCGTAGCCAGCTCGCTCACGGTCACGAACTCGGTGAGCTTCAGTGTTTTGCTCTCCTTCTTCTCCTCGCGGCGCTCCTCGTTCATCTTCTCCTGAGCAGCTTCACGCTTCTCCTTACGATACTTGGCGCCCTTCTTTGTCTGGTTCTGCTTGTTTGTGAGGCGTGCGAGCGTCTCCTTAACCTGACGTGCCACGTCCTCATCATTAACCTCAACGGGCTTCTGGTTGCGGTTGCGGTTCTTCTTTTTCTTTCCGTTGCCGGCGCCGCCGTTTCCGCCGGCACTGTTGCCGCCGCCGTTGTTGTTGCGTCCACCCTGCTGGTTAGACGCAGCGTTTATGTCGACGCGCACCTTGTTTATGCGCTCGCGCTTCTTCTTGCCGTCGCGCTGCTGCTGAGCCTTCTCCTCGCGCTCCTTGCGCTTCTCCTCCTTCGACTTCTTCTTGGGACGGGTGCTCTGGTTGAGCGTTGCGAGGTCTATCTTTCCGAGCACGTTCACCTTAGGAGCGTTCAGCATCTTCTTCTCGCTCTTTGTGGTGAAGATGTCGTCGCTCTTCTGCTGCTGTGCCAGATGCTTCTGCTCCAGCGGTGTGCGCTGGTCGGCGGGCTTGTCGCCAGCAGCTACAGGAGCCTCCTGTGCTGCGTTGGCAGCGGCTTTAACCTCGGGCTGTGCCTTCTTCTGCTCAGCCTCCTGCGCCTTAGGCGCTGCGGGCTTGGCCTCAGCGTGCTGTGCAGCAGGCTTCTGTGCGTTCTGCTGTGCTGGCTTTGCTTCTGCGGGCTTTGCGGCGTTATTCACTGCGGGCTTCTGTGCAGCCCCGTTGTTGGCTTTTGCAGAGTCGTGGCTCACGGCAGCAGTCACGTTCTTGCTGTTCTTTCCGGCAGTCTGAGCGGCAGGCTTTGAAGGCTGCTTCTTTCCCAAACTGTCGAGGTCTATTTTTCCCAGGGGCTTATACTGCTGCACTCCTGCGGGGAGCACACGCTCTGTACGGCCTTCCTTAGCCTGGTCCTTGGCCTGTTTCTTGTCCTTGGGCTTCTTCTGGAGCAGCTTCTCGGCTTGCGAGCGCACCTCCTTGTCCTGCTTGAAGGCTTCTACCAGAGCGTTATACTGCTGGTCGTTGAGCTTGAAGCTCAGCTCCTGTTTCACCTCTCCCAGTTCACTTCTCTTTTCAAGGAATTCAACTGCCGTTTGAAGTCCTATATTCAATTCGCTTAATGCTTTGTTTAACCTGATGCTCATTCTGTTTTTTTATCGTTCATCATGCGTGGCGGTGCCTCTTCCCCGTAAGCAGGAACCTGAGGTTGCTGCTTCGCTGTCGCTGCTACGCCATGGCGCATATAGTTTTCTTTTTTTAATAAAATTATTGTCTGCACGACCTCTCGCGGCTTGTCTCTGCAAGCGCCTGTCGGCAATATGTTTTGGTCAACTTGCCGTGGCAGGTGCGTGTCGTCACACCGTCCTGCCGTAGCAAGGATAGAAATGAGAGCCGGAGAAAATTATTTCTCAAACTCTGCGCGGAGCACGTTGAGCACATGATCCACGGTCTCTTCTTCAAGGTCAGCCTTCTCAACGAGCATCTCACGCGGAGCGTTGAGCACCGCCTTGGCTGTGTCGAGACCGATGCCCTTGATGGCGTCGATAACCCACTGGTCGATCTCGTCGACAAACTCGTCGAGGTAGATGTCCTCTTCCTCTTCGTCGCCGTTAACCTCGCGGAACACGTCGATGGTATACTTGGTGAGCATAGACGCCAACTTGATGTTCAGACCTCCACGGCCGATGGCCAGGCTCACCTCCTGTGGCTGGAGGAACACCTCTGCCTTGTGGTTCTCCTCGTCGATGTTGATGCTTGACACCTTGGCCGGTGAGAGCGCACGCTGGATGAAGAGCTTGGTGTTGGCTGTCCAGTTGATGACGTCGATGTTCTCGTTGCCGAGCTCACGCACGATGCCGTGAACGCGGCTACCCTTGACACCCACACATGCTCCCACGGGGTCAATGCGCTCGTCGTAGCTCTCGACGGCGATCTTGGCACGCTCTCCCGGCATGCGGGCGATGGCCTTGATGCTGATCAGACCGTCGTTAATCTCGGGCACCTCTGCCTCGAGCAGACGCTGAAGGAAAGCAGGGCTTGTGCGCGAAAGGATGATCTTGGGGTTGTTGTTCTCGTTGTCCACGCGCTCGATGACGGCACGCACGGTCTCACCCTTGCGGTACACGTCGCTGGGGATCTGCTCGCTCTTGGGCAGCGACAGCTCGTTGTTCTCGTCGTCAACCACGAGCACCTCGCGCTTCCACACCTGATACACCTCGCCGGCGATAACCTGTCCCACACGATCCTTATATTTGTTGTAGAGCGAGTCGTGCTCCAGCTCCAGCACCTTCGAAGCGAGAGTCTGGCGCAGGTTCAGGATGGCGCGGCGACCGAACTTGGTGAAGTCGACAGCCTCAGACACATCCTCGCCCACCTCATAGTCGGGCTCAATCTTGCGTGCCTCGGTGAGCGAGATCTCCTTGTTCTCGTCCTGCACCTCGCCGTCTGCCACAACCACGCGGTTACGGTATATCTCAAAGTCGCCCTTGTCGGGGTTCACGATAACGTCGAAGTTCTCGTCGCTACCGAAAATCTTTGCAAGCACATTGCGGAAACTCTCCTCGAGCACACTCACGAGAGTTGTGCGGTCGATGTTCTTTGTTTCCTTAAACTCTTTGAACGAGTCGAACATGCTCACTGTATCGTCTTTTTTTAATGCTGCCATTTGTGTTTACTTGAAACTGATTAAATATTTTGTATATTTCACTTTATTCATCTCGAACGTATGATCCACATCCATGAGCTGCGGACGCTTCTTGCCTTCCACCTTCACCTTTTCCTGTGTGGTGAGAACGAAGCTGTTGCCGTCGACGCTCTTCAGCACGCCTTTATATTTCTTGCCGTCGGCATCGAGCACCTCCACGTCTTTGCCTACGAAGCACTCATACTGGCGTGGCACCTTGAAGGGCTGACCCAGACCGGCAGAGCCTACCTCCAGCTCATAGTCTTCCTCATCGCGGCTCAAGTGCTCCTCGATGAAGCGGCTGAGCTCCACACAGTCTTCAATCCACACGCCGTCGGCATGGTCAATCTCCACTACAATCTTGTTGTCGGCGCTTATCTCTATGTCTACAAGAAAATATTCCTTGTCCTCGAGCCAACTCTCAACAATCTCTTTAACGGTGTTTTTGTTTATCATACATTTTGTTTGGGGCGTGTTGTCGTTTTCTTTTTTGTTTTGCTTGCCACGCCGTGTTGTGATTTACAGTTGTTTTTTCATCTCATCCCGCCAGCCTGTTTACAGGCGAGACCTCAGTAATTAAAAAAATGAGGAGCTCTCTCGGAGCCCCTCATTCCACTGAATGGTGCAAAGTTACGAAAAAATCCATACTTATACAAATATTTTATGTGTTTTCTTGCAATTTTAGTCTAATTGTTGAGCCATCGCAATGAGTTTTCACCGACATCGTTTGCAAAGCACGAAAAAAAGTTGTAAATTTGTATGGCTTGAAACAGCAGCCTATTAAAAATTTTCAGAAAAAATGCAACATACACAACATAAAGGTCTTGAACGTTGCGCAAGCAACGACATGAGCCTTGCGGGAAGAGCCATGGACCTTGCGGAAAGAGCCATGAGCCTTGCAGGAAAAACCATGAGCCTTGCGGGAAGAGTCATGGGCCTTGCGGAAAGAGCCATGCCTGGACCGCTCACCTTTTTCGTCATCATCACAGCCCTCATCCTCACTATCGCTTCTTGTGGCGGCAGAGAGAAGGAAGGTGCCGTGGTGTCTGACGAGAAGAAGGTTGAGCAGATAAAGAACATCAGCATGTCGCAGCCAGAGCTCGCCCTCTCCATGCTCGACAGCGCCGAGGTGCTCCGCACCATGCCCATGTATGATGTCAACGCCCTGCGTGCCATCGTCTACAACAACTCGTCAAACGACAACACAAAGGCGCTCCACTATGCCTTGCTCGCCAGCACCGACAGTCTGCTCACCCACAACAACGAGAAGCGTCTGGCGGTGGCGTCGGTCCTGGCATACCAATATTTTAAATGTGGCATCTATGACCGCTGTCTGCTCACCGCCGAGCAGGCCATCACCCTGGCGCAAAAGCTCAAAGCGGCTGACAAGGAAGCATCCATTCTCAACACCAAGGCCATGTGTGAGAGCGAGATAGGGTTGGTTGACAAGGCGTTGCGCTCGTTCGACAGCGGCATCAGTCTGCTGCGCCGACAGGTTCACACCGCCGACACATGGAGCACATGGAGCGACCTCGTCGACATGTACTCGCAGAAGGCCAACGTGTTGCTCGACGACCATCGTTACACGGAGGTGGCAGCCATGTATGACACCTTCAGCGAGGCTGTTACGACCATGGCTGAGCGCAAGCCCGAGAGAGTGGCGGGCGGCAACGACTGGTCAAAGGCGATGTTCTACGCTGTCTACTCGGTGACCTACGCACACCTTGGCGAGAAGCAGAAGGCTTATGAGTTCTACTCAAAGCTCCTCGACACCGACCTCTCCAAGACGCCGGCGGGCATTACCTTCCTCGTGCCATACCTCCTGCTGGAGCGCCGCTACGGCGAGGCCATAACGAAGCTTGAGGAAGAGGAGGCGTTCTTCAAACGACGCGGGCGCGACACCGTCGACTATTATTTTGTGCGCACGCTCCTGCCTTCCAAGGCCGATGCCCTCTTCAACGAAGGACGCTACCGCGAGGCGGCGCTCACGGGGCTGAGGGCCATTGCGCTGAACGACAGTCTGTCTCTGAAACTGAAGAAGCAGAACGCCATGTCGATGAGTCAGCTGCTCGATTCAAAACACAAGGACATGCGCATAAACGAGCAGGCACGCGACCTGCGCAACAGTCGCACCATCGTGGCTCTCGTGTCGTTCCTCATGGCCGTCCTTGCCGTGCTCTTCATCAGGGTCATGTCTTACAACCGTCTGGTGCAGCGAAAGAACCGTGCCGCCGCAGCTACCATAAACGAGCTGACCGCTGCCAAGGAGCAACTCGCCTATCTGCTGGCATCGAAAAGCAGGAACAACGATGCTGCTGAGGAGGAGGGACGCGACGATGCTGCTGAGGAGAAGGGACGCGACGATGCTGCTGAGGAGGAGGGACGCGACGATGCGGGAACCCAAGAGCAGGGTGTAAGCCAAGAAAGCTCAGCCGCCAACGAGAAATCTTCAACGCAAACAACCGCTTGCCATGAGGAAAACAATAAAAAGGTGGAGACGGAATGTGCAGGGATAGGAGAGAAAACGGAAAGCGGAGAAGAAGCTGGAAACAGAAAAGGTGTTGTGAACGGAGAAAAAGCAGAGAACTTACAGAAAACAATGAACGGGGAGAACAAAAAGAACGGTGAAAATATAGAGAACGGAGAACGAGCAGAGAACGGAGAACGAGCAGAGAACGGAGAACGAGCAGAGAACGGAGAGCGAGCAGAGAACGGAGACGATGTTGAGAAAAAGGGGCTGTCCGTAGCAACGAGCGAGAGGGCATCAGAAGAAGAGGATGCCGCTGCCAGATTAAAAGACGACAAGTCGCGCGACATGTTCTTGCAGCTTGAGCAGCGCATCATCAACGAGCGCCTGTTCCGCAAGCCTAAGATCTCTCGCGACGAGCTTATCGCCTTGCTCGGCGTGGACAAGGGCACATTCGTGTCGTTGCTCATGGTCTTCTCAGGCAAGCCGTTCAACCGTTACATCAACGACATGCGTCTCGACTATGCCGCCGCGCTCCTTCGCAAGAACACCAACTTCTCGGTCGAGGCAATAGCCATCGACTGTGGCATCCCCGTACGCCAGACCTTCTACCGCCTGTTCACGGAGAAGTTTGGACTTTCGCCGGCGGAGTATAGGAAGATGAATGAGTGAAGCCCCGCGCCGCTTCGCGAGGGGAACACACCACCTACGGCCCCACCCCCTTAGGGCGGGGAGTGATTAGCCAAGGGCTATTGAATTCTTCACTCTTCACTTCCAAGGCGCCAGCCTTTTTTACCTTTTTACCTTTTTACTTTTTTACCTTTAAAAAGATTTCCATTCCCTTGCTCGCTCCCTCCTGTATGTGCGTGAGATTTCTAATGCCATGTCCCACAGTGGGCTCAGGATCAATGAGATATATGGGGGTGTTGGGCTTGGCATACTGAACCAGGCCGGCGGCGGGATAGACGTTCAGCGACGTGCCGATGATGACCATGATATCGGCCTCTGAAACCTCCCTGGCAGCCTCCATGATCTTGGGCACATTCTCACCGAAGAACACGATGTAAGGCCGCAGCAACGAACCGTCACCTGCCTTGGTGCCAGGCTCCACGGTGCAATGGTCCTCGGGCAGCTCCACGATGTAACGCTCATCGTCAGGGTCCTTGCTTGAGCACACCTTCGACAACTCGCCATGCAGATGAATGACCTTCGACGACCCTGCCTTCTCGTGCAGGTTGTCCACGTTCTGCGTCACCACCACCACGTCGTAACTGTCCTCCAACGACTTGATGAGCTTATGGCCCTCGTTGGGCTGGGCCGCATAGAGCTTCTTGCGGAGCATGTTGTAGAAATTTGTCACCAGTGTGGGGTCGGTCTCCCAACCCTCATGCGTGGCAACCTGCTGCACAGGATAGTTCTCCCACAAGCCGTCATTGCCGCGGAACGTCTTGAAACCACTCTCCACCGACATGCCGGCACCGGTGAGAAACACTATCTTCTGCTTCTTCTGCCCGTTCATTTTTTCATTGTCTGCCATAACTCTTTCTCCTTTAAACATTTTTATCTTTAATCAGACTTTCGCAAACAAAACCGCTTTTCAAGATCTTGTCGCTTCAAGCAAGCATCGACACGTTCGCCTCTGGCGCTTGCCTGAACGTCGCCGAAGGCATGCGTCAAGGCCGGGAGCGGCATCGCTGTCTTAAGCATAACCGCTGACAGAGCGCTCGCAAAAGCCCAATTACATTAATATATGCAAAAATAATCTTTTTTCTAAAAACAAAGCCACATCATTCAAGAAAAATAAGTATTTTTGCACTTTAAACAAAAAGGGGCATTCCTAAAACGGATAAAAGCAGAAACAAATAATACAAAATAAAAACAAAACAACAACAAAATTTATCATGGACAAGTTAAGTTACGCTTTGGGTCTGAACATCGGACACCAGCTTTCACAGATGGGTGCCAAGGGCCTCAACATCGACGATTTCGCACAGGCAATAAAGGACGTTATTGCCGGTAACACACCGCAGCTCGCCGACGCAGAAGCGCAAACAATCTTACAGAAGTTCTTCCAGGACCTGGAGGAGAAGCAGCGTGCAGCACAGGCTGAGACCTTCAAGGCTGTGAAGAAGAACGGCGAGGACTATCTCGCTGAGAACGCAAAGAAGGACGGCGTCATCACGCTGCCCAGCGGTCTCCAGTATCAGGTGCTCAAGGAAGGCAACGGCCGCAAGCCAAAGGCCACCGACACCGTGAAGTGTCACTATGAGGGCATGCTCGTCGACGGAACAATGTTCGACAGCTCTATACAGCGCGGCGAACCCGCCGAGTTCCCCCTGAACGGCGTGATCGCAGGATGGACCGAAGGTCTGCAGCTCATGCAGGAGGGTGCCAAGTATCGCTTCTTCATTCCTTACACTCTCGGCTACGGCGAGCGCGGCGCAGGACAGTCCATCCCTCCCTTCGCAGCCCTCATCTTCGACGTGGAGCTTATCGAGGTGAAGTAAAAAAAAAAGACCGAACATTAACGATAAAATTAATGTTTAAACAAATGCGCGAAGCGCAAAAGCCCTCTACAACAAGAAAACATTAAAGAACAAAACATAAAAAAAACAATGAAAAAACTTTTCATCGCAGCCGCTATGGCTGTAGCCGCCATGGGCATGACCTCTTGCGGCAACTCTACACCCAAGCCCAACCTCAAGACCGACGTTGACACCCTGAGCTACGCTATGGGTCTCTCACAGACACAGGGTCTGAAGGAATATCTCGTACAGATGGACATCGACACCACCTATATCGACGCTTTCGTTAAGGGCCTCAACGAGGGTGCCAACGCTGGCGACGACAAGAAGAAGGCTGCCTATTTTGCTGGCGTAAACATCGGTCAGCAGATCAGCAACCGCATGGTCAAGGGCATCAACCACGAGATCTTCGGTGAAGATTCTACCAAGACCATCTCTCTGAAAAACTTCATGGCGGGTTTCATCACTGGCGTTACAGGCAAGAAGGGTCTCATGACCATCGAGCAGGCAGGACAGACAGCACAGATGAAGATGATGGCTATCAAGGCCAAGAACATGGAGCAGAAATATGGCGCCAACAAGGAAGCAGGAGAGAAGTTCCTCGCTGCCAACGCCAAGAAGGCTGGCGTGAAGACGCTCCCCTCAGGCCTTCAGTATAAGGTTATCAAGGAGGGCAACGGTGCCATGCCTAAGGACACATCGCTCGTGACCGTCAACTATGAGGGCCGCACCATCGACGGCAAGGTGTTCGACAGCAGCTACAAGCGCAACCAGCCTGCCGAGATGCGCACAAACCAGGTTATCAAGGGCTTCACAGAGGCTCTCGTTCACATGCCTGCCGGATCAGTGTGGGAGGTTTACATTCCTCAGAACCTCGCTTACGGCGAGCGTGAGGCTGGCGAGATCAAGCCTTTCTCTACTCTGATCTTCAAGATCGAGCTTCTTAAGGTCAAGTAAGTTGATGCTTTGACAAGCATCTGACGCCTAAGAAACAAAACAAGAAACATATAGATTACTTGCGACGAGTGATAAGAAGACAAGAGCAATAAAGAAGAGGCACCGACCTCATCGCGGCTTGTCTCTCGTCACTCGTCACTTATTTAATGCACTTTCACAACTATGAAGAAAATCATTATGCTTGCTCTCATCATAGCGGCAAGCTCTGCCGTTTATGCCGTGCCCGGCAAGAAGAAAAAGAAAGAGGCAGAAAAAACTGAACAGCCCAAGCCCGTGGTTCTCACCTCGGCAAGCGATACGCTGAGCTATGCCGCCGGCAAGATGCTCACACGCGGTCTGGACCAGTATCTCATCTCTGAACTGAAGGTCGACACCGCCTACATGGCTGAGGTAGAGGCTGGCTTCCGCGAGGGAATGACCCGCGACGCTGCCGACCCCAAGGCTGTGGCTCACAGCGCTGGCTTGCAGGTGGCCCAGATGGTGCTCGGACGCATGCTCCCCGGCATCGAGAAGCAGTTTGCTGGCAGCGAGCACACCATCGACAAGACAAAGCTCTGCGAGGGCTTCGTGTCAGCGCTCCGCAACGACACAACCATCATGACAACAGAGCACGCAACCAACACCTTCACACAGATGCGCAAGGCTGACGAGGAGAAGGCCAACGCTGCATGGAAGGCGAAGAACGAGCAGTGGCTCAAGGACAACGCCCAGAAAGAGGGTGTGAAGACTACGGAGAGCGGACTGCAATATAAGGTCATCACCGAGGGCCACGGCGCCGTTGCCCAGAAGAACAGCACCGTGACCGTGAAATATGAAGGCAAGCTGATCGACGGCACCGTGTTCGACAGCAGCTACAAGCGCAACCCGCAAACCACCGACTTCAAGCCGGAGCAGGTGATCAAGGGCTGGACAGAGGCTCTGTGCATGATGCCCGAGGGCAGCAAGTGGGAGCTTTACATCCCGCAGAATCTGGCTTATGGCGAACGCGCCGCTGGCGGCACCATCAAACCCTTCTCTACTCTCATCTTCACCGTGGAGCTGGTAAAGGTCAAGAACGAAGAGCCTAAGGCTGAAAAGACTGAAACCGCCGGCGCTGCCAAGAAGGATCCCGCCAAGAAGCCCGTGGCCAAGAAGAAAGTAAGAAAAGCGGTTGCCAAGAGAAAATAAGAAAAGCTACTGCTAAGAAGAAATAAGAAGAACAACTGCCAAGAAGAAACAAAAAAGCGGTTGCCAAAAGAAGTAAAAAACAGGAACGAGCAGAATTCATCAGATTCTCTGCTCGTTTCTGTTTTTTTATAGGCTATCATTAATGTCTTGAAAAAGCCAACATCTGTTCTTTCAAGGCCATGTTTCTGTTTTTTTTACTGCTTAAATTTGAAGACCTCGTCAAGCGACAATCCTGTCATGTCTGCAACAACTTCAGCTGACATGCCCTTGTCAAGCATCTTTTTCGCAACTTCTGCAATTCCTTCAGCACGTCCTTCAGCAAACTTCGTCTTTTCTGCCGTTCTTATCGCATTCACGATGTCGCGATACGCGTTCATGCTGTCCTCATACAGTTTTAGATCACGCTCATAAAATTCTGAGCCAAACAAGCGCTTAAAGCCGAAGTCGGTATGTGGGTTGATGTATTTGTCTATCATAAAACAGCAGTTTTTATTCTGTCCGCAAATATACAGCATTTTAGCCAATAAAACAACAACGATGCTTAACTATTTTTTCCGAGCGAATAGATGCTGTCAGCTATTTTGGGGTTCTATAATGGAAGGTTCTTAACACCTTAATGAAAGGTTCTTAACACCTTAATGAAAGGAATTTACTGCTTCAATTTGAAGACCTCGTCAAGCGACAAACCTGTCATGTCTGCAACAACTTCAGCTGACATGCCCTTGTCAAGCATCTTTTTCGCAACTTCTGCAATTCCTTCAGCAATTCCTTCAGCTCGTCCTTCAGCAAACTTCGTCTTTTCTGCCGTTCTTATCGCATTCACGATGTCGCGATACGCGTTCATGCTGTCCTCATACAGTTTCTGCTCCTGCTGGTTAAACTTCGCTATCTCTGCCTGCTCGAAGAGACGGGTGAAGACACGCTCCTGCAATGCGGCGGGACGCTGCATCAGCTTCGAGAGATTCTTCAGCACAAACATCCACTTGTCATACATGGTCATGAGCTCCGTTTCTTTCTTGTCGAACTTGGGAATCTCTACATAAATGTAAGTCAGCTTGTCGTAGAACACCTCGTGCGTGTCGACCTCCATAAGCTTCACCTCATGGTGCCAGCGCTTGGCGTTCTCAAGGCCGTCAGCAAAATTGAAGTTCAACAAGCCGATGGTGTAGACAGGATTGAGATGAAAATCCCACTCGCCTCCACGCTGCGCCTGTTCGCGGATGGGAAACGTGGAATAGTAGATGGTGCGGTCTTTGAAAAACTCCTGGTAGACGTTCTGCATCTCTACAATAAACTTCTCGCCCTTGTCGTTCTCACAATAAACATCGAACACAGCGCGGCGGGCATCGATGCGGTCGCCAAGCTGCTCCGAGTTGAGATATGTGACATCCTGAACGTTCTGTTCGCCATGAAACATCGCGTTCAAGAAGCTTATAAGCAATTCCTTGTTAAACTCTGAGCCAAACAAGCGCTTAAAGCCGAAGTCGGTATGCGGGTTGATGTATTTGTCTATCATAAAACAGCTGTTTTTATTCCGTCCGCAAATATACAGCATTTTAGCCAATAAACCAACAACGATGCTTAACTATTTTTTTCTGGTTGCAAATATGCCGTCAGCTATTTTGGGGTTCTATAATGGAAGGTTCTTAACACCTTAATGGAAGGATCTTAACACCTTAATGAAAGGAATTTACTGCTTCAATTTGAAGACCTCGTCAAGCGACAATCCGGTCATGTCTGCAACAACTTCAGCTGACATGCCCTTGTCAAGCATCTTTTTCTCAACTTCCATAAATCCTTCAGCTCGCCCTTCAGCAATTCCTTCTGCTCGTCCTTCAGCAATTCCTTCTGCTCGTCCTTCAGCAATTCCTTCTGCTCGTCCTTCAGCAAACTTTGTCTTTTCTGCCGTTCTTATTGCATTCACGATGTCGCGATACGCGTTCATGCTGTCCTCATACAGTTTCTGCTCCT
>OCIU01001840.1_pt1 | contig 13516 bp, 9 predicted proteins | sample 1538471 | NCBI WGS metagenome assembly OCIU01 (sample SAMN04571693, study PRJEB22368) | human gut metagenome | biome: human gut; material: stool | host: Homo sapiens | place: Luxembourg | collected 2012-06-01 | reverse complement strand
TTTTACTAACTGGATGCTCTTAAGTTTTTGAGTTTTTAAATCTTCTTTGGAATACAAATCAAAAGATAATTCTTTTTCTTCGCCAGTAATTATGGCAGCTAGAAAATTTTTAGAATTATAAAATTTATTGATTTCTTTTTCTGCTTCCATTAGTATTTGTTTCATTGCTATGTTATTTGTTTTCATATTTAACCTTCTTTTAAATTCTATCAAATTATGAATTGAATAAATAGAGATAAAAACTATAAATATAATATCAATAAAATTAATGATTAAATAAATATTGTAATCGTGTATAATCAACGTGTAAGCGCTATACCGCTTATTTTGAGGTTATATGAAAAAAAGATATTTATTATTAAGTTTACTTTTATTTCCTTCTCTTCTAGCATCTTGTAGTGGAAATACTACTTCATCTAGTAGTTCATCTTCAAGTGTTTCTACAAGTTCATCTAGTGTAAGACCATCTACTTCATCTAATTCTACTTCAAGTTCTTCTTCTACTAGTTCTTCCACATTGAATTCATCTTCTTCTTCAAGTTCATCTTCAACAACTGATGTTGATTATGGAACAGTTAGTATTGAAAGTATTGATTTAGCTTTAAATGATACATTTGAAATTAAACCTGTTTTTTCAAATAGTTCTTTTGGTGAAAAACTGAGTTATACTTATGATGAAACAGCTATAAAAATTGAAAATGATGTTATTTCTGTTTTAAAAGTTGGCGAAATGGTTGAGATTACTGCATCTTCTATACATTTTGAAACTAAATTTTATGTTAATACATTACAAGAATATGGAAAATTGACAATTAATAATGTTTATGCAACTTTAGGAAATTATCCATTATCAGATTTTGTTTTAAAATATGAAAATGAAAAGCATATTGAAAAACTGACATATAAATATAATTCAAAAGCTTTAGAAATTGATGAAGAAAATCATCTTGTTACTCCATTAAAAGCAGGTATGTATGATGTTGAAGCAACAAGTGCCCACTATAGTGCTAAGTTTAAAGTTATAGCCTATGAAGTAGATGAAAATTCTTTCGAATATAAAGATAATGGTTATTTAAGTTATGCAAAGCAGCTTGCTAAAAAATATAAAAATGATGATACAACATATTTTGTTGGAGATTCATATTTTGATGCCAGAAATTTCTGGACAGGATATGCAACACAATTCCCTGAATATAATATAGAAGCTTTTGGCATATCTTCGACAACAACACAAGATTGGGAAACTTATTATGAAACAGTTTTTGGCGATCATTCTCCAAAGAATATTGCTATTCATTTAGGAACAAATAATGTCTATGATGATAAAGCTTCTATCAATCAAACAATTAATAATACTCAAAGATTATTAAGAAGATTCCATGAAAGTTATCCATCTACAAATTTATATTATTTTGGTATTACTCAAAGAGCTTATCAAAATAATGGTGAATGGGATATTGTTGATGCTGTTAATGCTGAAATGGAAAAATGGGCTGGTGATAGAGATTGGATTACATATGTTGATAGCACTAGTAAATTTGATAGACATGATCCATCGATGTATAAAGATAATACACATCCTAAAAATGAATATTATCAAATTTTTGTTGATGAGTTATTAAATGCTGGATGTGAAATTGGAGAATCTACTAAAAAATCATTAGAAGATTTTGATGTTTCATTAGAAGATACAGTTCTCCAATCTAGAGCATTATTTGATAATGGTACTGTTCTTTCTAGAAACTTTGTCCTTGAAGGAGAATGGGATATTAAAGAATTAGGCAATAATCCTCATATTGAAATTTGCTTCAATGAAGATGCTGAAAAAAGATTTTTATTCTGGGGAGGCCATGGTGGTGATGTTTCTTCTTTTGATGTTGCTACTTTTGGATATGTCAGAGGAACAAGCAGTTATAAATTTGATTCAAAATTAAATGTTAAGTTTAAATTAGTTGTAACTGATGATAATGCATATTTATATATCGATGGAACATTAAGAGCTGTTGCTATTGATTTGCCAGATGTAACAGATTTAATTCCAATTAAATTTGGTGGTGAAAACATTGCCGTATCTTGGAAAAATTTAACCGTTGCTAATAAAGCGACAGATGAAGGAGCTTATAATAATGCTATTTCATTAGTAAAAGGTGATATAGATTTTTATAAGTCAACATGCGTTGTTGATTCAAAAAGGCAAGGTAAAATTGAAGATATAACTAAAGAAAAATATGATGCAGTAGGTTCTTCTACAACTATTATCAATGGTGATGGAAATATTTTAAACAGAAACTTTGTTCTTGAAGGCAAATGGATTATTACAGCACATAACCCTAATGCTCATATTGAAATTAGATTTAATGAAGGCTATGATACTCGTTTCTTATTATGGGATAATAAGCAAAATGGAGTTTTATATCCAGCGACTTTCAATCATACACCAAGTACTTCTACTTCTTATAATTTAGTTGAACCTATGGAGTTTAGTTTTAAACTTGTTGTTTTAGATTCCTCGGCGTATTTATATATAAATAATGAATTAAAAATCGTTGGAACAAATATTGCTGCTCAATCAGGAAAAATAGGAACTTTATTTGGATCAGAAGGCATGGAAATGACTTGGTCTGAAATGAAGGCTGTCACAAAAGATGGCGATGAAACTTCATTCAATGATGAAATTACTAAAGTTCAAAGTGATATTGATACCTATAAATCTAATTTAGCTTTATAAAAAATAAAAACTATTGCTTTCAGTATAACTAATATTGGTAACAATAGTTTTTTTATTGCATAAAATAGTTAAACAATAGAAACAACTTTTACTTTTATAAATAAAATGTTTATTGATATTTACTAGTAAAATACTTTTTTATTGTTTCACCAAAAAGCTTGAATCCATTTTGATTAAGGTGAAGATTATCATCTAAAAATAAATTTAAGTCAATATTTTTATTATAAGCGTTATCGAGAATATTACTATTGTTTTTATATACAAAATTATGGGTATCTATATAAAATAGGTTTTTATCCTTTTCAGTTTCAATATATTGATCAATTGCTAAAGATACTTCTTTTTGCTTTTGATTTCTTCCATCTTTAATTTTACAAGGGCTAGAAAACATACCAACAAAGTACATATTAGTTTTTGGAAAAATATCTTTGATTTGATTGAATACAGAAATTATTCTATTTATTGTTTCTTCATTTGAACAATTTTGTGATATATCATTTCCACCGATAGACAATAAAATATTTTTGGGTTGATATTTGAAAGTTTTAAATAAATTCATATTGATTTTCCAAAATAAAGCGGTTGTTCCTCCGATGCCAAAATTTATTGCTTTAAGGTTAGGCGAAAGATCTTCTTCTGCCTTTTCCTTCCAAAAAGTAAAGTGTGAGGCTCCGATTAGTAAAGTATTTTCGGAAATATCAATATTTTTATATTGATTGATTAATTCTTGTAATCTTGTAAAAAATTCTTCATTATAGTTCATAATTTTCTCTTTCTATTATAAAAAAGTGAACATATTAAATATGTTCACTTTATTCAGTAAAGCTTTTTGATTGTTCCTCAACATGAAGATTTGTAACTAAATCGTGCAAAGCATATCTATTTCCAGTAAAAGATATTAATACTAAAGTAATTAATGTTTCAAAAAGGATACCTATCCAATTTATAAGAAGATATACTGCAATTAATTCAATAATTTGTATAAATAAGAAACGCAAAAGAATTTTAGAGTTACTTGCAACGATATTATCTCTATTTACTAAATTTGATTTGAAAATCATCATGCCAATAGTTTTATGTCTTTTATTGCAAAGAGGAATGATTAATTCAAAAATTAAAGTACTTACGCAAATGCAACTTATAAAATTCAAAAGATAAATGCTATTGAATTTTCTATATGTTTCAGTGTAACCATCAACTTTAGCTAATTTATCATCTAACTCATCTACTTTCTGAAGATAAGTATCCATTAATTTATCTTCTTCTATACCTTGTTCGGAAAGCTGCAATATATATTTTTTAGAATCAACTTTGTAAATTCCATATGTTCCTTCTGTATAAGGAACATTTTCTGAAATACAAATTTCTTGATACCAAGAATTTAATTGAGAAATTTCATTATGCGCTAAAGAAGGAATGATAAATTGGCATATTCCAAAAAATAAAGCGAAGATTGTACCGATAGTTAATATTCCATCTATCAAGAAGATTATCATTCTTTTTGTAATGGAATATTTTTTATTGCTTTCTTGGAAAAGTCCAGGATTATCCATTGATATTTGCCTTTCCAATGGATCCGAAAACTTGACAACGATTTTCTATAACATCTTGTATTCCTTTTTTACCAGGTCCGATAATTTTTCTTGGATCTATTTCTTGTGGATTTTCTTTTATTATTTCATGAACAATTTTAACCCAAGCACAAAGGCAATCTTGATGTTAATTTTAACCGTTCCGTAATTAATAGCTTGTTTAATTTGATCATCTGGAATTCCTGAACCGCCATGTAAAACCAAAGGTAATTTGACCAAATCATGTATTTCTTTCATTTCTTTTAAACCTAATTTTGGTTCGCCTTTATAAAAGCCATGTTGGGATCCAAGTGCAGGAGCAAGAGCATCAATTTTTGCTTCTTGTACCATCTTTAAGCATTCATTTTTATCAGCGTAGAAAGATTCAGCGACTACTTCTTCTTCCTTTCCTCCAACCTTTCCAAGTTCTGCTTCAACTGTAACATTTCTTGGATGAGCATATTCAACCACTTTTTTGGTAAGGTCTAAATTTTCTTCAAAAGGTTTTCTTGAAGCATCTATCATTACAGAAGTAAAACCTTCATCTATAGCTTCTTTACATGCTTCAAAAGAAGAAGCGTGGTCAAGATGAATTGCGACAGGAATTGTTATGTTATTTTTCTTTATATATGCTTTTATCATTTGAGTAACGACATAAAATCCACCCATATATTTAGCACCATTTTGTGATACGCCAAGAATTACAGGAGTTTTTAGTTCTTGGCATTTATCTAGAACAGCAGAAATCCATTCTAAATTCCAAACGTTAAATTGTGGAACGGCATAGTTATTATCTTCTGCATCTTTTAGCATTTTATTTAAATTTTCTAAACTCATTTTAATTGCCTCTCTTAATAAGTATATCATTCAAAAATTCAAAATAAAGATTTTTTAAGCGCTTTTTAAACTTTTTGTAAAGAAAATGTATAGAAAATGTAAACGCTTACTTGAAAATACAAAAAGAGGGTTGTAGTATATGTGTGTTGAAATTATTCATTTGTTTCAGCACGGGAGGAAAATATGAAAATGAAAAAATTTGTTCCAGTTTTATTGGCAGCTTGTTCAATGTTAGCAGCTTGTTCTCCTAATTCTGGAAATAATAACAAAAATGAGGCAATTTCAGATGCTGAAAAGTTAAGTTATGCTGAACTTGTTGCAAAGGCTAAAGAAGAAGTAGGAAATAATACCGTAAGTGTTTATGGAAACTCTTCTCAATTAGAAAAAGCTATTTTAGCCTTTACAGAAGAAACAGGTATTAAGGTTAATAATACTAAAGAAGGAGATGCCGACTTATATAATCATTTGTCAACAGCTTTCCAAAGTAAGAGTTATATTGCAGATATGGTCTTATTACAAGATGGTAATATGCTCCAAAGTGAAATGCTTGCACCAAATTATTTATTGAACTTTGTACCAAAAGAAGCAGCACAAAATGTTGCAGCTGATGATACTGTTCCAATGGCAGCAGTCTATTTGAACAAAGTCTTCATGTACAATAACTACAATAGTGAAGGTACAGAACATTCATTAACTAATTATTTAACAAATGTCTGGCAACTTGCTGGTTCTGCAAGCGATGAAGGACATATTGCTAATCCATCATTTAAAACTCCTACTACTGAAAACGTTAATATGAATTTCTTAACTATGTTAACTTCTAAAGAATGGGTTGATAAGTTAACAGTAGCATATAAGAATTTCTATCATAAAGATTATGTTGCTGAATCAGATTATAAGAATATTGGTTATAAATGGATTGCTGAATTCTTAAAGAATTCTCAAGCACATAGCTCTGATGGTACTGCTTGTAAAGATACCGCAAAAGCTAAAGGTGGTACAGTTGCTTTAGTCAATTATAATAAGATCAAAGACTTAAAAGATGAAGAAGGTTATGGAAAAGAAAACGTTGCTAACTTGACTTTCCCATCTATTGAATTAGGTGACAATAAAGTTGATGGTTTTGGTGGATTTTGCTATAAGATGTATTCAATGGTTGCTGCGAATGCTAAATATCCTTATGCAGCTTGTGCATTAGTAAGCTATATTACTTCCAAGGCTGGATTTGAAAATGCTTGGGGATCAAAAGCTGGTTATTATTCAACTAACCACACAACTACTATTGCTTCTAATGATAAAGAATTAGCATGGTGGAAAGATCGCTTAGTTGTTGAAGATCCAACAATTGTTGCTCAAAATTATGGCGATGTTTCTAAATTTGTCAAGCAATACGAAGGCAAATAATAAATTTTAAAAAAAGAAGTTTAGTGGTGCAGCTTAAAGTTGCACCACTTTATCTAAGATAAGGAGTAAAAATGAACGAAACATTATCTTTAGATGAAAATAAGACTCCTGAGGGCAAAAATAAAGATGAATTGTCTAAGTTTGGAAAAATATTAAATGCATTGAAAACATATTTTTCTAAACCATCAAATATTATATTAGTTATTTTTGCAATATTATTAACTATTACTGTTGTTATTCCTTTAGTATATCTTCTATATAATACAATTCTTGTCCATCAAGGTGAATCATTAAGACTTCATAAGGCTGTTGGTGCACTAACTATGGACCATTGGATAGGTATATTTTCTGAAGTATCAAAAGAAGACTATTATTATTCTATCAACGTATTTTATAAGCCTTTATTAAATTCAGTATTGATGGCTTTAGTTGCTTGTCTTATTTCATTATTTGTTGGTGGAGGAATTGCTTGGCTTATTACAAGAAGTGATTTCCCAGCTAAAAAATTTATTTCAACTGTATTTGTTTTCCCATATATTATGCCAAGTTGGTCGATTGCAATGTTCTGGGAAAACTTTTTCAAAAATAATGTTTATTTGGAAGGCACCCAAGCTCAAGTAGGGATGCTCCAATCACTGACACATATTGCTGTACCAGCGAGTTTTGTTTATGGATTCTGGCCTTGTGCAATATGTTTAGGTATTCACTATGCACCATTTGCTTATATCTTAATTGGTGGTATTTTGCGAAATATGGATGCAAACTTAGAAGAGGCTGCTACAATTTTGAAAGCTTCTCGATTCAAAATTTTAAGAAGAATCACTTTACCAATTGTTATGCCTGCTCTTATTTCTACAGTATTATTAGTTTTTGCTAGTTCTATTAGTAGTTATACAGTTCCTGCATTTTTAGGAACAAAAAGTGGTTTCATGACTCTTTCTTTACAAATGAAGAATCTTATTAATGGTTCTCAATATAAAGGTCAAGGTTATGTTATGGCTACAGTATTGATGTTATTCAGTATTGTAATTCTCTTATTTAATCAATTTATTACTAATTCAAAAAGATCATTTACCACAGTAACAGGTAAATCTTCACAAATTTCTCTTGTTAAACTTGGAAAAGTTGCAAAACCAGTTATTACTACAATTGTTGTTTTATATGCAGCTTTCTTTGCCATTATTCCTCTTGTATCGTTTGCTCTTGAATCATTCTTAAGAGTTTCTGGTGATTATTCAACATTTACATTATATTATTGGATTACAACAGAACAAACTAATGAGTCAATTTATGGATCTGTTGGTATTTTAAGAAATGCTGATATCTGGAAAGCTTTCTTAAATTCTTTATGGATTTCTATTGTCTGTGCATTTATCGCTGGAACGTTTGGTATTTTAGTAGGATATGGTGTTGCTAAAAGACGTGGAAGTAAATTATCTAACTATGTCAGTAATTTAGCTTTCTTGCCTTACTTAATTCCAGCAATGTCATTCGCTACTATATATTTGATTCTTTCTTATACTAGTGCATTAAGTTTCTTAAATGGTTCTTTAGTGTTACTCATTGTTGTTGGCTCTATTAAATTTTTACCTTTTGCTTCTAAATCTGGAACAAATGCTATGCTTCAATTATCGAATGAAATCGAAGAAGCTGCAATAATTGTTGGGGTTCCTTGGTGGAAGAGAATGGTGAAGGTTTTATTCCCTATTCAAAAATCAAGTTTCATTTCAGGATATTTGCTACCATTTGTTTCCTGTATGAGAGAGTTGACCTTATTCGTTTTATTAACAGGTAGTAGTACAATTTTAACAGCAGTTTTACAAAACTATGAAAAATATGATTGTACACAAATTAGTAATGGTATCAATTTAATTATCATTCTCTCGGTTTTAATTATTAATGTTGTAGTTAATAAATTAACAGGAGCTTCTATTGATAAAGGTGTAGGAGGTTAATATATGCCTGAAATTATTTTAAAAAATATAACAAAAAAATGGGGAGATTCCATTGCTGTAGATAATCTTAATATGGTTATCAAAGATCGTGGATTTGTTACCCTTTTAGGACCATCAGGTTGTGGTAAAACTACCACACTTAGAATGATTGCTGGTCTTGAAACTCCAACATCTGGTGAAATTATAATCGATGGTGTTACAGTATTTGACTCGAAAAAGGGTATCAATATTTCTCCTGCTAAAAGAAATGTTGGTTTCTTATTTCAAAACTATGCTTTATGGCCACATATGACAGTTTATAAGAATATTGCTTTTGGCCTTGAAAATCTTAAATGGAGTAAAGATCAAATTAAAGCAAGAGTTGATGAACTTGTCAAAATGTTAAAAATTGAAGATTATCTTGATAGATATCCAAGTCAATTATCAGGTGGACAACAACAACGTGTTGCTATTGCTAGAACACTAGCACCTAATCCAAAAGTTTTATTTATGGATGAACCTTTATCGAACTTAGATGCTAAATTGCGTTTAGAGATGAGAACGGAATTAAAACGTTTACATTCTTCAACTAATTCAACATTTGTTTATGTTACACATGATCAACTTGAAGCCATGACTCTTGCTACTGAAGTTTGTTTGATGAAAAATGGATTGCTTCAACAATATGATCCACCTTTATATGTATATTCAAATCCTAATAATTTATTTGTTGCTGACTTTGTTGGTAATCCAGCTATTAATTTTATTCAAGCAAAGGCAAAACAAATCGAAGGAAATACTTATGAAGTTAAATTCCATAATGTTGTTGCTAGATTTGAAGCAAATAATGAATTTGAATTACCAAGTGAAGATGTTGTAATAGGAATAAGACCAGAATTCATCCGTATCTGTGAAGATGGTTTAAAAGCTAAAGTATATTCAACTCTTCCTGCTGGTATGGAAACAACAGTCAAGGTTGATATTGGAGAAGATATTTTAACTTCGGTTATCTTCGGTATTATCGACTATAAAGTTAATGAAGAAGTTTCAATTGATTTTGTTGGAAATAGTATTATCTTATTTGATAAAGAAAGTACAAAACGACTTGTCGATGGTAAACTAGAAATAGTTAAATAATTATTAAATTAAAAAGCCTCCTTTTTGCGGGAGGCTTTTATGATGCTTTTTAATTTATTTTGCAACTACAATGCTGAAGTCTTTAATTCTAACTTGCTTTGAACCAGTGACATCAAGCTTAATATATGTGTAGGAAAATTCTTCAATGTTTTCAAGAGAAAGCACTTTATATGCTGAAGTTGTTACTAATGCTGAAATAAGTTCAAATGTTTCTCCATCAGTAGAACCATAAACTGATAATTCAGAAGCACTATATCCAGCATTGAAATAAATTGATTTAATAGGCTTAGCGGAATGTATTGTTGCAACACTATCATTTGTTGAGCTGTTATAAAGACGAAGCTCAGAAGTAAAGTGAGCTTTTTCAGTTGATATAGAAGTGTTTTCATCAAGTTTATGAGTTTCAGTGGCATATTGTGTTCCTGCAGGATAATCGGCAAAAACATATTTTAAAGTTACAGTTTCTTCGATAACTACATCATTAGAAATAAATTCAGCTTTTACTGAAATATTATGAGTCATTATTAGAGAAATAGAATTGTTTTCATCAAGATTTTGTCTTTCGTTATCGATGAATAAAGATAGGACTTTATATCCTTCGTTAGGGACAGCAGTTAAAGTAATTTCTTCACCATAGTTGATATCACTAGATTTTGATACATTAACTATTCCGTTTTCAAATTCTTGTAAATCAACATTATATGTTGCAGCAAGATAATCTAAAAGTGTGAATTCAACAATTTCTATTTTGCCATAATAATTTTGAATTTTACCTTCTAAAGCTACAGAATAACCTATATAAAGGTTCTCGACAGGTGTTGGAACATAGGCGATAATGCTGGAATCATCCTGAGTAATTGTAACTTCTTTTCCGGAAATATTTGTGACAACACCATTGATAATATAAGTGGTTTCTGTTGTTCCACGACTTGAGCTCAATGCATTTCAGATTTCAAGAGCTCTAGAAATTGTAATGTCTTTTTCTACTGGTTCAGGCTCAGCATCATTTATTTGTCCTTTATAATAAATATCAATTGTAAAGACTTGGACATTATAAGTAGAAGGGTTAGTTAAATAGAAGACATCTGTTGGAGTATCAAAAGAATAAGTATATAAAACATTATTCTGAGCTTCATTTTCTGATGTTTTTTCTTCTTTTGTGGCAGTAATTAATTTTTCTTCATCAGCATTTTCAGAAGCATACATTTTTAAATTATCGTATGTTCCGTATACTAAAACTTCAATTTTTTCAATTTCAGTAATTCTTTTTGATGAAAGATAAGAACCATTTTTAGCAAAAGTAAATTCAGATTCGTATTGAGTATTTGGAGTTATATTATTTAGGACTAAAGCAACAACACTATTAAAATTTTTAGAATTTAAAGAAAGAATATTTCCTTCATAACTTGGAACGCTTGTTGAACTAGAAATAGATGAAGAACTTGAAGAAGAAATAGATGAAGAACTTGTACTACTATTTGAAATGCTAGAACTTGATGTGCTGCTTGATGAAATAGTCGAACTTGATGAAACAGAGCTAACTACAAAAGATGAAGAACTAATTGTTGATGAACTACTAGATGAGGAAGAACTAATTGTTGATGAACTACTATATGAGGAAGAACTAGAAGTGTTTTCAGAAGCACAAGAAGCAAGAATAGTGCATAAGAATAAGGCTGAAAGTAAATTAATCTTTTTCATATTTCTCCTTTTTGTAATTTGATAAAAATTTACTATTGTTAGGAAAATAAAAAAACCTTTATTAAACGTTGTTATTTAAGTTTAATAAAGATGATTTTCTAGATATAGAGACTATGGACTTTTGTTCTATTATTTTTGATAAGGATTTTTTTATAATGAGATTAAAAGTCATATATTTTCCTCACGTAACTATTATATATGGTAAAAATTTTTAAAAGCAACAAAAAAATATAAAAAAAGATGTAAAAAAACTATAATATTTTTTTATTTTTTATAGCCGTAAAAATAAATTTATTTTAAATTTCTTCAATAATTATATCTTTTAATATATATTATAAATGTATGCACTTTCAAAATTTAAAACTTATATCAGTAAAGAGGTGAGGTATGGATATTTCTAAATTGAATAAAATTCAAAAAGTTAAATTAGTCATGGGAGCTGACTTTTGGTCTAATGATACAGCAGATGGCAGTTTATACAAATTTGTATTATCAGATGGACCTGTTGGATTAAGGCAACCGTTAGATAAAAGTAATCCTGAACAAAAAGAAGTAATTAAATCTGTAGCATATCCTTCAGCACAAGTTTTATCACAAACATGGAATTGTGATTTAGCTAAACTTCTTGGTAAATCTATCGGAAATGATTGTATAGAACAAAAAGTTGATATTGTGTTAGGTCCTGGTGTTAATATTAAAAGGCTTCCGACCAATGGACGGAACTTTGAATATTATTCTGAAGATCCGTATTTAGCAGGAACATTAGCAAAAAAATATATTGAAGGAGTTCAGGAAATGCACGTTGGCACATGCATAAAACATTTTTGTTGCAATAATTCCGAATTCTCTCGCCATTGGGCATCGATGGAAGTTGATGAAAGGACTTTGCATGAAATTTATTTGAAAGCATTTGAAATAGCTATGGAAGCCAAACCATGGACGGTTATGTGTTCTTATAATTTGGTAAATGGCAGAAGAATGAGTGAAAATAATAAACTTTATAATGTTTTAAGAAATAACTTTAAGTTTGATGGTTTAATAATGTCGGATTGGGATGCTGTAAAAGATTCTGAAGCTTCATTAAACGCGGGACTGAATTTAGAAATGCCATATAATGAAAATCATCATAATTTAATGATGAAAAAAGCTCAGGAAAATATTTTGGATGAAAGAAAACTTGATGAATCTGCAGTAAAAGTTATTGAGTTGGCTGAAAAATGTGAAAAAGAAAGCAAATTAAGAAAAATGGATATGTCCATAAATGAAAGAAGAAATGTTGCGTTGAAAATTGCTGAAGAAGGAATAGTTTTATTGAAAAATGAAAATAATGTTCTTCCTTTAAAACCTGAAAAGAAAATTTTTATTACCGGCGATCCTACTTCTAGATATTATTGTGGTGGCGGATCTAGCCAAGTTTGTCCTGAATTACCTTTTATTTCACTTGAAGAAGCTTTGAAAGCAGAATGCGATGATGTTCAATATTATGAATCTATTTGGGAAAAACTAGGACATTTGGCCCATGTTGGTAATGCAAAGAAAGCTTTAGAATATAGTGCACAAGCTGAATATACAATTTTGGCTGTTGGTGATTCTGCAAATTTGGAATTTGAATGTGCTGATAGAGAAGGAATTAAATTATCAAAAGAAGAAGAAATTTTAATAAATGATTTTGCTAAAGTTGCTAAACATCTTATTATTGTTGTAGAAGCTGGTTCAGCAATTGATATGTCTTCATGGATTGATAAAGTTGAAGCTGTTGTTTATATGGGATATGGTGGTGAATTAGGTCATAAAGCATTAGCAAATATTTTGGTTGGAAAAATAAATCCAAGTGGAAGATTATCTGAAACTTTTCCATTAAAATTAGAAGATTCTCCAGCAATGAAATCATACCATGATTCTTCTGTTATGAAATATGGTGAAGGATTAAATATCGGATATCGTTATTATGAGACCTTTAATGTTCCTGTATTATTTCCTTTTGGCTATGGGCTTAGTTATTCTAAATTTGAATATTCTAATCTTAAAATAGAACAAATTAAAGATGTGTATAAAGTTAGCTTTGATATAGAAAATGAAACGGAGATTGATGGAGCTGAGGTTTGTCAATTATATATTCGCGAAGTTGTAAAAGAAGTATATAGACCTGATTATGAGTTAAAAGGATATGAAAAAATATTTATTAAGGCTCATGAAAAGAAAAA
>OCIU01001838.1_pt1 | contig 13528 bp, 7 predicted proteins | sample 1538471 | NCBI WGS metagenome assembly OCIU01 (sample SAMN04571693, study PRJEB22368) | human gut metagenome | biome: human gut; material: stool | host: Homo sapiens | place: Luxembourg | collected 2012-06-01 | reverse complement strand
CTCCTGTTATGCTTCGTTCTCGTGAGATTGCTTTTAATCCTACGATTGATACGCAGAATGCTGCTCCGTACCACTCCTTGCCCTCTACCGGGGTCCTCAAAGCTCGGCATTGTGTTTTTAAGGTTCCTATGAAGCGTGGTGTTCTTACTTACACTAATACTTATGGTGAGATTGAGCAAAAGATTGTTGATGAAGATTATGTCTTAGATACTACTCTTGGTGATATTGATATTGAATATACTTGGGTTCTTCAATGTTGGGAAGCTTATCGTTTTGGTGATAAAGATTGGGGTGTATATACTAAATCTCAACCTATTATTGTTCAACGTGAAGAAGTGAATAATCTTAATCATTGTAAATTACCTTATAATGGTTTAAGTCGTTTGATGCTTCTTAATAATCCTAAACCTATTCCTTATCGCTTATTACCTTATCTTGCTCTTTATCGTCTTTATACTTTAGTTGAGGAACGTACTATTAGTAAATTCCGATCATGGCTATTGATACCTGAAAGTTTCTTAGCTGATACTAAAGATATGACTATGGAAGAGCGTCTTGATGCAGCTAATCGAGATGGTACTCTTGTATTTGATGATAGTGAAATAGCTAAGCAACAAGCATCACTTCAAGCTATTAAAGAGATTGCTAATACTACAATGATTAATTATCTTACAACTATTAATCAGATTAAGCAGTCTATTAAGCAAGAAGCGTATGAACTTGCTAATATGAACGATCAGCGTGCAGGAGATATTCAAGCTCGTGCCGGTAAAGCTGTTACTGAGATGGGACTTAATCAGGCTCTAATGGGATCTGTGTGGTCACTTAAAATCTTTGATTGCTTCCGCTCTCGTGATATGATGGCTAATCTTGATGCTGCTAAAATTGCTTGGATTGATGGCTATGAAGGTTCTTATGTAGATCCTAATACCAATGAGATTGTTCAAGTTCGTGTAAATGGTACTGACTTTGTTAATTCTAATTTAGGTATCTTTGTTGGTAACTCTGCTGAACTTAATGAACAAGTACGTAAGCTTGAGGAAATTGCTTTTGGTGCTGCTCAAAATGGAAATTACGATGTAGCTGCTGAGGCTGTTTGTAATCATAACATTGCTTCTTTACGCAAATATATTAAAGAAGCTGCCGAAACTCAACGTCAATTTGAACTTCAAAAAGAAGAGATTCAAAAGAAGTGGGATGCTGAGATTGAACAAATTCGTGCTGCTAATGCGGAAGTTCAACGTAAATTTGAAGCTGAACAAGCTCAACTTGATCGCGATTCTAAGGAAGCTATTGCTGCTGATACTAATCTTACTAATATTATTATTACTGATGCTAAGCTTCAAGTAGATAAGAATGGTAATGATTATATTAGTGAAGATGAAGCTAATGGTAGTACTCTTGATGATTATCTTAAAATGACTAAGTTAAACTTAGATATTGATAGAGTTAATCTGGAACGTGCCAAGTTTGAGGAACAAAAGCGCATGAATCGTATTAACGCCAATAAGCCACGGAAGTCTTAATGTAGGCTCTTATTTTTGTTGAATTGAACAACTATATCGATTGAAATTTGGGTTCGTCAGAGGTCTTCATTTAAGCCTTAAAATGGCATAAATTAATTGGAATTTCAGAGAGTCGTGTGATAGGCGGTACTAATGCTGTTTCTAATAATATTTCTAATGCCATTTTTAATACATATATTATTATTACATTTGTCACTGTTATAACTTAATTTATAAAAGATAAAACATTATGCCAAATCCTATTGTTCCCGGTGGTGTTACTGATAGTAATACTACTAAAACTGCGGAAGAGATAGCTGCTGAACAAGCTGCTAAAGCTGCTAAAGAAGCAGAAGAAGCTGCTAAAGCAGAAGAAGAACGTAAAAAAGCAGAAGAAGAAGAAGCTAAACGTAAAGCTGAAGAAGAAGCTGCTAAAACTGCTACTCAAAAAACTAAAACTGAAACTGAAACTCCTACTAAGATTGTTCTTACTATCGATGACGGTGATGTTGAGTATGATCTTGATGCTGACGGTAATGCCGTTAAAGATGGAGAGATTGTTTATACTAAAGCTCAGTTAGATGAGTTTGCTGCTGCTGAAACTCAAGAAGAAACTATAGATGTTTCTGCTATTTCTGCTATTTCTGGTTTAACTCCGGTAAATGCTGATGGTACTCCTAAGCAATATGAAATGACCGTTGAAGGTCTTGCTCAACGTGATGCTGATATTGCAGAGCTTGCTAAACGTCAAGCTGAAAGTGAAGCTATCAACAATTTCTTCCGTACTAATCCGGATGTTTATCAAGCTGTTCTTTATAAACAAACGTATGGTTCTCTTGAGGGTTTTGCTAATCATGTTGATTGGACTACAATGACCCTCGAAGATAAATCAGATGATCAGTTAGAAGCTGTTATTCGTTCTGCTGAAAAACGTAAAGGTACTTCTGATGCTCAAATCGAACGTATTATTCGTTTTTCTAAAGCTGATAAAGTATTAGCTGAAACTGCTAAAGAGAGTCTTGATTATCTTGCCAATGCTCAGAGACGTGAGATTGAAGCTGCAAATGCTAGGCAAGAAGCCGAATATCAAGCTGCTCAAGAGGCTCTTGATAAAGCCTACGGTATTACCTATGATGAGAATGGTAAAGCTAAAGTGCTTAACATTCCTGATTCTTTATACGATAAGATCGTTAATAAAGGTACTATCGGAGGTCTTGCAATTCCAACAGCAGGCGTTAAAAGAACTGTTAATGGTAAAGAGCAAATTCTTTCTCGTAAAGATATTGTCAAGTATTTAACAGCTCCTGTTGTTGAAGTTAATGGTGATTTCTATACGCAAGCTCAGAAAGATGTTTTTGATATGCTTGCTGATAATGAAACGTTCGCTATGGTAGCACTTCGTAACTTGTTAGGTGCTGATATTAGTCAATTAGCTGCTGCATCTATACGACAAGAAGCTGTTCGTCGTTTGAACATTACTTCTAGTGGTAAACCTAAAGTTAAGGTATCCACTCAAGGCGGCGGTACTAAAGTTAATCCTAATAGACGTCCTATTGTTCCGGGTGGTATTATTGATTCAAATAAATAATTATCGTAACTATGCTTAGAGAAATTGGAAAAAAACAGTATTCCAAAGAGATTTACTCTGATGCCGATATGCTATTGAACTTTAATGTTCTTGGTGCTGTCGATTTGAATAAGTCTCTTACTTATCTTTGGGGTAGGAACAGTAATCAATTCCCTCTTCTTTCTCTTACAGAAGGTCAAGGGAATATCTCTCGTAAGAAACCTATTAATGCTGGTGATACTCAGTATAAGTGGAAGATTATGGGGAAACCTACTGTCACTTCCCCGATTGTGCGTTTGATTACGCCTACTCAAACCCCCGGTAAAGGGTTTATGTCTTTCAAAGCGGAGTTCCAAGATAACTGGATTCCTTATCAGTATTCTGCTATTACTCCTGACGGAAAGCACATGGTTCGTATGCAGACCGATGGTGAGCAGACTGCTTCCGGTGGATATATCTATGAAATGATTATCCTTGGTGGTAATCCTGATGAGTTTATTGATCTCAGCAATTTTGAGAGAGGTAAATATTGGGGTATGGGTGCTCCTACGATTGCCGGTGAATTATCTACTGGTTCTCGTTCTACTGCTGAATCTTGGAGTGAAATGACTAACCAATTTGGTTTCCATAGATTCTCCAAAATTATTACCGGTAACATTGCTAATATCGTAACCGAGTTTGAACTTGATTATGATGATGGTTCTAAAGGTACTCTTTGGATGCCTTATGAAATGCGTCAGTTCGAGTTCATGCGTAGACGTTTGTTAGAAGAGGATTTGTGGTTCTCTGCTTATAACCGTGATATTAACGGTGTTATTCACAATCAAGAAAAACATTCAAACAAACCTATTCCTCGTGGTGCTGGTGTTCGTGATATTCTTATCGCATTCGGTAACTACTTCGAATACTCATTCATGACTATCGAGCTTATTGATATGATTCTTTCTCGTATCTTTGAAGTTCGTAACGATATTGATTTGAGTAACAAAAATATCGTTCTTTATACCGGTAAAGGTGGTTCTAAAATGTTCCAACAGTGTATTAAGAATGAAGCTATCGGAAATGGTTACTTTGATAAGTTAGGTTCTGAGGAGATTCAAAGCCGTGGTGGTATCCTTTCTTATGGTGCATACTTCAATCAGTATAAGCACTATTCCGGAGCTACCGTTTCTGTTAAGGTTGTAGATTTGTTTGATACCGGTTCTCGTGCCGAAATGGATCGTAAGAATGGTCGTATGTATGGTGGCTTCCCTGTTACCTCTTATACGATGGTGTTCTTGGATCACTCTATTGATAACACGAGTGGTGAAGCAAATATTCAGTTGGTTTGTGAAGAGGGTCGTGAATATTTGTACGGTGTTTATCAAGGTATTACTCCGCTACCTAAAGAGTGGGGTGCTTATAGTAAGATGTTATCTACTAGAGAGGATATTGCTACTTATGAGGTTATGTCTTCACAAGGTATCAATATGCTTAATGGTACTACTTCTTTCTGGGCTGAAATGATTTTTGAATAAGCGTACATTACGATTATTGTAAAGTATAAACTTACTAAAGTATAAACTATATGATATACTCACGCAAAATAACCTTAGCGTTAAAGCTGAATCCGACTATGTTTCAAGTCGTGAATCAGAAAAGTATTGGTGCTTTCAATACTATTTTCGGTCCGAGCATTAAAGCGGTTCTTACTCTATCTAGTAAAACTGCTGAAATGGCTTCTATACTTCCTACGATCATTGGAGCTTCTGCTGATAGTCGCAATGTAAACTTTCAAGACCTCGTTTTGAAGCATCTTAAAAACTCAACTGTTGAAGTTCCCGCTCAAGGTTATGAGCTTGAAACTGGTTGGGAATTTTCTCTTAACGATCCTGTTAAACGTGATGCTATTCTTGATTGGGCTAAAAAGAACAGTATTAATACTGAGGTTGCTCCGAATAAATTAGAGAAAGCTATCTTTGATGCTATGCTCTTTGGTGAAGGTACTGCGGTTCATGAAGAGAATCTGTATATGTACATGACTCCTATTAAGCCGCAAGATTATATTCTTTGGCGTCTTGCTCTGCTTACTTCTACTGTTGCTAATAAACCGGAAGATGTTGAGAAATCTACTAATATTCGGTTTTACTTACATAGCATTGAAGATGTTAAGCGTATGAAAGATGCTAAGACTAAAGCTGTTGTTAATACTGCTACTAAGTTGGCTCAGTTGTTCACAGGTGATGAGTCTTCTTATAAACGTATTAGAAATATGCTTATCTGTAATGCTCCTGCTGATACTCTACAGATTATTAAAATGGAACATGGAGATTTGCAGACGGCTGTAGCTGAACTTTCTCAAACGAATGCAGATGCGTTTATTTCTCTGTTTGATAACAAGAATGTAGAAGCAATGGCGCAAGTCTATAAGTTACTCGCCGCTCAAGTCATTACGAAAGACGGTGATAATTACTTTGACACTGTGCGTCCGGAAGTAGTTCTTGGTTCTTCCATTGAGGGTGTTATGGCTTTCTTAGCTGCTCCCGAAAATGTTGAATATAAAGCACAACTTTTCACTGCTTATAAGGCTTCGGTTATAAACTAACAAAATAGTGTCAGTATGTATAGTAGTTGTAAAGAAGCACATATTGCTGTAAACGATAAGATTCAGCAGATTAATGCTAATAGGCAAGAATCTATTCGTCCGCAGTATATTGATATTGCTCTTAATGAAGCTATTGACGTACTGCTTACGCAAAAGATTAAAGCCTTTGAAGAGATTGGTCGTTATTACGATGATTTGCAGGTGCTAAAGACTACATATAGAAGTCCTCTTTACCTTCTCGCAAATGGGGGTAATAGAGGCTTCGCTTTTTTACCTGCGAATTACCTACATGGTGTCTCTTATAATGCAAGTGTTATATATGATAAGTTTAAACGTTATCGAGCAATTGAATCTGTTACTACTAGGATTTACGTTGTTAATATCAGTGAACTATTTAAAACTATTCCCGGTTATATAGAAGATTTCGTTATTCAAATTGGTAATGATACCGTTACGTTTCATTATCCTGCTAAGATCTATCGTAAAGAGGGTTTATTTGAATATATCAACTATATGCTCTCCATATTGCTGCGAAAAGGTTACAATGTGACTTATGAACGCTACAATAACGAGTATTACCCCGAATCATTAGTGTTTTACTTCGATACGCCACAGCTAATTGTAGTTGGAGATAAATATACTATTAAGTTAGTACAATTTGACTACAAGCGTTATTCGAGCTTATACGAGGTTATCACTTCTGACGGAGTGGTTACAAAGGTACAAAAGAGCAAACCTGTTGGTATGGATTTAGTTTCTGATGTTCAGCGTAGGGATATGCTTCAAACGTATCACAATCGTCTTAATAGACACATTCATCCTATATGTACGATAGAAAGTAATAGGGTTTTAGTAGATATGGATGATACGTTTGTGATTACTGATGTTACTATCACATATCTTAGACAACCTACTAGGTTTGATATTGTAACTGATACTGCTACTGAACTTCCGTTTAAAACCGAGATTATTAACCTTGCTACACAGAAGCTTCTTGGTAAACTTAAAGATGAAGGTTATCAAATTGCTATAAATGAAAGTAATTCTTTAAAATAAAACGTTACTATGAGAATTGTAAGTTACGGAAAAACATTTGTCGATAATGTTACTGTTGATACTAAGTTATCTAACGGTCAACTCGGCATTTGTACTGCTTATGGTACTGCTTTGCCTACTACTGGTAGACCTGAGCCGTTTGTAATTATGTCTGCAATTCCTACTAAGGACGGTGGATTTATGAATCAACGTGGAGTGGATATTAATCCTTTTAACTTCACTTATAACGTTCGTAAATATACGGAGAAAGATCAGAAAGAAACTATTATTCTTAAAGGTCTTACGAATCCGGCACTTAAGCCTGCTGAAGGTATTGTATATAATGCAGATGCTGAGTTCTGTGGTGCTATTGAAATTTGTTCTTCTGAGGAGTATCGTCATGGTCTGACGGTTAATCCTAATCCTCAGATTGTTCAAATACCTGTTCGGATTCATGCTACTGATACCGTTGATCGGTTGGTAGAGAAGATTAAGAAAAACCTTAGTCTTACCGCTTATAACAAAGAGTTGTTTGATATTACTATCGAGAAAGCTGATGGTGCTGTTCAGATAACTGTTGTTGCTAAAAAGCCTACCAAATTGACGATGAACGTATTCGGTATTCTTGCCGATCAAAAAGCTAATGGTACTATTACCGTTGAACATACAAAGTTATCCGGTTTCTTAGCTGATGTTGCTCTTAGTGATGAAGACCTTCGTTATTCTCTGATTAACATGGGTTGGAATCCTCATGATGAGTGGCAGAAAGCTTGGGGTATTGGTGACCCGAAAGTTGGCTTTAATAAAGTCGCTTATCTTGTTATTTCTACGGCTGAATTTAATCAATTCCCTGAGATTGCCGCTGATAACAATAGTCCTCGCAAATTCCAAATTATTGTTGGTACGGAAGTTGTGATCGATGCTGTTGTAAATAAACTTGAAGCTATTAAGACTTTAGCTAAAGGTTCCGGCGATAATGCCATTTCTCTGAATACTGCAACTGACTAAAGTTGCTTGGAAAACTACGCAGTGCTTAACGGTTCTGCGTAGTTATATTTGTTTAAACTTAATGCTATGGAATGTAATATTAAAATTGTCAAGTTAAAACAAGTTCTTCCTCTTGGTACATTTCCTAAGCGTGAGCATAACGTTCGATTCTTCTATCATCGTACTGATGGTTGTTACTATATGTATGATGAAAAAGGTTGCGAAATTAATCTAACTACTGATGGTAATATTATTGCTATTGATAGAGAGTTGATTGTTGGTAGTGAGTCTTTAACTGATGACACTCTTGTTTGCATTGGTCTTAAAGCTAATTATGTGCATCCTAGTCATGGTATTAGAAATAATACTTGTGGTTGTCAAGATACATATATTCGTGCTTGGACTTACATCAAAGATCTTCAAGATTTTATGCAGTCTGGTCATATCGAACGTGATTACTATAGAGTTACTTTAGTTCCTTCTCCTGAAGAGGGTGGTATTGTTGGATGTAGTGGCTCTGCTATTGTTCCTGATGAAAACTCAGATGGCTTCCGTTTCCAATTTGAAGCTGGTAGTCGTGTTGAACTTTATGCTAAACCTGTTCAAGGTTATCACTTTAAAGGCTGGAAAGAATTCCATACTAATGAGATTATGTCTATTAGTCCTAATTGGTCTTTTACTATTAAGAAAGATATGGATTTGATAGGCGTATTTGAAAAGGATGAAGCTCCTATTGAACAATTCTATATTAATGTCAATGCTGATCCGGCTAATGCAGGATATGTAGTTGGTGCCGGAGCATTCCCAAAAGGTACAAGGCATTCTATAACAGCTGCGGCAATTCAAGGGTATCATTTTACTCATTGGACTGATAGTTTAAATCGTATTGTTTCTACTAATCTTCAATATGATCTTGTTGTTGAGAAAGATGAAACTTATACTGCACACTTCGAGCTTGATGCTCCTGTTATTGAGGAGTACAATGTAACTATTATAACTAATCCTGCTGATAAAGGTTCAGTTAGCGGTGGCGGTACTTATAAGTCCGGTCAAACTGCAATAATTGTTCCTAGTCCGGTTGAGGGTTGGGCTGTTGATACAGTTACTGCTTCTGGTGGTAATCTTGTAGATAATGGTAATGGTACATATAGCATCGTTGTTACACGAGATCTTACGATTACGGTAAACTTTAAAGAAGCTATTCGTTATTTCACGTTTAGTATCGTGGCAGATGCGAATGGTTTAGTTCGATATAAAGATATTAATGATGCTTGGTCTCAATGGGCAGAAAGACACGAAGTCACTGCTCCGGAAAAGACTATTGTCACTATCGCTGGTAAAGCTAATGGCGGTTATGAATTTGAAAAGTGGGTGACTCCTACTGGTGCTAATCTTCCTAATAATGAAAATAATATCATTGTTGAAGAAGGTCTGCATCGCAAAGTTTATACTGCTTATTTCAAGGAAACTTACATTCCACCTGAAACTCATATTATTAATATCACTGCTGGTTCTAATGGTAAATGTAAATATAAGATTGGCTCTGGTGAATATTCAGAAGCTGCATCTTCGCATTCTAACATTAGTGTTACTGACGGTGAGACAATTGAGGTATTAGGTGTTCCTGATAGCGGTTATTCTTTTGAACAATGGAATATTGGTGGAACTACTTCTAACTCTAATCCTTATTCAAAGGTTATCACTGAAAATGTAGATTTCTCTTGTACGTTCGTAGAGATTCCACCGGAAGAAGTTACTATTACGGTAGGTTCTGATGGAACTAATGAAACTCGTTATCGTATAGGTGATGGTTCTTGGTCTAGTTGGTCTACTTCTGAACATACGTTTAAAACTAATGTAGGTTCGATTTATTCAGTTGAAGCTCGTGCGGTTGGTAATTACAAATTTAGAGAGTGGAATACAAGCGGTGCAAAGGTTTCAGATAATCCTGCAACATTCACTGCTAAAACCGGAACGAATGCAACACATATTGGTACGTTCGACCAAGTAATCATGCGAACGCTAACTCTTACTGCTGGAACAGGTGGTAAATGTCGTGCAAAGACCAATGGAAGTTGGAGTGACTATTATAGTGGCACAAAGACTTACTCTGATATTGTTGACGGAACTACCGTTTCTGTAGAAGCATTAGCAGATAGCGGCTATCATTTTAAGGAATGGACTGATTCGGGTGCGCCCTCGACTACTTCACGTGATATTGTCATGAATGACTCTAAATCTATTGAAGCTCGTTTTGAGATTGATGCTCCTGATAAATTCCAAGTCACTTATGAAGCTATTCCTAACGGAAGTGCTACAATGGAAGGTGCTGGTACTTATGATGATGGTGATACTTGTATAATTAAAGTTAATGTAAGTCCGGGTTATACTTTGAATAAAGTGTTTGTTGATGGTGTTAAAATCACTCTTAACAGTAATAATCAGTATAGCTTTGTGGTTGAGAAAAACATTAAGGTTACTATTGAATGCGATCTTATTCCTGAACCCACACAGTATACACTTACAGTTAAAACCGAAGATGAAGGTGTAGCTCAAGGTGGTGTTGGTATCAATAAAGAATCTAATTTAGGAGTTGAAACTGCTGAATTTGAGGATGGTACTGTTGCTACTATTCATGCTACAGCTGCTGAAGGTTATAGCTTTGGTGGTTGGTGGAAAGATGGAGTTAAGGTTTCTGATGATGTAACTCTAAGTGTTACTGTTGATGCTAATAAGACTTATATTGCTAAGTTTACTCAAGATCCATATCTCGAATTAGATAAGACTTCTCTTACTTTCGAAGCTGCTGGTGGAACTCAAACTGTTAATGTTACTTCTAACGTCAAATGGACGGTTTCATAATTAGGGGGTGGGTATTAAGATGGCTATTGCTTCTTGGCTTACCCTTGCCGCTAAGAGTGGTACGGGTAATAAAACGGTTGGTTTAACTGCGAGTAAGAATACCGGTGCAAGCAGAACAACTATTGTTACTGTTTCAGTCAGCGGTATTATGAAAACTATTAATTGTACTCAAACGGAAGCTGATAAGTTTACTATTAAGATTTCTTCTTCAACTACCAATAGTTCAGGAACTACTATCACAAATGTTGGTGATTGTTCTATCGGTTCATCTGCTACAGGTGGAATTAAAGAAGGAACTTATTATCGTGATACTAGTGTCACATTAACTGCTAAAGCTGCTCCTACTGGGTATGATTTTGTTGGTTGGTACGAAGGCTCTAATCTTGTTTCTACAAGTCTTTCTTTTGCTGTTACTTTAACTGCTAATAGAACTCTTGTTGCTAAATATAAGATTAAGAGCTACACTGTTAATGCAACTTCTGAGGATATAAATAAAGGTACTGTAAGTCCTGCTGGTCAAACTGTAGAACACGGTGCTAATGCTACTGTAGTTGCAACTCCTAAGGCTGCTTATAATTTTGCTGGTTGGTACAATGGAACAACTAAAGTATCTAGCAATGCTTCATATACATTTGCTGTTACTGCCAATATCAGCTTAACTGCTAAGTTTACAATTAAGACTTTCACAACTACTACCGCTAATTCAACTGGTGGTACAGCGAGCGTTAATAAGTCTAGTGTAGAATATGGTGGTTCTGCTATTTGGACAGCTACTCCAAGTACTGGCTATAACTTTAGCAAGTGGTCTAATGGCTCTACTGCTAATCCTCTGACAGTTTCTAACATTACTGCCAATACTCATATTACTCCGGTATTTGTTCTCAAGTCATATACTGTAACTTGGAATCCTAATGGTGGTTCTGTAAGTCCTACGTCAACTACTAAGACTCATGGTTCTACTTTAGGCACATTACCTACTCCGACAAGAGCTGCTAATGCTCAATACACTTATACATTTAAGGGTTGGTTTACAGCTGCAACGGGTGGTACTCAAATATCTGCATCTACTACTGTAACAGGAAACGTTACTTATTATGCTCAGTGGACTGCTATTCTTAGAAGTTACACTGCAACATTCAATGGTAACGGTGGTGACACTCCTAGTCCATCAACTATTACTAAAACGTATGGTTCAGAATTAGGTACTCTTCCGACTTGTTCTAGAACAGGTTATACATTCCTTGGTTGGTACACGGCATCTAGTGGTGGTACGAAGATTTCATCTACTACTAAGATAACTGGTACTGTTACCTATTATGCTCAATGGTCTATTAATAGTTATACTTTAACTTACAATGTTAATGGTGGTAATGCAGTAAGTCCTGCTTCTAAGAGCGTTCAATATGGAAGTGCTTATGGTACTTTGCCGACGCCTACTAGAGCTTCTACTGCACAATACAGTTACACATTTGCTGGTTGGTATACTGCTGCTACAGGTGGAACGCAAGTTACTGCTAATACGACAATGGGTGCAAGTAATACTACAATATATGCACATTGGACTGCAACTAAACGGAGTTATACAATAAATTATCAAACAACATACGGGTCTTTGAATAGGACTAGTCAATCTGTTGCTTATGGGTCGAAAGGCTCTTGTACTTTGACTATGCCTTCAAATGATGCTCAGTACACTTATACTTTTCAAGGCTGGTATACTGCTGCTAACGGTGGTGGAACTAAGGTTGGTTCTTCATTAACTTTAGAAACACCGAGTGTAACAGGTGCTGCTACTTATTATGCTTATGTGACCAGAGCTGTTAATAGGTACACCTTTACATTTAACGCTAATGGTGGTAGTACTCCTTCTTCTTCATCTATAACTAAAGCTTATAATGAAGCTATTGGAACGTTACCTACTTGTTCAAGAGCTGCGGATAATACTTATACGTATGCGTTCGCAGGTTGGTTCGATACTGCTGCCGCTACTGGTGGTACTAAATTAACTACGACAACTAAGGTTACTTCTAATAAGACTTGGTACGCTAGATGGACTGCAACTTATAAGAATTATACGGTTACTTGGAATGGTAATGGTGGTACTCCTAGCAAGTCTAGTAGTTCATTCCATTACAATGACGCTTTAGGAACTCTTCCTACTGCTACAAGAACTGGATATACTTTTAAGGGATGGTCTACGTCAGCTAGTGGTTCTGTTAATGTAAGCACAACTACCAAAGTTACTGGTAATGTTACTTACTATGCTGTATGGCAAATTAACAGTTATACACTGACTGTAACTGCGGGTGCAGGTGGTACTGTTAGTGGAAGTGGTACTTATAATTATGGTGCAACTGCTACATTAAAGGCTACACCGTCTGCCGGTTATCACTTTGTTAAATGGAGTGATGGTAATACGAATGCTAGCAGAACTGTTACTGTTACTGGAAATGCTACTTACACTGCAACGTTTGAACAAGATCCTTATTTGAATCTTGATAAAACTAGTCTAACGTTTAAAGCTACTGGTGGTACACAAATTGTCAAAGTAACTTCTAATGTTAATTGGACTGTTTCTTAAACTTTTAAATGTTCCGCTACGCTTTGCAGACCCCAGTAGGGAAATAGCTTGTGGGGCGTGCGGAACTTCAAACTTTTTTACGAATAATTAAATTATTACTGTTATGATTAAAGATTCTGCTTTGAATGAAAGAGCAACTGCTGTTGAAATTGGGGGTTTGGTTGATGGAGTTGGTGCACCTGTTATGCGCGCCGGATATGCTTTGAAAGCTAAACCGAGTTGGATCACTTTAAGTGCTGTTGAGGGAACTGGTAACTCTCAAGTAAATGTTACTGCTCCGGTTTATAAAGGTCGTAACGGACGTTCTGGTTTGATTACCGTTGCTGTTGAAGATTTGACTGAAGACGTTACGTTGCAGCAGGAAGGTTCTACGATTTGGGACGTTACTACTCAATCATTAGCTTTCG
>OCIU01001836.1_pt1 | contig 13532 bp, 12 predicted proteins | sample 1538471 | NCBI WGS metagenome assembly OCIU01 (sample SAMN04571693, study PRJEB22368) | human gut metagenome | biome: human gut; material: stool | host: Homo sapiens | place: Luxembourg | collected 2012-06-01 | reverse complement strand
AGCCTTCATGCCGGTGCAGGCGGCACGGAAGCGCAGGATTGGGTCAGCCTGCTCTACCGCATGTACACACGTTATTGCGAACGCAAAGGTTTTGTTGTGAAGGAACTGGATTTGCTCGACGGCGAGGAAGCGGGCATCAAGTCCGTCACCTTTGAGTGCCAGGGGGACAATGCCTACGGTTACCTTAAGGCGGAAAAGGGTGTTCACAGGCTTGTTCGAATCTCCCCGTTTGACTCCTCCGGGCGCAGGCACACCTCTTTTGCCTCGCTGGATGTAACTCCGATTCTTGACGATGATGCGGGTGATATTGAGATAAATCCCGATGATATCCGTGTTGATACTTATCGTTCGAGCGGAGCAGGCGGACAGCATGTTAACAAAACATCCTCCGCGATCCGCATAACGCATTTCCCGACGGGTGTCGTTGTTCAGTGCCAGAACGAACGCAGCCAGATTCAAAACCGCGAAACAGCAATGCGTATGCTCCGCGGCAAGCTGCTTGAAATCAAGGAACGCGAACGCATGGAACACATGGCGGATATTAAGGGTGAAATGAAAAAAATCGAATGGGGCAGCCAGATTCGCAGCTATGTTTTCCAACCCTACACAATGGTCAAGGATCATCGCACGGGTGAGGAAACCGGCAATATTCAGGCTGTTATGGACGGCGACATTGAATCGTTCATTAACGCATATCTTATGAAGTGCTGATGCAGACGTAAATTCGCACTTTCGGCGGAGCTGTTTCGACTTGTTTGCCCGAAACGGCTCCGTCTGCAAAATTCAATCGGAATTTGCCGAAACCGAAAAATTCCGGTTATCCGATTAAATGCCGATTCCGTCAAAAAACAGATTAAAGCGGTTCGGCACGTTTCATTTAAAATAATATAAAGGAGCTTTTGCAGCGGCAGAAGCAAAGGTATAAACAATGGGAAAATTTAACGGATTCAACACCGGCGCAAGCAACATGCAGGGGCTTATGCGCCAGGCACAGCGGATGCGCAGGAAGTTGCTATCGTACCGCTGGCCCAGGAAATCCGGGTCGGCAACACCGATTTTGAAGCAAGTGTCGGCGGCGGCGCAGTCAAAGTTGTTGTGAACGGCAACAAAGAATTCAAATCCATCGAAATCAGCCCGGCGGCAGTGGATCCGGATGATGTTGAAATGCTTCAGGATCTTATCCTTTCCGCAGTGAACGAGGCCGTTCGCCTTGCTAACGAAACGATGGAAAAGGAAATGTCCAAAGTCACCGGCGGTCTCGGAAATCTCGGCGGCTTCGGCTTCTGATTCTTCGGCAGAACAAAATGGAAAGTCTCGACAGACTTATCTCGCGGCTCAACCGCCTGCCCGGAATCGGCATCAAAACAGCACAACGGCTTGCTTACCATATTATCTCCCTTCCCGATGAGGAGGCAGCAGCCCTTGCGAATTCGATTGAGGATGCGCACAGGCTTGTTCATTTTTGCCCTATCTGCGGTAACTATACGGAAAATGAGGTTTGCGAGATCTGCTCCGATCCGAAACGCAGCTCCGACACCCTGTGCGTTGTTAAAGATGCGCGCGATGTTATTTTTATGGAACGTATGCGTGAATATCACGGAAGGTACCATGTTCTCGGCGGCGTTCTTTCCCCAATGGACGGAATAGGACCGGAGATGCTTCGAATAAACGAACTTTGCAAGCGCATCGAGTGTGAAAAAGTTAAGGAAGTTATCCTTGCAACCAATCCCGATGTTGAAGGCGAAACAACCGCAAACTACATCGCAAAGCTGCTCAAACCCCTCGGCGTCCGCGTTACGCGCATTGCTCACGGAATACCTATCGGCGGCAGCCTCGAATACATCGATGAAGTTACCCTGCTCCGTTCCATAGAAAACCGCAGAGAAATGTAAATCGGCTCTGCACTTTGGTGCGCAGCCGTGAGGCAGGGGGTCTGACCGCAGAAGCCTCGGAGCGCACTCGAAAAATTGATGAACATAAACGATTATAAAAATCAGAATTGCGAGTGCGGCAAGCCGCAAAGAGCCAAGCCGCGCTTTTTGACTCACCGTGTTTCCGAAGCCGAAGCGGGGAGAAGCGTGCAGAGTTTGCTCAGGAACGAGATGCAGCTTTCGGGGGGGCTTGTTGCGCGGCTGAAGCGGGTTGAAAACGGAATTACTCTTAACGGAGCGAAGGTGTTTTCAAACGTCCGCGCCGCGGAAGGGGATATTATAGCGGCGGCGATAGGCTTTTGTCCGGAGCGATGCGGAAAATTGCCGTTTGAAGTGCTTTTTGAGGATGAGGATCTGCTGATTATCAACAAGCCCGCCGGTGCAGCGGTTCACGGATCGCGATACGATGATTCCGTGCCGTCGATTGAGCTTGCGGTAAATGAATATTACGGCGATGAAGGTTTTTTTCATCCCGTGAGCAGGCTTGACAGAGGCACGACGGGTGTAATGACGATTGCAAAAAACGGTTACATGCACGAACGTTTATCGGCTTGCCTGCATACGGACAGCTATGTGCGTTTTTACATCGGCATTTGTCACGGTTGGCTCGGGGCGAACACGGGAACTGTTGACATGCCCATAAAGCGGGAGGACGGCCCGTCCGTGCGGCGCGTCATTGACCCGTGCGGTGCGGAGGCGATCACGGATTTTCGCCTTCTGAAAGATTACGGATTTAACGGCTGCCGCGGATTTGCGGCGGAGGAAAACGAACAGGCTGAAAACATCGTTATAAAAAAAGAAAACGATGCTCAAAGATATGAAAACAAAAGCGGGCTTACTCCTGTCGAATTCCGACTTCGCACGGGGCGGACACATCAAATACGCGTTCATGCGGCGGGCGTCGGGCATCCGCTTGCAGGCGATTGGCTCTACGGAACAGAGGAGCCGGAGCTTATCGGGCGGCCGGCACTGCATTCATATAGGCTGGAGTTTGTTCACCCGCTGCGCGGAGAAAAACTCTGCATAAAAGCCGAATTGCCGCAGGACATGCAAAAATTGCTCAGCGGCCGCTGAATATAACGATGCCGCAAACATAAACGAACAAAATGCAAATAAGGTAATAAAGAAAGACAAAACCGAGTGACCGACAGCTGTGCTAAAAGTCACTCGGTTTGTATTTTTCAGCATTTTTAAACGGAAAGCGAAACTGAAGATTATTTGCTGTCGGTTTGCGTGCCGCACTTTGCCGCAGCTCTTTTCTTTTTATACACGCCCCACATGCGGAACGCGGTTGAAACAAGCAGCACGCCCACGGCGACTGCGCCTGCAATTGCGGCGGTTGCCGATCCTTTGGCCCACGCCTCGTTCATTCGGCTTCTGGAAATAAAATCCATTGTGTAGTACAGTCCGGCACCGGGAATCAAAGGCACAAGTGCTGCCATGAGATAAGCTATCGCCGGGAATTTGCGGATACGCGCCATGATTTCGGCATATGCGGAAGAAACGGCGGCAGCAATAAGATAGCTTGTTGCTTCGCCGATGCCTGCACGCATACAAAGGCAGCAAACCACCCATGAGATAATGCTGCCGACGAGACAATAGGGAATGCCGCTGCCGTGCATGTTCAAATACAGTCCGAATCCGAGAGTTCCCACCATTCCGGCGATGCATTGCACGGCAAGACTGTGTTCAACAAGCTGCGGACTTCCGGCAATTGTGCCGAAAATCTGACGTGAAAGCCCGAATGCCGCACTTGTGCCGACAACAAGCGCGATTGCAATGATGACGACCTGAACAAGGCGGTTGATGCCGGAAAGAGTGTCCCCGTAAATAATATCTCGAAGGCTGTTTGTAAAAAGAAATCCCGGAACAAGTATCATTATTGCTCCGATTGAAACAACATCCGCATTGTCGCAAAGACCCAATACGGTGAGGGAATATGCGGCAAATGCAAGCACAAACCCGCCTACGAAGGTTTTGAAGAACGGGTTGGCGTGCAAAAAACCCATGCCCTGAATACAAAGCCCGACCGCAATGCCGCAGAGTCCGGAACCGAGAGCGTCACGCAGCGTTCCGCCGAAAAAAACGGCAAAACCCGCCGCAATGAGGAAGTAGCCGAGATATGCGATCGGCAGTTTGTATTTGCGTATGCTTTTTTCGGTTTCACGCAAAAGCTGCCGCGCCTGACGAACCGGCGGCGTTTCCGCACAGATCCGGCGGCAGAATGCGCTGTACATCTCAACGCCGTCAAGAAGCGTGTCGATGTCTTTAACTCTGCGGATCTTGGAGTAAACCTGCCCGTTTTCGTCCTCAAGTCCGGCAAAAATGCTTCCGGGTATTACGAAAACGTCGGATTTGTCTATGCCGTATGCTTCAATGATGCGCACGACGGTTTCCTCAACACGGTATGTTTCCGCGCCGCAGCTTTGCAGCCGGACGGCAACCGCAACGGCAAAGTCCAGCAGCTCTTCGGGATTGGTCACGGCTGTGTTTCCGCTTTTGCTGCCGGCAGATTCAACATCGTGAACGGCAGCGGATCCGCTGCAAGGCCTTTTCGCCGTCGAAATCTTTTTATTTGAAAATTCGGATTTATTTGTTTTTTTTGCTTTCTTCATGTTTTTGTCCTTTCGGAGGGAAGATGAAGGCTTCGGAACAGGGCTGCCGCATTTTGCGCGGGGCGTGGAGGTGTTCCGAATTTAACGTCGAGTATAACAGCATACTGCGGAGAATTCAAGCGGGGAACAATGGCTTTTACGGTTATATTTTTGTATTTTTGTGTCGAACAGATAATGCGGAAGAAAGGACTGAGACAGACCCTCTTCCGCATTGCGGCATTGTTTATTTGTCGGCACTGCACGGATTGCGCCGCGCGCAGGGCATTATTCGGCGACAGCGCAATTCGCACGGCGGTTTAGTTTAATCCCGCGTTCGGGATATAAGAGCTTTATTCTCTGTCAGCAGCCGCATCCGCAGGTGTTGTTATTGCCGCATCCGCAGCTGTTGTTGTCACAGCCGCAGCCGAGACCGTTTTCACCGAATGCGCCGAGCAGGGCAAGGATGATAATCCACCACCAATTGTTGCCGCATCCGCAGTTGTTGTTGTCGCAGCCGCAGCCGTTATCGCAGCCGCAGGTGTTTCCGTTGCCGAAAATGAGCAGAAGGATGATGATCCACCACCAATTGTTGCCGAAACCGTTACACATAATTTGTTGCCTCCTTGATTTTTTGCGGCGATTCCCGCCGTCACCCCCATAATACGCAGGCGGGGCGGGATGTGTTACGGCAATTGCAAACCGCGCTTTCGAGTTCGGCCGAATTGCCGCACCGGAGACGATTTTCATAAAAACATTAGCGATGAATTAATACTTGGAATTGATTTTCGGGATATTGAAGAAATTCGGTATTAATGGTATAATAAAGCCGAATCTTCCTGCGGGCGGAATATGCACAGGCGGGTGATTCGGCTTTTTCATGAAAGGACACGAAACGAATGAAACTCGGAGTTATCGGCTTGCCCAATGTCGGCAAGAGCACGCTCTTTAACGCTATCACCAAGGCGGGCGCACAGGCTGCGAATTACCCGTTCTGCACAATTGAACCCAATGTCGGCATTGTCAACGTTCCCGATGAACGATTGGAAGTATTGAACGAGATGTATCATCCGAAGAGCCTTGTTCCCGCAACAATACGTTTTGTTGATATTGCGGGGCTTGTTCGCGGCGCATATCGCGGCGAGGGTTTGGGAAACAAATTCCTTGCGCATATTCGCGAAGTGGATGCGATAGTTCATGTTGTCCGCTGCTTTGAAGATTCAAATATTGTTCATGTTGACGGTTCGGTTGACCCTGTTCGCGACATGGAAACAATTAATCTTGAGCTTATCTATGCCGACCTTGAAACGATTGAACGCCGCATTGACAAAGCAAAGAAAAATTCAAAAAGCGGAGATAAAAAGTACCTTCACGAAATTGAATTTCTGGAACGCATTAAGGCGCATTTGGATTCCGGCAAGCCTGTGCGGAGCATGGATCTTACGGACGATGAACGCGCTGCGGCGGACGAACTTTTCCTCCTGACCACAAAGCCCGTTATCTACGCCGCGAATATAGCCGAAGATGAAATCGGCAATGAACCGCCTGCCGTACAGAAGCTTTATGACGAAGCCGCAAAAGAAGGTGCGGCTGCGCTGACCGTATGCGCAAAGGTTGAAGAGGAACTTTCCGAGCTTACGGATGAAGAAAAGGCGGCTTTTATTGAGGATCTCGGCATTGGGCAGAGCGGCCTTGACAAGCTTGTTCAAAAGAGTTACGAATTGCTCGGGCTCATCAGCTTCCTGACCGCGGGGACGGACGAGGTTCGTGCATGGACGATAACAAAGGGAACAAAAGCTCCCGGTGCGGCGGGTAAAATTCACACGGATTTCGAGCGCGGGTTTATCCGTGCGGAAGTTGTGCCCTATGAAACGCTCATTGAACAGGGCAGCATGGCGGCCTGCAAGGAAAAGGGTCTTGTTCGTTCCGAAGGCAAGGATTATGTTGTTCAGGACGGTGATATAATCGTTTTCCGTTTCAATGTCTGACGAATGAATCTTTTTGCATATCACAATTCAAGATTGCTTGACTGCCGCTTTCCTCACGGTGCATTGAAATGCCGCGGGGAAGCGGCTTTGTGCATTTATCTCTCCGGGCGCGATGCGGCGCGGGCGCGTGCATCGCTGCGGCTGTGGGCCGACGGGAAAGAACTGCTCATTTCGGCAGAAAAAATCTCCCCTTGTTCATGCGAAAAACTGCGCTCGCTGCCGCTTGAAGGGGATGGGGGCTTTTGCTTTTCGTTCAATATCACTGCTCCTGCCGAACCGCAGTTGATATGGTATTATTTCATCATTGATGTTACTCCGGAACATGACGGCGGGGAAACGACGCGGCTGTTTTACGGTGCGCCCGAAACCCGCAGCGGCATCGGAAAGTTTTACCCTGCATGGGAGACACCTCCCGATTATCAGATAACGGTTTTTGCGCGCGATTTTGAAACTCCGAGTTGGTTCAGACACGGAATTGTCTACCAGATTTTTCCGGACAGGTTCAACCGTGAGTGTTTAAACGACTCGGCACGGGGTAATTGCATTCCCGCGTTTTCAAGGGCTGAATACCATGAAAAACTCGGCCGCCGAATCATCAGGCACAAAGACTGGTTCGAACCCGTGCTGTACAGCCCCTGTGCAGGGGAGAAATTCTATTCCCCGTGCGATTACTACGGGGGCGATTTTGCAGGGATAAAACAAAAGCTTCCCTATCTTGCGCAAATCGGAGTCTCCGTCATCTACCTGAATCCGATTTTTGAGGCCGCAAGCAATCACAGATACAACACTTCCGATTATCTGTCCGTTGACCCGATTCTCGGCAGTGATTATGATTTAACCGAGCTTTCAAAAGCGGCGGCGGAATACGGCATCCGCTTAATGGCGGACGGTGTTTTTTCACACACCGGGGATGACAGTGTTTATTTTAACAAATACGGAACATATCCCTCGTGCGGTGCATACAGCGGCGCGGATTCGCCATATTATAAATGGTACGAATTCGAACATTTCCCGGATGAGTACCGATGCTGGTGGGGGTTCAAAACCCTGCCGGAGGTGAACGAGCTTCAACCCGATTATGTTCGTTTCACAGAAAGCGTGCTCAAAAAATGGGCAGGCTGCGGTATAACGTCGTGGCGGTTGGATGTTGCGGACGAATTGCCGGATGAATTTATAAAAAAGCTGCGCACAGCACTAAAAAAGCTTGATTCGGACGGTGTGCTTCTGGGTGAAGTTTGGGAGGACGCTTCAAACAAGGTTTCGGGAGGCGGGCTGCGAAAGTTTGTTCTCGGGGACGAGTTGGACAGCGTCATGAACTACCCGTTTCGCGATGCGGTATGCGATTTTCTGACGTGCAGGACGGATGCATATGCGCTGTATGAAACGCTTTCCGGGCAGCGGGAACGTTATCCCGAACCGTTTTACGGTGCCTGCATGAACCTTCTGGGCAGTCACGACACGCAGAGAATCCTGTCCTGCCTGAGCGATGCACCGCCCAAAGATACGTTGACGAGGGAACAGCAGGCGGAATATCAATACAAACCCGAAGCTGTCGTGCGCGGAAAGCGTCGGCTTTATGCGGCGTTTGCGCTCATGTTTTCAATGCCGCAGCCTCCGTGCATATACTATGGTGATGAGGCGGGAATGATGGGCCTTTCCGACCCGTTTAACAGGGGTTCCTATCCGTGGGGACGGGAGGATATCGAAATACGCAGTTTTGTCATGCAGCTTTCGGCTCTCCGCCGCCGCAATGCCGCAATGAGCAGCGGGAAAACGGCATTTGCCGCTCCGTGTGCCGATGCATTCGCCGTGCTTCGGTGTCGAGGTGAAGAGAGCGCGCTCACACTTGTCAACCGCGCCGATCATGCCGTTTGCGCTGCGCTCAGTGCAGAGGATTTCCGCGAGGGTCCGGATGCCTTGAATGTCCGCACGGCGGATAAATATTCCGACGCATTTGCCGATGGTACGGTTTTGCAAAAGGATTTGGGCACGGGGCAAATCAGAGTTGAAATCCCGCCGAACGGTTTTTTGCTGCTTTTGAGCCAAACCGCCGAATAACGGGTGAATCAGTGTTTGTGCGGCGAATTCGAACCGCAAAGCCAAACGCAAAAAGAAAAATAATTAAGAAAGGAAACTTTCGCTGCGGCGAAAGCGGGTAAAAGAATGAAAAACAGTTACGGGTTTGACAGACTTTCGCGGGACATGCTCATGCTTGCCGTCGCACTCGGAATAATCGGTCTTGCCTTTTTCGGCAGCATATCGGGTTTTGTTCTTTTGTTCACGGCGGTTTTGCTGACGGCATTGATGCTTTTCAGAACTCTTTCCGCAAACGGGAACAAAAGAGCAAACGAATTGCGCGGTTACGAACGCGTGTCGGCATCGATAGGCAGCTTTTTTGCAAAGCTGTTCAATCGGATTAAAAATTTCTTTAAGAGGCATAAACAATATCGGTATTTTACATGCCCGAAATGCCGCCAGCGTCTGCGCGCACCGCGCGGCAAGGGCAAGATTCGGGTCACATGCTCAAAATGCGGCACACAGTTTGAAAAGCGAACCTGATTATTTGCCGAGAGGTACGGCCGATACCGAAAAAACAGGCACTGCGGCGATGCAGCGCATTCCGTTCCGAATCGCAGGAACATCGATGATGCACCGAACGTGCCGAATTGCGATATGAAACTTATTACATTCAAATTCTGCGCCGCCGGATTATTGCGGCAGAAAGGAACAATATGCTTGAATTCAAATTTGACACCCAGCTGCTGATCGAGGGCAGAAATCTTTCCGAGGATGAAATTTTTGATTACATAACAAAAAATATTGAGGGCGACTGCCTGCTCGCAGTGGGCGATGAAAGCCTTATCAAAATTCATTTTCACACAAACACGCCGTGGAAAGTTGTTGAATATGCCGCCTCATTGGGCGAAATTTACGATATAGTGGTCGAAAACATGGAAAGGCAGGAGCAGGGGCTTCAGGGCTGAGCGTGTTCTCGAAATCCAATCCATACGCCTGCATGATAATCATGCGCAGCTTGATAATCAATGCACAGCATTGATATGCAGGCGAAAAACAGAAAAGCGAACAACGTATGAAAAAGGAAGCGGGCGCGAACGCCTGCTTCCTTTGCTGCATTATCTGTTGCATATTGCGGCATTATTGATGCTTTTTCGGAAAAAGTCAGCTGCATATGCCCGCCTGTCGGCGGGAATTTCAGAAAGAATCAGCAATCAATTCTTTTTCCGTACTGAGATAATTAATACTGCATAAACGGTCATTTTCAAAATTGAGGATGAATGCGCTCGGTGCAGCAATTTTGCCGTTCAGCACGGTATTTCCGTTATGCACAATTTTCCGTATTTTTTCAGACGCATTCACAACTTCGATTGAACATTCATTCAAAAGAAATGCACAAATGGCCGCAGCATGGGTAACAACGGCAGCTGTTTCGCCGTCCCGCATTGCGGAAAGAATTTCGCCGACGGCAAGGGTCATCCTTTTACGCGTATCGCTAAGTGATTCACCGTCGGAGTTTTTGTAGTCGTGATTTTCGTACTGATGTTCCCAAAAATCCGCATCCAATGTTTGCGGATTGCCGAGTTCGCGTTCCCGAAGCCGATAATCTGTTGAAAAGCATACGCACAGTTTTTCGGCGGTGCTGAGTGCCCGTTGATACGGAGAGCTGTAAACTGCATTAACGGAGCGGAAAATATCAAGGGAAAACAGCTCCTGCGCCCGGAGGATTCCCCGCTCGGAAAGAGGCAGCAAAGCCGTCGGCATTGTTCTGTCCTTTATCGGTTCGGAATGCCTGATTAATACTATAGTTTTCATTTTGAACAACATGAATGGATGAACGGCAGCACTCAATCCGATGTTGAATGCTGCCGTTTCACTGTTTGAATTTAAATCAATCAGCCTATAGGTTCAAAATCCGCTGCTCCGTGCTTGCAGAGCGGGCAGACAAAATCGGCGGGAAGGGTTTCGCCTTCGTATACGTAGCCGCAGATTTTGCAGACATAACCCTTTTGCACCGTTGAACAGACGGGTGCGGTTTTGGGCTTTATTTCGGAAAGATACCGTTCATATGTCACGGATTCCGCCGATTTGTCGAGCACGACCGCTTCGGTCACTTCCGCAACAAAGAGAGTGTGAGTGCCGTGATCCAGGGCTTCAAGCACCTTGCAGCTGATATAGGCATTTGTGTATTTCGGAATATAGCGGATGCCGTTCGCGGAACGCCTTACGCAGTCGCAGCCTTCGAATTTGCTGCAATCTCTGCCGCTTTGAAATCCGAACCTTGAAATCACGCTCATCGGGACCGCATCCGTAAGCACGGAAAGATTGAATTCTCCGCTTTCGCGAATCATTTGCTCGGTGAAGTTTGCCTTGTTAACGGCAATGGTAAGCGTTTTTGGGGAGTCCGTGAGCTGGACGGCGGTGTTAATAATGCAGCCGTTATCCTTTTCGCCGCTGCGGGCGGTAAGGACGTACAGCCCGTAAGAAAGTTTGAACATTGCATTGTTGTCGATTCCGCAGGGGAGCGCAGGTGCGCTCTCAACTGCCTCGGCTTCTTCTTTCTGTTTGCGGAGTTCATCCTTTTCCGCAATATCCGCGGCGATTGTGTCGGCAAGTGCGGCGAGTTCGGCTGCCTGTTCGGGCTTGAGCGCGGATTTAACGGAAATCAGGCCGTTAAGCACCGTTGTGTTGCGAAGCGGTTCAATGATTGCACGCATTTGCTTGCCGCTTGTGGGAGCCCAGCTTCCGTTCTGAATAAAAGCAACGGTGCGGTTCTGCAAGCTGTGCGCAGCAAGGTCGTGCAGGAAGGCTTCCATCGTTACAAATATGCCGGAATTATAGGTCGGCGCAGCAAAAACAATGTGACTGAAGCGGAAACATGCGGCGATTATATCGGACGCAGGGGTGACGGAAACATCGTAAACGACCGTGCGGACGCCGCGGTCAAAAAGATACGCGGAAAGCACTTCTGCCGCATTTGCGGTGTTGCCGTATATGGAAGCGTAAGCAATAACAACGCCGCTTTCTTCGGGCGTGTAGCTGCTCCAAAGCAGGTATTTGTTAATAAAACTGTCGAGATTCCTGCGCCAGACAAAACCGTGCAGCGGGCAGATGAGAGAGATTTCGATTCCGGATGCTTTTTTGAGCAGAGCCTGAACCTGTGCGCCGTATTTGCCGACGATGTTGGTATAGTAACGGCGGGCTTCATCCATATAGTCGCGGTCAAAATCCACTTCATCGGCAAAAATTGCGCCGTTCAATGCACCGAATGTGCCGAATGCATCCGCCGAAAACAGGATTTTATCAACGGTGTCATACGTGACCATAACTTCCGGCCAATGTACCATGGGTGCGGCAATGAAGGTCAGGTTATGCCTGCCGGTTGAAAGTGTGTCGCCTTCCTTAACAATGAGTGCACGCGGCGTGATGTCAAGGTTGAAAAACTGCTTTATCATGTCCGCGATCATTTTGTTGCAGCTCCGCAAGCGTTGCGGAATGGTCGGGTTCCATATGCTGAATAACAACATAGTCAAGGCGGCGGCCGCTCAAAACATGCTCAACATTTTCCATAAATTGTTCGCTGACGGATTTGTCCACCGTGTCGAACAGAACGGTCTTCTCGTCAAGCAAAAGATAGGAATTGTAACTCACACCGTTCGGAACGGAATAAACACCCTCAAACATTGAGAGCCGGCGATCGTTTGCACCGACCCAAGTCAGGTCTTCGGTAACTTTCTTAACGCAGTACATATCTTAAACCTCCAAAACAGAAATAAGAATCATTCTCGATACTCGTATTTTAGCATATCCGACAGTGTTTGTACAGAGGGAAAACAAATGCAATAAAAATATATTTTAAATACTTCGACCTTTGCAGCTTAACGCCCGAAACAGGGCAGCTCCGACAAAAGCTTTTCCGTGACAAACGGGGAATTTTGCTGTATAATACAAACATGGACGGAAGCGCACGAAAGTTCATGCGGTTTCTTATGGTTCTTGCTGCGGTATTCCGTCGGCACACATTATCTTGACCGAAAGGACGCTCTTGCAGGGCAAGGGCGACAGTGATTAATATGACAGTACGCACACGTTTTGCGCCGAGTCCCACGGGGTACCTTCACATCGGCGGACTGCGCACCGCATTATACGCTTATCTGTTTGCAAAAAAGAACGATGGCGTGTTTATTCTCCGCATTGAGGATACCGATCAGGCGCGTTTTGTTGAAGGTGCGGTTGAAAAAATTTACAGCGGCCTGAGACTTGCGGGACTTGAATGGGACGAGGGCCCGGACAAGGGCGGAAACTACGGTCCGTACGTTCAGAGCGAGCGAAAAGATATGTATCTTCCCTATGCAAAGGAACTTGTTGAAAAGGGCAAGGCGTATTATTGCTTCTGCACTAAGGAGGATTTGGATGCGCGCAGGGCGGAGGCCGAGGCACGCGGCGAAACCTTCAAATACGATAAGCATTGTCTGCACCTTTCAAAGGAAGAGATTCAGCGCAGGCTTGATGCCGGTGAACCCTATGTGATCCGCCAGAATATCCCCGAAAGCGGTGAAGCAGGCTTTGACGACGTTATTTACGGACGGATCGATGTTGACTGTTCCGAGCTTGATGACGGCGTTCTTATAAAGGCGGACGGAATGCCGACTTATAACTTTGCAAACGTTATAGATGACCACACAATGGGCATCACGCACGTTATGCGCGGCAACGAATACTTAAGTTCCACACCGAAATATAACCTGTTATACGAAGCATTCGGCTGGGAAAAGCCCGTTTACATCCACCTTACACCCGTTATGAAGGACGCGACGCGCAAGCTCAGCAAGCGGCACGGTGATCCCGGGTTTGAGGATTTGATTGCACAGGGTTACCTTGCGGAGGCGATTATAAACTATGTTGCGCTTGTCGGCTGGAGCCCCGGAAACGATCGCGAGTTTTTCACCATGGACGAGCTTAAGGAAGCATTCAGCATTGAGGGGCTCAGCAAGTCTCCCGCAATT
>OCIU01001834.1_pt1 | contig 13540 bp, 12 predicted proteins | sample 1538471 | NCBI WGS metagenome assembly OCIU01 (sample SAMN04571693, study PRJEB22368) | human gut metagenome | biome: human gut; material: stool | host: Homo sapiens | place: Luxembourg | collected 2012-06-01 | reverse complement strand
CCCGCCGATGATGATGCCGCCGCCTACGCCGGTGCCCAGGGTGATGAGCACCACGTTGGCGTGGCCCACCGCCGCCCCGGCCACCTGCTCGGCAAGAGCGGCGCAGTTGGCGTCGTTGCTGAGGCGGCAGGGCACATGGAACCGCTCCTCCAGCATCCGGCACACGGGAACATGGTCCCAGCCCAGGTTATAGGCCCGCTCCACCACGCCTGCGGCAGAGTTGCAGGTGCCCGGCGAGCCGATGCCGATGCTGCGGCAGCCGCCGATGGACAGCCCGGCCTTGGCCAGGGCCGCCTCCACGGCGTCGCCCATATCCCCCACCACCTCCGCCGCCGGGCGGTGGGCCAGGGTGGGCACGCTGACCCGGGAGACGATGGTGTGGCTGTCGTCCACCGCGCCCACGGCGATGTTGGTGCCGCCCAGGTCAATTCCAATGCGAATCATATTTGATGCCTCCTAAAAATGTGCAGTCTGTCATGTAAAATAGCCGCCGGTGGCGGCTATTTTATAGCTTGTCAAAAAGCCTCGCAGAGCTTGCCGCCCGCAGGCGGCAAATCAAATTTAATCCATTTTTTGCCGGGGCGTGTACCTGGCAAAAAATACTTCTCAGTCTGCAAGTGTGGAATTTGTTCGCTTTCAGCGAACAAATTATGCGCGCGGCAGACTGCAAGCCTTTTGTCCAAAAAGGGCTTGGCCCTTTTTGGTCAGTCTCTAAAATAGCCGCCGATGGCGGCTATTTTAGGCTATTTTATATGTATGATGGTTTACAGGTGGTTGACGAAGCTGGTGTTGACGCTGACGGTGCGGCCGATCTCGGAGGATTTGATGCTGCCGAAGATGGCCCGCATGGTGGACAGGGCCTCCTTGCCGGAGACCTCCGGCTCCCGGTCAAGCTCCAGGGCGTCCACAAACTCGTCGATGACGCCGGAATTGGTCTCCGGCGGGATGTTGTAGGTGGTGCTGGTGCCGTCCAGGTTCCGGACCTCGATGGGGGCGGCGGGATTGTTGTTGTTATAGATCAGCATGATGCCCTTGGTGCCGTACAGGCAGGTGGACTGGCACTCGTGGCCGTACACCGTCCAGCTGGCGGCCAGGGTGCCCACCGCGCCGCCGCTCATGCGCAGGATGCACAGGGCGTTGTCGTCCACGGTGATGGGCGCGCCGGTGGCGGTGTGCTTGTTCAGGGTCATGACCTTGGCCGTGGTCTCGATGACCTTCTGGCCGGTAAGGTATTGCAGCAGGTCCACCTTGTGGATGCCCAGATCCGACAGAGCGCCCATGGCGGCCTTCTGCTTGTCGAAGAACCAGGTGCTCCCGGCCTCCATGGACCAGTTCTCCGGGCCGGCGTTGCCCATGGTGGTCCGGAAGGTGATGATGTCGCCGATGATGCCGCCGTCCAGCAGCTCCTTGGCCTTGCGGTGCACCGGGTCAAAGCGCATGTTGTGGCCGATCATCAGGTGCTTGCCGTTGCGCTCGGCGGCGGCCACCATGGACTCGCACTCCGCCAGGGTCACCGCCATGGGCTTTTCGCACAGAACGTGCCTCCCGGCATACAGGGCGTAGGTGGTGATCTCCGCATGGCTGCGGTTCTCCACGCAGATGGACACGGCGTCGATGCTGGGGTCGTTGAGCAGGTCAAAATAGGAATCATAGACCTTGCCGCCGTATTGGGCGGCCATCTCCTGGGCCCGCTGGGTGTTCAAATCGTAGTAGCCCGCCAGCTCCACATGGGGGTTGGCGGCATATTCCGGCAGATGGCGCACCTGCGCGATCTTGCCGCAGCCGATGATACCGATTCTGATCATAATGATTCCTCCTATCCGTAATAAGCCGGCTTTCCCTCACCGGCGGGTGTTCAAGGACATTATAGCAAATTTTTTCACAATATGGAACACTTTTTTTATCCCGCCGCAGTGATTTTTTCCGAAATTCCCGGGCGGCGGCGGCAAACGGGTTGCAATCGGCGGCAAAAGGCGGTAAACTGTTAAGTGCTCCGAAAGAAGGGAGGAGATAGATATGGTATCCATTGTCGAGGTGACCACCAAGGCGCAGTTGCGCCGGTTTGTGGAATATCCCATGGAATTATACAAGGACGTGCCCCAGTACATCCCGGGCACCTATGACGACGACCTGGAGGACTGGGACAGGAAAAAGAACCCCGCCTTCGAATATTGCCAGGCCCGGTGCTGGCTGGCCATGCGGGACGGGGAGATCGTGGGCCGCATCGGCGCCATCCTCAGCCGCAAGGCCAACGAGAAGTGGCACACCAACCGCCTGCGCTTTACCCAGGTGGACTTCATCGACGACTACCAGGTGTCCCGGGCGCTGTTTGCCACGGTGGAGGACTGGGCCCGGCAGCTGGGCTGCACCCAGATCCACGGCCCCCTGGGCTTCACGGACCTGGACCGGGAGGGCCTGCTGGTGGAGGGCTTCGACCGCCGCAGCTGTTTCTTTACTTACTATAACCACCCCTATTACAAGGACCATCTGGAGGCCCTGGGCTATGCCAAGGACGTGGACTGGATCGAGGAGCTGATCACCGCTCCCACCGACGAGGCGGTGCTGCAGCGGTGGGAAAAGCTCAGCAATTATGTGCTCAAGCGGCAGAAGCTCCATGTGAAGAAGGCCCGGACCCGGCTGGACTATCCCGGCCTGGTGCGGCAGGTGTTCCAGCTGGTGAACACGGCCTATTCCCCGCTGTATGGCACGGTGGAGCTGTCCGAGGCGCAGATCAGGCGCTATGCCGGGAAGTTCGCCCCGCTGATCAACCCACAGCTTACCTGCTTCGTTATGAACGAGGAAAACGAGATGGTGGCCTTCGGCGTGGCGGCTCCCAGCATTGCCGAGGCCCTGCGCAAGCACAAGGGCAGGCTCTTCCCCACCGGATGGGTGGACCTGCTGAAGGCCTTCCGGAAGAACGACACCGTGGACCTGCTGCTGATCGCCGTGCGGCCGGACCTGCAGAGCAAGGGCGTTAACGCCGTGGTCATCAGCCAGGTGATGCGGGGGGCCTTTGACATGGGCATCCGCTGGGCCGAGACCGGCCCCATGCTGGAGATGAATCAGAAGGTCCAGACCCAGTGGCAGGGCTTCCCCCTGGAGCAGCACAAGCGCCGCCGGTGCTTCATCAAGGACCTGGCCCCGGCGGCCCAGACGGCCGCCCCCAAGGAAATGGCCGGGGTATAACGAATAAGCTGAGGGACCCCGCCATTTGGCGGGGTCCCTCAGCTTGTCAAAAAAGGGCATAGCCCTTTTTTGATAAAAGGCTTGCAGTCTGCCGCCTGCGGGCGGCAAACTCTGCGAGGCTTCTATAGCCTGTCAGTCTTTCTTGGGGTGATAGGTGGGCACCATGTCCGCCACGCAGCGGCGGATGTCCGGGCTGTTGTGCCGGCAGGCCTGCTCCAGGGCCTCCATCTGGCGGCAGAAGGCCTCATCGTCCATCTCGATGGGCCGCCCCACATGGATGAGCTTGTTGGCGGTATCCTGCAGGCCCTCCTCGTCCATCAGCAGCTCCTCATACAGCTTCTCCCCCGGCCGCAGGCCGGTGTAGATAATGGGGATGTCCACATCCGGCTCGAAGCCGGACAAGCGGATCAGCTGCCGGGCCATGTCGTCGATCTTCACCGGCTGGCCCATATCCAGCACGAAAATCTCCCCGCCCTTGGCATAGTATCCCGCCTGCAGCACCAGGGACACCGCCTCGGGGATGGTCATGAAGAACCGGGTGATCTCCGGATGGGTCACGGTCACCGGCCCGCCGCAGGCGATCTGCCGCTCAAACAGCGGCACCACGCTGCCGTTGCTTCCCAGGACGTTGCCGAACCGCACCGCCACGAACTCCGTGCCGCTGCGCCGGTCCATCATCTGCACCACCATCTCACACAGGCGCTTGGAGGCCCCCATGATGTTGGTGGGGTTCACGGCCTTGTCCGTGGAGATCAGCACGAAGCGCTTCACCCCGTGGGCCGCGGCGGACTGGGCCATGTTGTATGTACCGAATACGTTGTTCTTGATGGCCTCGTTGGGGCTGTCCTCCATCAGGGGCACATGCTTGTGGGCCGCCGCGTGGAAGATCAGGTCCGGCTGATAGGTGTCCAGCAGATCGTCCACCCGCCGCCGGTCCCGGACGGAGCCGATGCACACGTCCAGCGTCAGCTCCGGGTGCTCCCGGCGCAGTTCCATCTGGATGTCGTAGGCGTTGTTCTCGTAGATGTCGAAGATCACCAGCCGCCGGGGCTTGTGCCGGGCGATCTGGCGGCACAGCTCGCTGCCGATGGACCCGCCGCCGCCGGTGATCAGCACCGTTTTGTCGTTGATATAGCCGCAGATCTCCCCCAGGTTCACCCGGATGGGGTCCCGGCCCAGCAGGTCCTGCAGCTCCACCCGGCGGAGCTTGCTGATGGTGACCTCGCCGTTGACCAGCTGATAGATGCCCGGCACCACCTGGATCTGGCACCCGGTTTTGCTACATATGTTCAGAATTTCCTGCCGCCCGGCCCCCTGCAGGGACGGGATGGCGAAGATGATCTTGCGGATGTCGTACCGTTTCACGGCCTGGGGAATGTCCCGGCAGCCGCCCACAATGCGCACGCCCTCCAGAATCCGGCCGCGCTTGGCAGGGTTGTCGTCGATGAGGCAGGCCACCCGGCTGTTCAGGTGACTGCTGACGGCGTATTCCCGGATCAGCTGCCGCCCGGCCTGGCCCGCGCCGATGATCATCACGTTTTCGGTGCCCTTCTGGCTGCCGGGCACCCGGTTGCGCAGATACCGCACGCCCCGATAGAAAAACCGGATACCGGCGGTGATAAAGGAGCTGCACAGCAGGCCCCACACATAGTACGACCGGGGCATCACAATGTGGAACAGCTTCACGCACCCGAAGCTCAGCCCGCCCAGGATGACATAGGCCAGGATGATCCGCATCAGCGCGTCCACGCTGACAAACTGCCAGATGCTGTTATAGAGGTTGCATAACCAGAACACCGCCAGGCAGATCAGTACCCACCACCAGATGGTGCTCAGATATCCCTGCAGAAACTCCGGCGGAATATCCATGAAGTGGAAGTCGAACCGGGCCCACAGGGCCAGCAGATACGACCCCAGGATCCCCAGAATATCCGCCAGCATGATGATGAACACCCGCGACAGCCATTTGCGGTCCATTTTTCCGATGTACAAGCCCACGCCGGTGCCCCCCTTCAAAGGCGGAATCCGTTCTTCTCCGCCCTTACTTTCTTACGTGCTAATATAGCATAAAACCCCGAAAAAATCAAGTCGAAAAAACGCTGTTTCGATAACGATAATCTTTGGTAACGTTTTCGGTATTTCGTTCGGCTTATGGCTGGTAGTTCTCGATTTTATGTCATGACAGATGCCTTGTTGCCGTAAAATTGCCAAAAAATAGAGGCGGACAGCGTCGTCCGCCCCGATGAAAACAGTGTGAACGCGGCCCGCTGAGGGCAACGGGCCCCACTTGGCTCTCCCTCTGGGAGAGCTGTCACCGAAGGTGACTGATACTAAAACCTGTTAAAAAGCTTGAAAAGCTTTTTATAGCACCGAAGGTGCGTCAGGTTTTGTATGAGACGCCACAGCGTGTTTTCACACGCTGTGCGTGCGCACAGCGCACGGGATTCTTGATTAAATTTTTTAATCAAGAATCAGTATGAGAGGGCCTGTAGGGGCTTCCGATTTTCCCTCTCAGTCGGCTGCGCCGACAGCTCCCCCAAAGGGGGAGCCAGGGGTCAACGGGGGAACGGCGTTTCCGCCGTTCCCCGCCTGAATCTTATCCTCCCTGCAGCAGACTCCCAACCTCCAGCACCACCACGGCCACGGCCTCCCGGGCCCAATAGCCCGGACCCAGGGGCCACCAGCTGGCGCAGCCCAGGGACTCCGCCTCCAGGCCGCAGCGCCTGGCCCATACCGAGGCCCGCAGCTGGTGAAAATTATCCGATGCGATGGCCACCCGGGGGTTAAGCCCCTGCTGCCGGATGATCTCCGCCGTGAAGCGCAGATTCTCCTCCGTGGACCGGGACCGGTCCTCCAGCAGGATGCGGTCCGGGTCAATGCCCCGGGCCGCCAGGGTGTTGCGGATGCAGGCCGCCTCGGAGATGGGCTCGTTGTTGTTCTGCCCGCCGGAGGCCACGCACCGGCTTTCCGGATGGGCGGTCAGATAGTCATACGCCGCGTCGATGCGGTCCCGGAGCATCACCGTGGGCTCACCGCTGGCGGACACCTGGCACCCCAGCACCACCACGGTGCAGTCCTCCTGCCCGGGCCGGTTCCCGGCCTGGACGGCCATCATCACCAGCACCGCCGCCAGCAGGGCCAGTCCCGCCCCCAGCAAGGCCCCGCCGGTGCACCGCAGCCACCGGGGAAGCCGCCGGAACCACCGGGGCCGCAGGAGCATAGCCGCCGCCAGGGCCAGCAGCGCCGCCGGATACACCATGCCGATGTGCAGGATACCCATGACCAGCGGGGCCATGAAATACGCCGCCAGAGCCAGGCACACAGCCGCCCCGGCGTAACGGACCGCCTTCATGTCAGTTCTCCGCAATGTGGTTGGCGATGCGCTGCATGATCAGGTCCAGGGCCACCAGGTTGTGGCCCCCCTCCAGCACCACGATGTCGGCATACTTCCGGGTGGGCTCCACGAACTGCTCGTGCATGGGCTTCACCGTGGTCAGATACTGGGTCACCACCGACTGCATGGAGCGGCCCCGCTCCTCCACGTCCCGCAGGGCCCGGCGGAGAATGCGCACGTCGGCGTCGGTCTCCACGAAGATCTTGATATCCAGCAGGTCCCGCAGCTCTTTATTCTGGAAGATCAGGATGCCCTCCACGATGATCACCTTGGCGGGCCTGATCTCCACGGTCTGGTCGGTGCGGTTGTGCAGCGCGTAGTCATACACGGGGCAGTAGATGGTCTGGCCCGCCTTCAGCTTTTTCAGGTCCTGGATCATCAGGTCCGTGTCGAAGGCGTCCGGGTGGTCGTAATTCTGCTTGCAGCGCTCCTCGAAGGAGCAGTCCTGCCGCTTATAGTAGTTGTCGTGGTGCACCACGGCGATATCGTCGCCGAACCGGGACACCAGGTGCTCCGTGAGGGTGGTTTTGCCGCTGCCGGTGCCCCCGGCGATGCCGATGAAGATGGTGTTCATATCTCTGCCTCCCGCATAAGCGTATATTCTGCATACATTATAAAAAACTTCCCGTCATATTGCAAGGGAACTTGTAAAAAAAGCATGAACTTCCAGGGATTTCAGTTGACGCGGCCCGGAAAAATGAGTATGATAATAGGGTATAATTTTCGCCCACTTTCGGCGTTTTCCAACGGAGGATATAGATCATGAAGCTCATCAAGTGCCCCAAATGCGGAGAAATGTACTCCGACAGCTATAGAACCTGCCCCTTCTGCCAGGAGGACGAGGCCCTGAAGGGCCGGGCCGCCGCGCCCCGCCGCAAGGTCACCCGCCGCCGCAGGGCTCCCAGCATCCTGGGCCCGGCCATGGTGCTGGTGGTGGTGCTGGCCGCGGTGCTGGTGGGCGTGCTGCTGTTCGGCGGCAAGGGCAATGCCGAAAAGCCCGATGATCCCGCCGTGGTGGAGCCGGATCCCGCCCCCGCAACGCCCCTGACCCTGGACCAGACCACCCTGAACCTGAACCAGGCGGAAACCGCCGCCCTCACCGTCACCGGCGCGGAGGACGTCCTCTGGACCAGCAGCGACACCAACGTGGCCACCGTGGACGACACCGGCCTGGTCACCGCCGGAATCCCCGGCACCGCCACCATCACCGTCACCACCGCCGACGGCTCCCAGTCCGCCGCCTGCACCGTCAACGTGGCCACCCCCCTGCCGGAGCCGCCTAAGGAGAAGCCGGTGCTCCAGTCCATCTTCGGCACAAGAGGGGATGTTTCCCTGACTGTAGGCGGCACCGCCCCCATGGAGGTCACTGGCACGGAGCAGGCCATCACCTGGACCATTGAGGACACCAAGATCGCCACTGTGAACAGTGAGGGCGTGGTCACCGGTGTTTCCAAAGGCAAGACCGTTCTGAAGGCCACCGTAGGCGACCAGACGCTCACCTGTATCGTTCGCGTCAACTGAATCACCATCTCTCCCCCGCCCCGCAGAAGTAGTCTGCGGGGCGGTTTTCTGCATTTTACCGGGATTTTACAAAACGCGTCTTTTCCCCTTTACATCCGCTCCGTATGCTATGAGCTGTACCAAGGAAATCCCAAAACGCGAATCGAAAGGAGATTCTGAAAAAATGAAAAAGTTTCTTTCCATGGCCCTGTGCATCGTCATGGCACTGGGCATCCTGGCCGGCTGCGGTCAGAAGGGCAATGACACCCCTAAGAACGACGATAACAGCACCGCTCTCTCCGGCACCGTGTCCACCAACGGCTCCACCTCCATGGACAAGGTCATCGGCGCTCTGAAGGAGCAGTTCACCGCCGACAACCCCGGCGTCACCGTCACCTATGATCCCACCGGCTCCGGCGCCGGCATCGAGGCCGTGAAGAACGGCTCCGCCGATATCGGCCTGGCCTCCCGGGCCCTGAAGGACCAGGAGAAGTCCGCCGGTCTCCAGGAGACCACCGTGGCCCTGGACGGCATCGCCATCATCGTCAACGCCGGCAGCAAGGTTGCTGACCTGACCGTTCAGCAGATCGCCGACATCTTCACCGACAAGATCACCGACTGGAGCGAGGTGGGCGGCGACCCCGGCGCCATCTCCTGCATCGGCCGTGAGTCCGGCAGCGGCACCCGCGACGGTTTCGAGTCCATCACCGACACCAAGGACTCCTGCAAGCTGGACCAGGAGCTGACCTCCACCGGCGGCGTCATTGAGGCCGTTGCCGGCAACCCCAACGCCATCGGCTACGCCTCCCTGTCCGCCGTGGAAGGCAAGTCCACTGTCAAGGCCCTCACTGTGGGCGGTGTGGCCTGCACCGAAGCCGCCGTCCTGGACGGCAGCTATGAAATCCAGCGTCCCTTTGTGCTGGTGACCAAGCAGGGCGTAACTCTCTCCGCCGCCGCTCAGGCTTTCTTTGACTTCGCCACCTCCTCCGCCGCTTCCGAGCTGATCAAGAACGCCGGCGCGGTGCCCGTGGCCAAGTAACCATCCCCGGGAATCCTCCCCTGACCCGCTATCCCGGGCCAGGGGCCTTTCCCGTTCCGGACCAGAAAGGAACCGACTATGCGTTCAAAGAATACAGGGGCCCGCAAGGCCCTGGAAAATGTGATCCACCTGATCTTCCTGCTGTGCGGCATCGTGGCCGTGGGCTTCGTGCTGGTCATCAGCGTGTATCTGATCATTTCGGGCCTGCCCGCCATCCGCCAGATCGGCCTGTTCAAATTTCTGTTCGGCAAGGTGTGGGACCCCACCAACACCACCACCGGGGCCCAGTACGGCATTCTCCCCTTCATCCTCACCTCCATATACGGCACCGCCGGGGCCATGGTCATCGGCGTGCCCATCGGCCTGATGACGGCCATCTTCCTGGCAAAGCTTGCCCCGCCCAGGGCCGCCGCCGTGATCCGCACCGCCGTGCAGCTGCTGGCGGGCATCCCGTCGGTGGTATACGGCCTGGTGGGCATGATCGTGCTGGTGCCCCTGATCCGCACCACCTTCTCCTTAGGCTCCGGGGCCTGTCTGCTGGCGGCCATCCTGGTGCTGTCCATTATGGTGCTGCCCTCCATCATCAACGTGTCGGAGACGGCCCTGCGGGCGGTGCCCCGGGAGTATGAGGAGGCCAGCCTGGCCCTGGGGGCCACTGCCACGGAGACCTATTTCCGGGTCAGCCTCCACGCCGCCCGCAGCGGCGTGGCCACCGCCGTGGTGCTGGGCGTGGGCCGGGCCATCGGCGAGGCCATGGCCATCATCATGGTGGCCGGAAACGTGGCCAATATGCCGGGACTGTTCCGGTCCGTCCGGTTCCTGACCACCGGCATCATCTCCGGCATGTCCTACGCCCCGGTGGGCAGTCTGTATCAGCAGGCCCTGTTTTCCATCGGCCTGGTGCTGTTCCTGTTCATCATGCTCATCAACGTATTTCTCAACGTATTCATCAAAAAGAGGAAGGAGGACTGACCCATGGAGCAAAAGCTGTCGCCCCGCCGCCGCCTGTATGACAGAGGGCTGCGGTTTCTGGTGTGGCTGTGCGCGGGACTGACCTGCGCCCTGCTGCTGTTTCTCATCGGCTATATCTTCTATCGCGGAGTGCCGGGCATCACCTGGTCCCTGCTGACCAGCCAGACCAGCTATATCAAGGACACCGTGGGCGTCCTGCCCAACATTCTCAACACCCTGTATATCATCGTGATGGCCATGGTCATCGTCCTGCCCCTGGGCGTGGGGGCCGCCGTCTATCTGACGGAGTACGCCGCCAACCGCCGCCTGGTGGCCGTCATCGAGTTTGCCACCGAGACCCTGACGGGCATCCCCTCCATCATCTTCGGCCTGGTGGGTATGCTACTGTTTGTGCAGCGGCTGGGCCTGAAGGCGGGCATCCTGGCCGGCGGCCTGACGCTGGTGGTGATGATCCTGCCCACCATCGTCCGCACCACCCAGGAGAGCCTGAAAACCGTGCCCCAGTCCTATCGGGAGGGGGCCCTGGGCCTGGGAGCCGGAAAGTGGCACATGATCCGCACGGTGGTGCTGCCCGGAGCCGTGGACGGCATCGTCACCGGCTGCATCCTGGCTGTGGGCCGCATCGTGGGCGAAAGCGCCGCCCTGCTGTATACGGCGGGCTTCGGCCTGGAGCTGGTGGGCTTTATCAAGTCCCTGCACACCTCCGCCGCCTCCCTGACCGTGGCCCTGTATGTCTACGCCACCGAGGGCGGCGAGACGGCCCTGGCCTTCTCCATCGCCGCCATCCTGATGGTGCTGACCCTGCTGATCAACCTGACCGCCTCCCTGGTGGGGCGGAAGCTGCGAAAGAAATGAGGCAATTTATGGAACCGATTCTTGAGGCCAAGAGCCTGAATCTGTGGTACGGGCAGAACCACGCCCTCCACGACGTATCCGTGGCCATTCCGGAGCGCCAGATCACCGCCTTTATCGGCCCCTCCGGCTGCGGCAAATCCACGTTCCTGCGGACTCTGAACCGCATGAACGACCTGATCCCCTCCGTGAAGATCCAGGGCGAGGTGGACTTCCACGGGAAGAACATCTATGACGCCAGGGTGGACCCCACCCTGTTGCGCAAGCGCATCGGCATGGTGTTCCAGAAGGCCAACCCCTTCCCCATGAGCATCTATGACAACGTGGCCTACGGACCCCGGACCCACGGCATCCGCAATCACGCCAAGCTGGACGACATCGTGGAGCGCTCCCTGCGCTCTGCCGCCATCTGGGACGAGGTGAAGGACCGGCTGAAAAAAAGCGCCATGGGCCTCTCCGGCGGCCAGCAGCAGCGCCTGTGCATCGCCCGGGCCCTGGCCGTGGAGCCGGAGGTGCTGCTGATGGACGAGGCCACCAGCGCCCTGGACCCCATCTCCACCTCCAAAATCGAGGACCTGGCCCTGGAGCTGAAGGAGCACTACACCGTGGTCATGGTCACCCACAATATGCAGCAGGCGGCCCGCATCTCCGACAACACGGCCTTTTTCCTGCTGGGCGAGCTGGTGGAGTTCGGCAGAACGGAGCAGCTGTTCTCCGCCCCCGCCGACAAGCGCACCGAGGACTACATCACCGGGAGGTTCGGATAATGAGAAGACAGTTTGACCAGCAGCTGGCGCTGCTGAACCGGGAGCTGATTGAAATGGGTGCCCTGTGCGAGGAGGTCATCGCCCTGGCCTCCAAGGCCCTGACGGAGGGAGACCCCGCCCTGGCCGCCCGGGTGGCCCCCCTGGACACGGAGATCGACCAGAAGGAGCGCACCATCGAGTCCCTGTGCCTGAAGCTGCTGCTGCAGCAGCAGCCGGTGGCCCGGGACCTGCGCCAGATCTCCGCCGCCCTGAAAATGATCACCGACATGGAGCGCATCGGCGACCAGGCCCAGGACATCGCCGAGATTGTCACCTTCCTGAAGGGCCGCACCGCCGAGCATGACGACATTCTCTGCCAGATGGCCCGGGCCACCATCTCTATGGTGACAGAAAGTGTTGACGCATTCGTAAAACATGATACAATAAAGGCAGAGGCCGTTCTGGCCGCCGACGACACCGTGGATGCCTATTTCCGCCAGGTGAAGCAGGCCCTGATCTCCCGCATCGCCGCCGACCCCGCGGACGGGGAGTATGCCCTGGACCTGCTGATGATCGCCAAGTATTTCGAGCGCATCGGCGACCACGCCACCAACATCGCCGAGTGGGTGATTTTTTCCATCACCGGCCAGCACAAGGAGGGATAACCCATGATCTGGTGCGTAGAGGACGACGCCAGCATCCTTGATATTGAGGTATACACCCTTCAGTCCACCGGGTTCCAGGCCCAGGGCTTCGCCGACGGCGGGGCCTTCTGGTCCGCGCTGGAGTCGGCCCGGGAGCTGCCGGAGCTGGTGGTGCTGGATGTGATGCTTCCGGGCGTGGACGGGGTGGAGCTGCTGCGCCGTATGCGGGCCGCCCCTGCCACCCGTTCCATCCCCGTGGTCATGGCCACCGCCAAGGGCGCGGAATATGACAAGATCCAGGCCCTGGACCTGGGCGCGGACTACTATCTGACCAAGCCCTTCGGGGTCATGGAGCTGGTGTCCTGCGTGAAGGCGGTGCTGCGCCGGTGCGCCCGGCCCAGCCACGTGCTGCACCTGTCCGGCCTGACCCTGGACCAGGACGCCCACACCGTCTCCTGCGACGGGCAGCGGGTGCCCCTGACCTATAAGGAATACGAGCTGCTGCGGCTGTTTTTGTCCCACCCCGGCATGGCCTTTACCCGGGACCAGCTGATGGCCCAGGTATGGGGCACCGATTACTGCGGCGAGACCCGCACCGTGGATATGCACATCCGCACGCTGCGCCAGAAGCTGGGCCCCTACGGCAGTCTCATCCAGACCGTCCGCAACGTGGGCTACCGGCTGGAGGAACAAGAATGACCAAGAAAATTTTCCGCTCGTTTATGGTGTCCGCTGCCGCCGTGCTTTTAGCGGCGGTGGCCATCGTCATGACCTGCCTATACAGCTATTTTGCCTCCGTGCAGGAAAACCAATTGCAGGATCAGCTGCAATTGGCAGCCGCCGCGGTGGAAACCCAGGGCCGCGACTATCTGAACAAGCTCGCGGCGGACCGGTACCGTCTGACCTGGATCGCCCCGGACGGGGCGGTGCTGTGCGACACCAAGCGGGACGCCGAAAGCCTGGAAAATCACGGCGACCGCACCGAGGTGCGGGAGGCCCTGCGCACCGGCTCCGGCCACTCCACCCGCTATTCCAGCACCCTGCTGGAAAAAACCAGCTACTATGCCCGCCGGATGCCGGACGGCACGGTGCTGCGCATTTCCATCAGCCGGGCCACCGTGGGGATGCTGTTGCTGGGGATGCTGCCGGCCATTCTGCTGACGGCGGCGGTGGCCCTGATCCTGTCGGGCCTGCTGGCGGGTCGTCT
>OCIU01001826.1_pt1 | contig 13596 bp, 12 predicted proteins | sample 1538471 | NCBI WGS metagenome assembly OCIU01 (sample SAMN04571693, study PRJEB22368) | human gut metagenome | biome: human gut; material: stool | host: Homo sapiens | place: Luxembourg | collected 2012-06-01 | reverse complement strand
TGCTGAACCTTTCACTTACCTATGTGTTGAGCTTCTCCACTTACCGATGTGCTGACCTCACCATTTCTAATTCCTCATTTCTCACTCCTCATTTCTCATTCCTCACTCCTCATTTCTCATTGCTAATTGCTAATTGCTGATTGCTCATTGTTTAAACGCTCTTGCTGCACACAAAAACCTCTGGTATAATACCCTTACCCGGTTATTCGGTTGAACCGGGCAAACCGACATCGGACATTGGAGGAAAAAAACCACAATGGAACATAAAAAAATTAAGATTTACCGTATTCGCGGCACTGCGCTGCTTTCGGCTGTTTTGGCGGTGCTTTTCATAATCACGGGCTGCACGGGCGGCAAGCCCGGGACGGTGACGGCTGCGCCGACCGGCACGCCGAATTCCGCCGAAATGCCGACGGCAACCCCCGATCCGCGTCCGCATTTTGCGGAAGTCAATCTGCCGTTTGAGCCGACACTGAATTATTTTGCCGCGCCCGAAGCTGTGCTTGAGGTTTTGACGGAGAATGAACTTCAGGGCTATCCTGCGGTCGTTGCGGCATACATGAACTATGAAACGGGCGTCGATCTGCCCGGGACAAAAGACGATTATCCCAATCTGCTCCGCCTTATCGACATGTATTTTCCTGTTTTCTTTGCCGATATTTATGATACAACGGTCCGATTTTCCGAAGGTGAAAACGGGTGCAGGCTTGAATGGAGTTACTTTTCCGCCTCCCGCGAGGAACACAACACTCTGTTTCATCGGTTTGAAAACAGGGTTGCCGAACTGCTGAAACCTTCCGAAGGCGCAAAAAGCCGAATCATGCAGGCTGTTGCGGTGTATCAAAAGCTGACCACCGAAACGGAATATGATTTCAACGAAGAAACCGTCGGCGGCGAATCGGTACCCGTCATGCGGCATTGCTACGATGCCGTCACGGAAGGCCTCGGCGTTTGCTGGTGTTTCGGACGCTCATACTGTTTCCTGCTTTGTCAGCTTGGGTTTGAGGCATTGACTGTGCACGGCATTGCGAAGGATCTCGGGCTGCACGAATGGACTTTGTTCAAATATAATGATGAATGGTATTATGCCGACCCGACATGGGACATAGGCGGCTCATCCCTGCTGTATTACGGTTTTACAGCCGACAGACGCGAACTGAACGGTTATATGAAAAATGCGGTTTACTATATGGAGGGCGAAAATCACCTTGCGGCGGATAAATTCGATGTTTCCGCGCTTACCTTCTCCGCTTTTTTCACGGGCGTTTGCTACGGAGATTCCTATGAACTCGATTACGAGGGCAACGCCGTTGTTTTCCACATTGATAACGGCACCGAGGGTGAGGAACTCATCCGCTTCGAGCTGCCTGCGGACAAGGATTAAAAAGCATGAAGCAGACGGACGAAGCTGTTTTTAAGAAAAAGCTGCTCGAACTTGCTTCCCGCGCAAACGGCAGCGGCCGCTGTACGTTCACGCCCTTTTTGGGGCTTGCGGAACAGAACATTCTGCGTTGCGCCGAAAAAGAGCTTTCAGGCGTTATTCGTACCGAATTCGGCGGCGCGGACGGCTGCGAACGCATAATGGTTCGTTTCGGCGACCCGGAGGACTGCGGCTACGCGTGTCCGTTTCCGATTCGCTGCATACGCGCCATACCTCGTTCAAAAAAATTTGCCGAGCAGCTCACGCACCGCGACATTCTCGGTTCGCTTATGGCTTTGGGAATCGACAGGAACCGAACGGGCGACATTGCCGTTCGCGAAAACGAGATTTATATTTTCTGCACGGAGCAAATCGCGCCCTATATTGCCGAAAATTTCGTTTCCGCACGGCGAACGGATCTCAGCTGCGATATTCTGCCCCTGCCGGACACTATGGAAGAGAACGGTTCGCCCGCGCCGCTGCTGCCGCCGGGATTGCTTTTCACCCTTCGCACCGTGCAATGCAATGTTGCAAGCGAAAGGCTTGATGCCGTTGCAGCGCAGGTTTTCCGCCTGTCGCGCGGGGGTGAGCTTCCGGAGCTGCTGCGAAGCGGAAAAGTGTTTATAAACGGAAGGACGGTTTCCGATGCAGGCCGTGTGCTGAAATCCGGAGACATTGTTTCCGTCAGAGGGTGCGGAAGGTTCGTTTACCGCGGCATTGAACGCGAAACAAAAAAATCCCGTTTTTTTGTTAAAACGGAAATTTACAGCTGACAGCGCCGTGCTGCGGTTGTGTATATCCATGCCGAAAATTTGTATAATCCCTGCCGGATGTGCCGAATGCTTGCATAGCGGCGGGGTTTATGTTATAATTCCGCTATAATTCGGGAAATGTGTCCGAAATGCGGGCATGTTTGTCAAAAAAAGCGAACGTGTCAACGGAGCCTGCCCGCTGCGGGAAAATCGCTGCACTCAGTTTGTGGGCTGTAAAACGATATTTCTGCCTTTGGAACAGGCCGCCGTTTGATTTCGCAGGAGGGTGTTTTGCGCACGGGCTGCGTTTGAAATTCTGTTTTCCGACGGAAGCTTTCCGAACAATTCGTGTGCAGGAATGTCCGCCGATGCATAATTCGGCGGAAGTTTTAGTTAAAATGGAAAATTTATTACCTTTATGTGTTTGTGCGCTGAGTCTCGCATTGCTCGCTGTTTTGGGCTGTGCCGAAAAGCGCAGGAACGAAGCAAACCGAAAGAAGCTCCGTGTTGCCGTAAACGTTAACGGCATTCGCGGCAAATCAACAGCAACAAGGCTTATCACCGCGATCCTTGCCGAAGCGGGTTATCGCGTTGTCGGCAAAACCACCGGCACCGCCGCAAGAATGATATTCTGGGATGCGGAAGATGAGCAGGAGGTTGTTCGTCGTCCCCACGGAATATCCATTTCAGAACAAATACAGGTCATCAACAGTGCTGTCAAACGCGGTGCCGATGCCCTTGTTTGCGAATGCATGGCTGTTCGCCCCGATTATCAGCGCGTATATCAGCATCAGATAATCAACGCCGGGCTGACGGTCATCACGAACGTGCTTGAGGATCACCTGGATGAAATGGGCCCCACAACCGACCAGATCGCGTGGGCGTTTGCAGATACTATTCCTTACAACGGCGCAGTCGTAATTCCCGACTGCGAGTATACCGAATATTTCAAGAGCGTTGCCGAAGAACGCGGCACACGCGTTTTTGTTGCAGACGATTCACTTATTTCAGAAGAGTATCTTAAACAGTTTGATTACAGGTTATTTCCGCACAACTGCTCGGTTGCGCTTGCCGCCGCCGATGCTCTCGGCATTGATCGCGAAACTGCTCTTTCCGCAATGCTGAAAGCCCATGCGGATCCCGGTGCGCTGCGGTTCTACGATATCAGCCTGCCGAAAGGTGATTGCTGCATTGTGAACGCTTTTGCGGCAAACGAACCTTCCTCCTCGCTGGACATCTGGAACATCATTTGCAGCGAACGTCCGGAACAATCCGCAAATCCCATCATACTTATGAACTGCCGACCGGACAGAGTTGACAGAACAAAGCAGTTTGTTCGCGATTTTTTCCCGAAGATTCCGAATGCTGTCATCATTGCCGCCGGCGAAAGCACGGGCAATATCACAAAGGCCGAGGCTCACGGACGCTTTCCGAATGCCGACAGGTACATCAATCTCGAAAAGCAATCCCCGGAAAAGGTGCTTGAAACGCTCAAGCCCCTGCTCCCGGGAAGAATCGTGATGTGTGTCGGAAACATCCACGGCTCCGGTGAACCGATTCTGCATGCTTTGCTCGAATACGGAAGACTTCCGCTTCCCGAGCCGATTTTCCGCGATCGCAGAAAGAGCCGGCATTGATTCCGCTTTTGGGCATTTTCCCCGAAAAGCAGAGAAAAAAAGTATAGCCCGAATGCGGCAAAAAACTTAAGAGGTTAAAATGACTGTAACAAATTTCTATCTGGCAATAATCATCGGAACCCTTATCAGCCTTTTGGTTGACGAACTGTTCGGAATTCAGTGCGGCGGACTTATCGTGCCCGGCTATCTTGCAATGGTAATCGACGATATTCCCTGCATCCTGCTCGTTTTTGCAATCAGCTTCATAGTTTACGTCATCGTGAACTATGTTCTTCCGAAATTCATGATTCTGTTCGGCAAGCGCAAATTTGCAGTGACGCTGCTGCTCGGAATTTTTCTGAAGCTTGTTGTTGAGCTGCTCTTCCCCGTTTTCCCGTTTGCAACGGTTGCATTCCGCGGCGTCGGCGCAATCACCCCAAGCTTGCTTGCAAACACATATTCAAGGCAGAGCATTCTTTACACGATCCCCGCAACGCTTGCAGCAACACTCGTAACTTACGGACTTGTGACGCTGCTCAGCACCGTTCTTGCCGGCTGATTTCGGCACGGCATTGAAATCGCAGAAATATTTCAAGGTTTTAACGGCAATGACTGAAAAAAACAAAACTCAGGAAATCATTACGGAAGCCTCCTCACAGGGGCTTACGGTTAAACAGCGGGTGCAGATCGGCAACCGCCGCAGAGTCAAACGGCGCAGGAACTTTGTTCTGCCGCTGGTCTGTTTTGCGGTGCTTTTCGCGCTGATGTTCTGCATCGGCAGCATCGAATCAAACTCCGCCGCTTCGGCAAAATCCCCCGACGGCACACCGAACAGCGGGCTTCAGCTCACCTTCCTCGGAGATATCATGATGGGAAGGTACATCGGGCAAATGTGCGATGACAAGGGCTACGACAGGCTCTTCAGCGGCATTTCCGGCATTTGGAGCAACTCCGACCATGTTTTTGCAAACTTTGGAAGCCCTGTCCGCACGGGCGACACAAGCGGCTATCAAAAACGGCTTGACGGTATTCCGCTTATCGCAAGCGAGACCGCCGTGCTCAGTATGCAGGCGGCGGGCATCGATGTTGTCGGATTTTCAAACAACCACTGTTTCGACTACGGCAAGGCAGGGTACGACAATTCCCGTGCGTTTTTCGACAGCATCGGTCTGACCCATGCAGGTGCAATTCCGGATGACACGCAGCCCGATGTTCCTCCGTACACAGTCATAACGGCCGAAAACGGCAAAAAGATCGGTTTCATCGCCATCACCTCGGTTTACAGCCCCGAAACCGCGCACGGCGGAGTGCTGACAACAAGCCATTTCATGTTCTATCGCTATATCACCGCTTCCGCACAGGCAAACGACCTCACGGTTGTTTATCTGCACAGCGGCAATGGATATACCGCCATACTGGATGACAAGCAGCAGGATGTTGCACACAGCATCATTGACGCGGGTGCCGACATGGTCATTGGCTCTCATCCGCATAATGTTCAGCCTGTCGAACTGTACGGCAACGGCATTATCTTCTACAGCCTCGGCAACTTTATCATGGATCAGGGCAACACATTCACCCGCGACGGCATCATTGTTCAATACAACGAATCCGAAGACGGGCGCAGGTATTTTGAAACCATACCCATCCGCATCGATGACGGCTGCCCGCGTGTAACGACAAAAGGCTTCTATACGCGCCGCATCAACCGTATACTTACCAAGCTGCTCGAATCCGAAAGCTTTACGGAAACCGCTGACGGGCATATTATTATTGAACTTCCGCCGAAAGTAAACTTCTGAACGGATACTTCCGGCACCGATACAAACTGTTAAGGAGAAATTATGAAAGGTAAAAGCTATAAAAGTAACAGAACACGCGGAAGCAGACCTGCTGCAAGGATGCTTGCTGCCGCATTGGCATTAATCTTTATCGTTCAGTTCGTCGGCTGCAATTCCTGCAGCAAACCGGGCAGCGATGATATCGACCTGCCCAACGTTTCCCTTGAACCTGTTCCTGCAACGAAGGGGCCGGGCACATCCTCTTCACCCTCTGTTGTCAGCCGAAACGGTTATTCCGTCAGCACCTCAAACATCTATGCAACCATGGTCGCGGCTCAGGTGCTTGATGCGGGCGGAAACGCTGTTGACGCTGCTGTTGCGGCTGCATACACGCTCGCCGTTGTTGAGTCCTACGCCTCGGGCATCGGCGGAGGCGGCGGAATGCTCATTTACGACCCCAAAACCGATAAATATCAGTTTTTGAATTATCTTCCCGAAGCTGCCCAATCCGGTGCAAATTACCGTGATATTGCTGTTCCGGGTTTTGTTTCCGGCATGGAAACGGCAAACGAGCTTTACGGTTCGTTCAGCATGGCGTCGCTTATGAACTACGCAATTTACTATGCGGAGAACGGATTCACCGTTGACGATGCGCTCATGTTCCGAATTAAAAACGCAAGAGCGACTTTTTCCGATCCCAACACGCCTTTTGCGGCGGTACAAAACGCAGGCGACACCGTCGCCCTTCCCGAGCTTGCGCAGGTTCTTCGCCGCATATCCATCGAGGGCAGCTCCGCATTCTACACCGGCAGCGTTGCCCAAAGTGTTGCGAATGCAGCCGGAATGACGCTTGAGGACCTTTCGGCATATGAAACCCTGCTCACCGATCCGCTCATCGGCGAATTCAACGGATATGACGTCATCTCCGCTCCTGCTCCCTTCGGCGGCATGACGCTGATTCAAATGCTTAAAATGGGTGAGATTCTTGAAATTCCCGACCCCGACACCGATCCTTCCGGCTACCTCAAAAAGCTTACCCAGCTTACGCTCATCTGCGACAAAGAAAGGATCTCAAAAGTTACCGACACGCGTTTCAAGCGCAAAACTTTTGATTACCAAAAGGCAATCTCGGACGAATACATCTATAACATGCTTAACATGGATTATACCGATCACGAACGCGATACGGACGGGCAGGACACAACGCATATCTCCGTTATCGACAAAAACGGCATGACCGTTGCCTGCACGAACACGCTGACCCAGTTTTTCGGCTCAAGGCTCTATGTGAACGGATTTTTCCTCAACAATGCAAACCGCAATTTCAGCGGCGGCGTAAATAAATACGCACCCGGAAAGCGCACGCGCACATACATGTCTCCGACCATTCTCCGCAAGGGGAGTGTTGCCGAGAAAAATGAGGAAATCATTGCTATCGGCAGTCCCGGCGGCAGCATGATTCCTGCCGTTCTTGTCCCTGTGCTTTTTGATATGACGATGTTCGGCGAATCCATGCAGGCGGCTGTAGATAAGCTCCGTGTTGTTGTTAAAAGCGCGAACTCCCTGCTTGTTGAAGTCGGTGAGGCCGAAGCTCCGCCCATGGTCGATCCGACAGGACAGGGTTACTACATCACCCGAATGGATCTCAATGCCTATTTCGGCAGTGTCAATGTTGCCTGCTACAGCTCCGCGAACGGCGGGTTCAGTGCAGGGGCTGATTCAAGACGAAATGGCAAAGGGTCGGCTCGCAATGATCTAAACTGACGAACCCTTTCAATTTCTTTGCCCTTTCGTCTTCGCGAAACGGCAAAGGGTCGGCTCGCAATGATCTAAACTGACGAACCCTTTCAATTTCTCTGCCCTTTCGTCTTCGCGAAACGGCAAAGGGTCGGCTCGCAACGATCTTAATTAATTAGGAATTAGTAGTTAGAAATTAGATTATGGAAATTTAACACCGACTCGCAAAAATTGCGGGTCGGTGTTTTTTAATCAAATCAGCTGCATTCATTTAGTTAACTGCATTCATTTAATTAACTGCATTCACTTAATTAACTGCATTCACTTAAACTTTTATTCGAACCGTGCTCGGTCCTGTGCGTATTCAATTCAGGTTCCCGCGCAGGAAAGCAGCAATTCCGCGCAAAACCTCATCACGTTCGGTCTCGTTATGCATTTCATGCCTGCCCCCGTGGTAAATCTGAAGGAAAACTTTAGTCTTTCCGCTTTTTATAAGGTTATTGCATACCCGGCGCGGCCCTCTGCCGAAATTTCCGACAGGATCGGCGTCACCGGCAAGAACGTAAATCGGAACATCCGGAACGGCATCGCTCCATGTTTTCGACTGACCTCGTCCAAACCTTCAAACAAATCGCGATATGCTGCGCAGCGGAAACTGAACCCGCAGAGCGGATCGGCAATATAAGCATCCACAACCGCTTCATCCTTTGAAAGCCAGTCAAAAGCCGTGCGCCTGTTTTTCACGCTCATGACATACGGACCGAAAACAAGCCTGTTCAGGCGCGGGCTGAGCTGCTGCGCGCCCCGTCGGCGAATCTCCGCCCGTGCTACAAGTTTTGCAAGCGGCAAAAGCGGATTTTTCCCCGCTGTTGCGGAAAAGATAAAGGCATCAAACTCAGTTCCGTACCTTGACGCGCAGGCACGCGCAATGAAACTGCCCATGGAGTGCCCGTACAGTATCTGCTTTGCCTCCGGATATTCAGCCTTAAGGCGTCTGTGAACCGTCATAACATCATCAACAAGCGCATTCCATCCGTTTTCGGCTGCAAAAAAGCCCTTTTTATCCTCCTGTTGAATTGAATCGCCGTGCCCTGCATGGTCATTCCCGCAAAAAACATAACCGAGCGAAACGAAATACTCCGCAATCGGCTGAAAACGGCGAACATACTCGCTCATTCCGTGAACAAGCTGAATCACACCGCGCACACTCTGCCCCGCAGCAGGCCGCCAGGTGTGAACCGCAATATTGCATTCACCCGTTGCAGACGGAAAAAATTCAGTCGAAAACCCGATTTCTTGTTCCTTTGAATTCACATTCCCCATTTTTATTTGCCTTTCAGCCGAAAACATAAATCAGCGGAACGATTATCAGCGAAAGCAAAAAAAGCGCCGCCAGAATTATGCATATTATCCTTACCATTTGTTTTGATTTATTTGCGTTGTTTCTCATAGTTATCCTCTTAATACATATTGTTAAAAATTATAAACGACACAGAAGCAAGGCCGATCGCCGCCGCCGCAAGCAAAATCCGCAAAACTTTTTGAATGCGGCTCCCGTTTGAAAATGCCGCAAGAAAGCTTTCCGCCGCAAGCAAAGCCCATGCGGCATAAAGCAGTATCTCGTGCACCGAAAAACAGTCTTTTCGGACAGCCTTGATAATGACGCATGCGATGCAGCTCACCGCCATAATCACGGCCGTAACAAGGCTCAGCGTTTTCCGCCGTTCATCGGAGCGTGTATTTGCGGAAGACCGGGCATCTCCGCATGTTTGGTTTCTTTTTTTCATAAATTCAAATCTTTTCAGCTTAAAACCCTACAGCGCAATTTTACCGTTAAAATAGGACAGAATCAAAAAAACTGCGCTCCCTGCAAGCAGCAGAATGAGCAGAACGAGCAGCAGTGCGGCAATATCAATGCTCTTTTTGCGGACAAACTTTTCCCCGCGGTATACGCTGCGCTTTTTGTTATGCGCACGTTTCATCGGCTTAACATGCTTAATATACATCGCGTCGTTCCCTCCTTTTCGCCGTTTCAATCTTTTTCAACAATTATTTTAACACATGCCGCACCGCTTTTCAATGCCTCGGCGGAAACATAACCTGCACTATGGGATCATTTTGACGGCTTGACGAATGCGCCGAAATGCATTATAGTATAGCTGTGGCAATGTACCTGCCCTTTCTTTGCGCCGGCATCGGTGCATTGCTTCAATTTCAAAGAAGGAATTAGTTGTTTTGGATAAATCAAACTCAAACATTTTCAAAAAGATGCTGCTTGCGCTTGCAGCGGGTGTACTCTCGGTTCTCGGCGGAGCATTCATGCCGCCTCTGCTGATACCCGCCGCGGCCGCGATCGGCTTTATCGGCAATGCATACGGCACACTGTATTGCGGGATCGCCCTTGCTGTATCCCTGGGCGGAATTGCGGCGCTTTTGTCATCCAATGTGTTGACAATGCTTTGCATTGCGGGCTTTGTGCTGCTGAGCTCCGTGACTCTCGGCATCGGGCTGCGCAAACGCCTCCCCTATCGCCTGCTTGCGGTTCTTGTCGCGTTTTTTGCGCTTGCCGCGCTCTATCTCGACACCGCTCTGCCTTCACTGCTTGCAGGCAAGGAACCCTTTGCCGGCATTGTCGAGCTTTTTTATCAGCTTGAAGACGCATACAAACAAGCCGGTCTCGATATTTCATCGCTTCAGCTTTCAACAGAAGTTCTGCCGGAAGTTTTCTACGGTGTCCTCATTGCTCTTGCCGAAGGTGTAGGATTCCTTACCGTTGTTCTTGCAAAATGGTTCAGCACGAAAGCAAAAGCCGATGTTCGTCCGATGGCTCCCTTTGTCCGCTGGCAGCTGCCTTCAAGCCTTCGCATCGGAATGCCGATGATCGCTGCTGCGATTATTCTGATGTTCATTCTGAATTACGGCGGTGCCGAAACCGTCATGAACACTGCTTTCGGCCTGTTTATGCCGCTCTTTGCGGCAACGGGCATTGCATCCTTCATCTATATCTTTTCGCGGAACCGCCCAAATCAGTCCGTCAGTCCGTTTGTTGTCGTGCTGATGATTTTTGTCATCTGCTTTTCGCCGTTTCTGCTTGCCGGTTTCGGACTTGTTGAGCTTTACACCGGGTTCAGGCTCAAGATGATGCGGGTGGATGATAAAATTCGCGCGGCGTTCGAAAAAGCGGAGCGGGAAGGCAGCAGTGTCGTTTCCGTTGACGACGGCCAGGGGCCGCGAATCATTGCAGTGCGAAAAAAACGTGAAGATGACCCGGCAAATGACGATTTCGCATTCGGTGAGCCCAATCCGCCCAAAGATTCCGGAAGCTCCGATAAGTCCGATAATGATGATATGTCGAAACACGGCAATTCCGATTCCGACAAGAATGCTTCGAGCGATTCGGATTCGAACGAAACAAAGCAATAAAGCATTCCCATGACTTTTATTGCATACATAAGTTTATTGTTGTAAACCGTCGTTGTTTTTAAAAGAACAACATAAATATATTATTAGGAGAAAAACTATGAAAATTATGCTCAAACAGGATGTTCACGGCACAGGTAAAGCCGGAGACATTGTTACCGTCAGCGATGGCTACGCAAGCAATTTCCTGATTCCGCGAGGTTTGGCCGTTCCCGCCGATGCGGGCACGATCAACGCCGCAAACATCCGCAAACAGGCCGCCAAGCATCGCGTTGAAGTTCAGCGCAAAAACGCACAGGCTCTTGCAGCGGACATGAGCAAGCTTTCTGTAAAAGTCTACTGCAAAGCAGGCGAAAACGGAAGGCTTTTCGGTGCGGTCACGGGCAAAGAAATTGCCGCTGCATTGAAAGAGCAGTTTGATATCACCGTTGACAAGAAAAAAATCCGCATTGACGAGCCTATTAAGGCCGTCGGCATTTACACCGTTTGTGCACACATGTTCGAGCAGACCGATGCAAACTTCAAGGTTGAGGTTCTCGGCATTGCCGAATAAAACGTCATAACCTTCGTATAAGCGGAATTCATATTCCGCCGTTCGGCATGAATCGAATCAAAGTCAATGCCGATATTTTAATGCATTGATTCAACAGGGAACTTTTATGGACGAAACAAACCGCACCGTGCCGCACAGCACGGATGCCGAAAAATCCGTTCTGGGCAGCATTCTTTTGTCCTCCCTTGCGGCTGAAAAAGCACTTGAAGTGCTCAACGCGGAGGACTTTTTTTCCGTTGCCCACAGGGACATTTTTTCCGCCATGCAAGCCCTTTACAACTCCGGCAAGCTCATCGACAACGTCACCCTTGTTGATATGCTTGAGCGGCAGGGCAAGCTGGATTCCGCCGGCGGCATGGGCTATATTGCCGAGCTTGCAATTTACACGCCCAGTGCCGCAAACATTGAGCATTATATCAGCATTGTTGAAGGGCATTCAATGCGCCGCCGCCTCATCAGCGTCGGTTCCGGCATTGCGCAGGACGCAGCGGGCAGCGAGAAGGAAACCGCTGCCATTCTGGACGATGCCGAACGCCGAATTTACGACATTGCAATGCGAAAAACGGCGGACACAATGGAGCCGATAAGCTCCGTCTATTCCCGCGTATACACCCAAATCGGTGAATACATGCAGAACCGCGGCCGACGCACGGGCATTGCAACGGGGCTTATTGACCTTGACGAACTGACAAGCGGACTCCAGCGCAGCGACCTTATTATTATTGCCGGCCGCCCCGCAACGGGCAAATCCGCATTCGCTCTCAATATCGCCGCCCATGCAGCCATACGCGAAGGCGCAACCGTTGCGGTATTCAGCCTTGAAATGAGCAAGGAGCAGGTTGTCATGCGTATCATGGCCTCCGAATCCGGCGTCAACATGCAAAAACTCCGCACGGGCGAACTCGGCGCAACCGAAATACTCAAAATTGCAGACAGATTCAACACCGTCGGCGAGGCAAAGATTCTGATTGACGACACCCCCGGCGTGACTGTTGCGGAAGTGCGTTCAAAATGCCGCCGCATTCAGGCAATTCACGGGCTTGACGTTGTTATAATCGACTACCTTCAGCTTATGCAGTCCGCAAAAAGCCAGGATTCGCGCGTGCTTGAAATCTCGGCAATGACGCGTGCACTCAAGATACTTGCAAGGGAGCTTAACGTTGCCGTTGTTGTGCTTTCCCAGCTTTCCCGCGAACCCGACAAGCGAAAAGATCACACTCCGCTCATGAGCGACCTGCGCGAAAGCGGTTCAATCGAACAGGATGCGGACGTTATCATGATGCTTTATCGACCCGCCGCCTATCCGGATACGCAGGAAGCCATGGATGGGGACAACACATCCTATATCAACGTTGCAAAACACAGAAACGGCGCAACGGCATCCATAAAAGTCATGTGGGTTCCCGAGCTCACAAAATATGCAAATTACGCGCCCGATCCGGATTAATCATCCTTTCGGCATTTGACTTTCGGCATTTGACCGCCGGCGACCGTTTTTGCGCCTCAAGCCAAACAACCCGCTCGGCGAACGCTCTGCTTCAATGATTCAAAGATTCTTTGGTGCGGAGCGTTTTTTGTTGCATTTCGGGCACGAAATTGCTATAATATCGCCATGGAAAAAACAAATGTTTCACAGCCTTCGGAGCAATATGCCTCCTTCGGCCTCGGCAGGCGCAATGTTTTCATGTGGCTTGCCTCGCTGTTTATGCTGCTTTCCGGCGCATTGCGGATCGTTTATTACAGCTCCCCCGTTGAGGACGCGGAGGGCGTCGGTTCGACCGCTTTCGTGCTGTTTTTTGTCGTTCTGCCGGTCGTGTTCTGCCTTTGGTATGCTGCTGCGCTCATTTCAAAAGGCTCGGAGCGGCTTTTCACAACCTGCACTCCCGTATTTTTCGGCACGGCATTTTTGATTTACCGCGCCTGCATCCTGTTCAAATCCGGTGCTTTCGGCTTCAACAGCGGGATTCTGCTTGCGGCCAACATCGTTTTTTGCTGTATGCTTTATTTCATTTACCGCTTTGCGGTCAACACGGGCGCAAAACGCGCAAAATCAGTTGCCGCACGCCGATACATTGCGCTCATTGCTTTTGCGGCAGCGGCTGCGATCGTTTTTTGGCAAAGCGGGCTTTTGAACATCTTCAGGCAGCCCGAAGGCGGAATAACGTCCTTCCTCGGCGGTATCTCCCTGTTTTGCGCCGCATTGGCTGTTATCCTTGTTTTTATCGGTGCAAAGCTTAACTCCGACAACATGCCCCTCCCTGCCTGCGGCGATCGTTCGGACGGACGCAGGCTCCGCAGCCTTGACCCCATCAGCGGC
>OCIU01001824.1_pt1 | contig 13597 bp, 9 predicted proteins | sample 1538471 | NCBI WGS metagenome assembly OCIU01 (sample SAMN04571693, study PRJEB22368) | human gut metagenome | biome: human gut; material: stool | host: Homo sapiens | place: Luxembourg | collected 2012-06-01 | reverse complement strand
TGTCGAGCACCGGGCGGTGCAGCCGCTCGGCAAGCAGCGCCGCGATGGTGCTCTTGCCGCTGCCGGGCATGCCGATGAGGACGATGTTTTCCATCTCCTGCCGCAGCAGGCGGTGGATGCGCAGGATCTCCGCGTCGTCGATCACCGTATCGGTGAACACCTCGCAGCTGCGCTTGGCCTGCGCCACGAGCATGTACAGTCCGCCCGCGCACGGGATGCCGAGGCTTTCCGCCTGCAGCAGCAGCGCCGTGCGCGCGGGGTTATAGACGATATCGAGCACGCCCGCGCACTGCGGGAACTGCCGCAGATCGACGGCGGCCCTGCCCGTGTTCGGATACATACCGACCGGCGTGGTGTTGACGATCACGCGCGCGTCGGCGTGGCGGTCGAGATTGTCGTAGTTATCCGGCCCGTGGCGGGAGATGACCGTCACGTGCGCGCCGAGCTGCTCGAGCACGGCCTGAATGGTCGCGGACGCGCCGCCGTTGCCGAGCACGAGCGCCTTTTGCCCCGCGACGTCGATGCCGCTGTGACGCACGAGGTACTCGAAGCCGAAGGCATCGGCATTATCGCCATAGAGCGTGCCGTCTGCCCGGCGGACGAGCACGTTCACGCTGCCGAGCTTTTGCGCGATCGGCGAGAGCTCGGCGCAGTACGGGATGACCGTCTTTTTATACGGGATGGTCACGTTGAGCGCGTCAAAATCGCCGCCGGTCAAAAACGCCGGCAGGTCCTCCGGCGCGACCTCATAGAGCCCGTAGGCATAGTCCGCGAGCTGCGCGTGGATGGCCGGCGAGTAGCTGTGGCCGAGCTTTTCGCCCAGAAGTCCGCACCGCATCATCACACCACCTCGCGATAGCTGCCGAGGTAGGAGAATTCCTCACACAGACCCGGCAGCTCGCCCATGAGCTGCTGGAACTGCGGCGAATAGACCGACGTCTCGAGATCGAAGTAGAACATGAACTCAAAGTCGCGCTCCGGCAGCGGACGGCTCTCGAGCTTGTTGAGGTTGATGCCGAGCGCGTAAAAGCGCGAGAGCACCTTGTACAGAGAGCCCGGCTTGTGCGGCAGCACCATCATGAGGCTCGTGCGGTCAGCGCCGGGATAGATCTCGAGATCCTTGGCGATGCAGATAAAGCGCGTGTAGTTGTTGCCCTGATCCTGCACAGAGGAGGCCAGGCTCTCGAGCCCGTAGAGTCCGACGCACGCGCGCGACGAGAGCGCCGCGACGTCCGTGCGGTCCGACTCGGCCACGCGCTTGGCAGCCACGGCAGTGTTCTCGCAGCGCACGACCGTCACGCCCGGCAGGCTCTGCAGGAAGCGGCCGCACTGGCTGATGGCCTGCTCGTGCGAGTAGATCTCCTTGATGTCCGAGAGCTTCGTGCCGGGCTTGGCCAGCAGGCAGTGGTCGATCTTCAGGCGCACACTGCGCACGATGCGGAAGTTGTGCTGCATCATCAGGTCGTACACGGCGTTGACGGAGCCGGCCGTGCTGTTTTCCAGCGGGATGACGCCGTAGCGGCACAGGCCCTTTTCGATGGCGGCAAACACCGCCTCGAACGTGGCGCAGTAAAACACGTTCGGCATCGTGAACAGGCGGTCGCACGCGAGCTGGGAATACGCGCCCTCCACGCCCTGACACGCGACGGCCGGGTGCTCCGGGAACAGTTGCGGTGTGCGCGCGATGGCCTGTTCGATCTCGGCAGTCAGCGGACTCGTGACGCCGAGCAGCCGGTTCTGGCAGCTGCGGCTGAGCTCAAAGATGAGCGAGTAGAGCGACACGGCGTATTCGCGCAGGTCCTCCGGCGCAGCGTCCGCGATCTGCTGCAGCTTCGCGCGCTCGCGCCCGGCATCGAGCGCCGGGAGATTGTGCGCCTTCTTGTAGCCCGCGATCTGCGCCGCGACCTCCATGCGCTGGTAAAACAGAGCGAGCAGCTGACTGTCGATGCCGTCGATCTGCTGGCGATAATCACTAAGTTCCATGGTCAAGCTCCTTATTCAAGATCTGTATTTTCCGCCGCGGGAACGGTTTTCAGCGCGGAAAGATCCGTCCAGAAGCGGGGGTAGGATTTGTCGGTACATGCGCAGTCGCGCACCGTGACGGGCGCGGTGCTGCCGCTGGCGGCGGCCGCCGCCGCCATGGCGATGCGGTGGTCGTGCTGCGGGTCGACCGTGCCGCCGGTGAGCACCTTTCGGCCGGTGACGGTCAGGCCGCTGTCGTGCACCTCCACCTGCGCGCCGAGCGCGCGCAGCATGGCGGCTGTGCTCTCGAGCCGGTCGGACTCCTTGAGCCGCAGGCGGGCGGCGTTGACGATCTGCGTCTGGCCGTCCGCGAGCGCGGCGACGACGCTCAGCACCGGGATCAGGTCCGGGATGGGCGCGGCGTCGATCGTGACACCGCGCAGCGCGCCGCGCCGAACGGTGACGGCATCCTGCGTCTCGCGCACATCCGCGCCGAAGCGGCGCAGCACATCCAGCACCGCGCGGTCGCCCTGCGACGAGTCGGACGCAAGGCCCGTGACCGTGACGCCGGCGGGCGAGAGCGCGCCCATGCACAGGAAAAACGCGGCGTTCGACCAGTCGCCCTCCACATGGCACTGCGCCGGGAGGCGCGCCGTCTGGCCGCCGGAGATGGTGTACGTCCGCTCCCGCTTTTGCAGGCGGATGCCGGACAGGCGCAGCGCGTCCTCCGTCATGGCGATGTAGCCCGCGGATTCGAGTCCGCCCGTCACGGTCAGGGTGCTCTCCCCCGGCAGGCGCGGCAGCGCCATGAGCAGGCCGGAGATGTACTGCGAGGACACGTCGCCCGGCAGCGCAAAGGCACCGGGCCGCAGCCGGCCGCCGGCGTGCAGCAGCGCGCCGTCGCGCCGGATGGTCATGCCGTGCGCCGTGAGCACCGCGTCGAGGGGTGACAGCGGCCGCTTCGGCAGGCGTCCTTCCATGTGGAAGGTCACGTCCGCGCCGAGCGCGCCCACGACCGGCAGCAGAAAGCGCAGCGTCGAGCCGCTCTCGCCGCAGAAAAGATCTGCGTGCGCGGGCATTTCCCCGGCAATGGGGTCGATGCGCAGCGTGCCCGCACCGTCGTCCGTGATGTCCGCGCCGAGGGCGGACAGGCAGCGCGCCGTGGCGGCGATGTCGGCCGAGACGCCGTCGCACCGCAGCGCCACGGGCTGCGCGCCGAGCGCAGCGCAGATGAGCAGACGGTGCGCCTGCGATTTCGAAGCCGGAATGCGCACACTGCCCGTGCGCGGCCCGGTGGAAACGGCCTGATTCATGCGATGCCTCCGTCCGCGAGCCAGGCGGGGATATCCACCGCCGGGATCGTCTCGATGCGGCAGCGGCCGATGCGCTCCGGCACGATGAGGTGCAGCTTGCCGTCGGCGATCTTTTTATCCGAGTGCGCGGCGTCCGTGAGCGCGTCACGGGTAAACGCCGTCTCCGTCGGCAGGCCGTACTGCCGCAGGAGCGCGAGGATCTGCGCGCAGGTATCGTCCGTGCAGATGCCGCGTTTGGCGGCCGCGCGCGCGATGATGGCCATGCCGATGGCCACGCCGCAGCCGTGCGGCACGGCGTAGTCGCTGCATTTTTCGACCGCGTGGCCGAACGAGTGGCCGAGGTTCAGCAGCTGGCGGCTGCCACGGTCAAACTCATCGGCCGCGACGAGGTCACGCTTCATGCCGACACACGTTGCGATGACGTGCTCCACCTGTGCGCTGACCGGCTCTGCGCGCAGCGCGTCAAAAAACGGCTCGCTGCGCAGCACGGCGTATTTGATGACCTCGGCGCAGCCGTTGCGGTATTCCTCCGGCGGGAGGGTGCGCAGCGTGTCCGGGTCGCAGAGCACGAGGCTCGGCTGATAGAAGCAGCCGACCTGATTTTTGCCGCTTGCGAGGTTCACGGCCGTCTTGCCGCCGACGGAGGAGTCCACGGCGGCCAGCAGCGTCGTCGGCACCTGCACGAACGGGATGCCGCGCTGATACGTCGCGGCGGCAAAGCCCGCGAGGTCGCCGGTCACGCCGCCGCCGAGCGCGACGATGAGGTCGCTGCGGCTCAGGCGGTGCGCAGCCAGAAAGTCCAGCAGCGCCGCATAGGTGGCGAGCGTCTTGCAGTGCTCGCCGCCGGGATAGGTGAACGTCACGGCGCGAAAGCCCGCGCGCGTGAGCGACGCCTCCAGCCGCGCGGCATACAGGCCCGCCACGGTCTCGCCCGCGACGATGGCCGCCGTGCGGCCCGTGCCGAGCACACGCGCGATCTGCGCGCCGGCATCGTCGAGCAGGCCCGGCTGCACCAGCACGTCATAGTCGCGCGAGGCAGTCACGTGGATGGTCGTCATCGGCCGTCCACCTCCTCCTTGCGCCGGCGGCCCTCATCGAGCAGGCGCGTGAGCGCGGGCAGGTCGTCGCGCGCCATCGCGTCGCGGTACTCGCCCAGATGCGTCATGAACATGTCCAGCTCATGGAGCAGATTGTCCTTGTTTTCCAGAAAGAGCTCGGCCCACATCTCGGGGCTCAGCCACGCGACACGGGTCATGTCCTTGTAGCTGCCGGCGGAAAAGCCCTTGTGCTGCGACGCCGTGGGGCTCTTGATATATGCGTTCGAGACCACATGCGCCATCTGCGAGGTGAAGGCGATCATCTCGTCGTGCGCCTCCGCCGTCGTGAAGGAAAAGCGCGCAAAGCCCGCGGGCTGGAGCAGCTGCTTGACGTGGTCGAAGAGCAGCACATCGTCAAAGTCCGGCGGCACGATGACCATCGGCGCGCCGTGGTACATGGTCGCCTTCGCGTTCTTGAAGCCGGAATACTGCGTGCCGGCCATCGGGTGGCCGCCGAGGAACGTGACGCCGTGTTCCTTTGCGATCGGGAAGCACGCGGCGCAGATGGTGCGCTTCGTGCCGCCGCAGTCGAGCACGACGGGGTGCGCTCCGATGTGCGGGGCCATGCGGCGAAACCACTCGATGGTCGCCTCCGGGTAGAGCGCGATGAGCACAAGATCGCACGCGGCAATGTTGTCCTCCGTGAGCTCGGCGTCCACCGCGCCGCTCATTATGGCAAAATCGAGCACGCTGCGGCTGCGGTTCCAGGCGAGCACGGTCGCGCCCGCTTCGTGATACGCCTTGGCAAAAGAACCGCCGATCAGGCCCAGGCCAACGATGCCGACCGTCATTTCGCGATCACCTCACGGACGCTGCGCACCTTTTTGGCGAGGTCGTCGTAGACCTCCGGACGCAGGGACTGCGCGCCGTCGCACAGGGCGTGCATGGGGTCGTTGTGCACCTCGATGATGAGGCCGTCCGCGCCGCAGGCCGTTGCGGCGAGCGCCATCGGCTCGACCAGGCGGGCGATGCCGGTCGCATGGCTCGGGTCGACGATGATGGGCAGGTGCGTCAGCTCCTTGAGCATGGGCACGGCCGCGAGGTCGAGCGTGTTGCGGGTGTAATCGTCGAACGTGCGGATGCCGCGCTCGCAGAGGATGACCTGCTCGTTGCCGCCGGCCATGATGTACTCGGCGCTCATGAGCAGCTCCTTGAGCGTGCTGGCAAGGCCGCGCTTGAGCAGGATGGGCTTGCGCAGCTTGCCGAGCTCGCGCAGAAGGTCGAAGTTCTGCATGTTGCGCGCGCCGACCTGAATGATATCCACATCCTCGAACAGCGGCAGGTGCTCAACGCCCATGATCTCCGTCACGATCGGCAGGCCGGTGGCCGCGCGCGCCGTTTTGAGCAGCTCGATGCCGGTGGCCTTCAGGCCCTGAAAGTCGTAGGGCGAGGTGCGGGGCTTGAACGCGCCGCCGCGCAGGATGTTCGCGCCGGAGGCCTTGACGGCCTTTGCGACCGCGACAATCTGCTCCTCGGACTCGACGGAGCACGGGCCGGCGATCATGACGAAGTTGCCGCCGCCGATCTTCACGCCGCCGACCTCGACGACGGTGTCCTCCGGGTGGAACTTGCGGTTGCAGCACTTGAAGGGCTCGGTCACGCGCTTGACGCTGTCGACGATGCCGAGGCTGCCGATCAGGTCCATGTCCACGCGGGTCGTGTCGCCGACGAGGCCGAGCACGGTCTGGTATTCTCCCTCGGAAATGTGGATGGTCAGGCCCTGACCCTTGAGCCAGTCGATGAGCTGCTCGCGCTTTGCTGCTTCCACGCCATGTTTGAGTACGACGATCATGATGATTACCTCCGATGTATTTACCTGAATTTTTGTTTTTGTTTTTCAAAAGAAAAATGCGGCACAGGCTCAACCTGTGCCGCATGAAACATTCTCGGGATCCGAGCTATTTTTTGCATCACAAATCAGCCTTACTATATTGTCATAGTAAAGTAATAAGCGTATGCAAAATAGTAGTTACGGTTCATGATATTTGCTCCGATTCTGATGAAAAATCCTGATGGTTCGAGTATAAAAACTTCGCGCGCAAATGTCAACCGCAAATTTTCACAAATTCCGCATTTTTTTGCGCCCCGGCGTGCAGCAGATGCCCAAGCGGCAGGCGCAAAAAGTGCGCGGGGGCGGCATATGCCGCCCCCGCCGGGAAATTGCTGTGCTGTGAGAGAAATATCAAAAAGAGGATCAGGCGTTGACCACGTGCTCGGCGTAGCTTCTGAGGATCATGGCGACCTGCGCGCGGGAAGCGCTGCCCTGCGGGTCGAGGATTGTCCGTCCGCCGTACACCGTGCCGTTGATAAGGCCGGCTGCATTGGCCCACGAGAGCGCATCCTGCGCCCAGCCGGACACGCTGCCGGCATCCGGGAACGCCGAGAGATCGGCGCGCGCGCCCACGTCATAGCCGCAGCTGTGTGCGTAGTTGAAGAGGATCACGGCCGTCTGCTCGCGCGTGACGTTGCTGTTGGGAGCAAAGCGGCCGCCGCCGATGCCGGAGACCACGCCGTTTTCCGCCGCCCAGGTGACGGCGTCCGTGTACCATGTGCCGCCCGGCACATCGGAAAACGTGTTGACGCCCTTCGGCGCGGGCGCGCCCGCAAGCCGCCACAGCACGGTCACGAGCATGGCGCGGGACATGACCGCGTTCGGGGCAAACGTCGTGGGAGACGTGCCGCCGAAGAGGCCGTTGTTGTAGGCATAGGCCGCCGCGCCGTAGTACCAGCTACCGGCGGGCACATCCGTGAACGGGAAGCGCGCAATGGCCGTCACGCCGGAGACGACATCAAAGGTATAGGTCTGCTGCTGCGCATCCCACGCACCGCCGACGGCGGAGATGGCGCCGTCCTCGGCAAGGCTCCACGCGGTGAGCGCATCCGCTGCACGCGCCGGAACGCTGGCGCGCACGCTGCCGACGGGGTAGCTTTCCGCCGCGCCGTCAACGATGACGGAGGCATTGGCAAGCGTCGCCGTAGCGGCCTGCGTGCCGAGGGCACGCTGCTGCGCAGCGTTGAGCGACGCTCCCGTGAGCGAGACGGCCACGTCCTTGTGCAGGTCAAGCGCCGCGAGCGCGTCGCTATCCAGCGTAACGGTGCCGGCCGCGAGCTGCACCTGCAGGGCCGCAACACCCGCGCTGCGCGCATTGGCGATCGAGTGGCCGGCCAGGATGACCGTGTCGGCCACGGGATCTGTGGCGTTGACCGTCACGGTCGCGCCGGACTGCGCATTGGTGGCCGCACGGAGCTGGCGGCTGGTGAGGAACACCGTCGCGGTGCTGCCCTGCACATACGCCTGCGTAACGGCGGCGCTGCTGCCGGTGACCGGCAGGAGACGCACCTGCGCACTGCTGCCCTCGAGCAGGATGGTCTTGTCATTGTCGTCGGGGCAGTTGTTGTCCACGCTCATGGAGACGACGATGTTCACGAGCAGGTCGTTGAGCTGGCTCTTGAGATAGCGGGTGAACAGGCCCTGGAACTTCGTGAACAGCACGCTGCCGCGGCCGAACGCATCTTTGGCGACGATGTCGAGCACCTGATCGAGCAGTGCGCCGCTCTTGAGCTGGTCGACGCCGGACTGCACCCAGGCGGGATAATTGCCGTCGTCCTCGCCGGCGAGGTTGCACTGATAGATCCAGTTGGCAAAGTCGAGCAGGTCCTTGCCGTCCGCGATCGGAACGGCGGCCACGTCGTCAATGATCTGGTCGATGTTCGCCACGATCTTCGTGACCGGCCAGGTGTCATTCGGCAGATACTTGCCGAAGAAGGACTTGACGAAGTCGCCCGCGACCGTCTTGAGCATATCGGTCGAGAAGCCGAATTCCCGGGCATACTCGGTCAGGTCATCGATCACATGCGCAGTACCCGTGGCGGGATCTGTGTAATGGATGGGGCCGGTATGCGTCTTGGTGCTCACGCTCATGTAGGTGCTCGTCTCACCGCCGACGGTGCTGCGGCGCAGGTCGACAAAGCGGACCGGGCACGGATACGTCAGCGCAGAGCCGGTTTCGATGTCATAGAAGGTGTTGCCGGCCTTCGTGGTCATGGCAGCGATGTCGACCGCGTGCATATGACCGGTGAAGACGACGCTCATGCCGGCATCGGCATACTCCTGCGCGATGCGCTCATAGCCGTTGACAAGGTACATGGGCAGGATGGTGGGCTCGACATCGAAGTGCGGCACCAGACCGTGGTGCTCCAGACCGATGACAAGGTCGCCGCGTGCCTTGGCGGCGGCAGTCTGCTCGATGACCCACTTTTCCAGATCGGCGCTGATGGCGCCGCTCGTCTCATGCTCATCCGTGCCGTTGGAGGTGTTCTCCTTGCTGTAGCGGCAGGTGTCCATGGCAATAATGGTCAGCCCCTCGACCGGTCGCGCAACATAGGACAGGCTACCGGCCTCATTGCCCGCGGCCGGGGTGAAGGTCGCGATGACGGTCGGATCGGAGTAGACAAAGTCGTAGATACGCTTGAAGTCCTCCGGGTGCGTGCGCGTGGCGGGCACGGCCTTACCGTCGGGGGTGTTGAAGTTCTTGGCATTGTAATTACGGATGTCATGGTTGCCGTTGATGACATAGATCTTCAGCCCCGGAATATCCTGCTGCAGCTGCTGCAGCTGCTTTGCCAGCGCCGCGTGGCACTCCTGCTCGCCGTCCTTGGTCAGGTCGCCGGACACGAGAAGGATGTCGGGCTTGTCCGCGCGGACTTGCTCAAACTTTTCGTACAGGATTGCGGAGCTCTCCTTGAGCAGCTTGCGGTCGCTGTTGAGTGCATGCTCAAAGTCCTCCGTGCCTGCGATCATATCCGGCGAGAGATAGTGCAGGTCGGACATGACGGCGATCCTCAGGTTCATGTCCTGCGGCTTTTCCGCCGCAAGAGCCGGAACCGTCAGTGTGAAGACAAGGACTACCGCCAGCAGCAGCGACAGCAGTCTGCTTCCATTGTGCATTCTGGTTTTCATTTCTTCCTCCTGTTTTTTAGATTCCTACAACATTGCACGGCCCCCTGCCGCACAACTGTATTCCTTCCTCACCGTGTAAAATCTGCAGTCGCCCTTGTGTAAAAGCAGTTGTAACACGGCATTTTAACTGTATCATGCCGGAGGCCCGATTGCAACCAAAATACAGCAGCAAATGCGAAAAAGCGCGGGTGGCTGCAGGCGGGACCCGATGCGTTTAGAATGGTTCATCTCTTCCTCCTGTAACATTCAAGATTTTGGCTCTTACAAGCTCACGTTTCTGTTTTACACAGCGCGTGTAAAGTCTAAAACCGCAGCCATGTAAAGTTCCCGTGCCGCAAAGCGGTGAAGATTTTACATTCCTGCCTTGACAAGCCGGCGGTTTCGTCCTATCATGAAGTGAACAAACACGGGGAGCCGCTCGGCTGAGAGTAAGCATCCGCTTAGACCCGCATACCTGATTTGGACAATGCCAACGTAGGGATTCATACTGCCGGACCGCAACAGCAGCACTCTTTACGGGCGCCGCTGTTTTTTTCGTGCAGATCTTCCGGGAAAGGAGTCATGATTTATGCAACAAGTGCTCAAGACCATGCTGGAAAACGTGCGCGCGAAAACGCCGCTCGTGCACAACATCACCAATTACGTCACCGTCAACGACGTGGCAAACGTTCTGCTGGCGGCCGGCGGCTCGCCGATCATGTCCGACGATGCCGACGATGTCGAGGACATCACGAGCATCTGCGGCGGGCTGAACATCAACATCGGCACGCTCAACAAAAACACCATCCCGTCGATGTTCCTCGCCGGGAAGAAGGCAAACGAGCTGGGCCACATCGTCCTGCTCGACCCCGTGGGCGCGGGCGCGAGCCGCCTGCGCACCGACACGGCCAACCGTCTCATGCAGGAGGTGCGCTTTGACGCCGTGCGCGGCAACATCTCCGAGATCAAGACGCTCTGCACCGGCAGCGGCAGCACCAAGGGCGTGGACGCCGACGCGGTCGACGCCGTGACGGAGGCGAATCTCGACGACGGCGTGCAGCTCGTCAAGACCTTCGCGCAGCGGGCTGGCTGCATCGTCGCCGTGACCGGCGCGATCGACCTCGTGAGCGACGGCGAGCGCTGCTGGTGCATCCGCAACGGCCGCGCGGAGATGAGCCGCATCACCGGCACGGGCTGCCAGCTCTCGGCGCTGATGACGGCGTTCCTGGTCGCCAATCCCGACCACAAGCTCGCCGCCGCGGCGGCCGCCGTGTGCATGATGGGGCTCGCAGGCGAGATCGGCTGGGCCAACATGCAGCCCGGCGACGGCAACAGCACCTACCGCAACCGCATCATCGACGCGATTTTCAACATGACCGGCGACGCGCTGGAGGAAGGAGCCAAGTATGAACTGCGATAACGCATCTCTGCTGCTCTACGCCGTGACCGACCGCTCGTGGCTGCACGGCCAGACGCTCTATGAACAGGCTGAGCAGGCGCTGCAGGGCGGCGCAACGTTTTTGCAGCTGCGCGAGAAGGAACTCGACGAGGCACATTTCAAAGAAGAAGCCATCGCGCTCAAGGCGCTGTGCCGGCAGTACGGCGTACCGTTCGTGCTCGATGACAACGTGGCGCTCGCCGTGGCCACGGACGCCGACGGCGTGCACGTCGGCCAGAGCGACATGGCGGCCGGCAAAGTGCGCGCGCTCATCGGCCCGGACAAGATCCTCGGCGTGTCGGCCCAGACGGTGGAAGAAGCGCTGCTGGCCGAGCGCGAGGGCGCGGACTATCTCGGCGTGGGCGCCGTGTTCCCGACCGGGACGAAGGCCGACGCCAACGCCGTGAGTTATGATACCCTGCGCGAGATCTGTGCGGCAGTGTCCATCCCGGTCATCGCCATCGGCGGCATCACGAAGGACAATGTCGCCCGGCTTTCCGGCAGCGGCATTGTCGGCGTCGCCGTCGTGAGTGCGATCTTCGCGCAGCCGGACATTCCCACCGCCACGCGGGAACTCAAAGCCGCCGTGCGCACGGCACTGGATCTGTAACCCCCTGCGCGCGGGCGCAGACAAACATACAAACAGCGGCGGATCGGGGGCACCACTTTCCGTCGCTCAACAAAATTGATGCTGAAAAGGAGACAGAATATGAAAACAGCATTAACGATCGCCGGAAGCGATTCCAGCGGAGGCGCCGGTATTCAGGCCGATCTGAAAGCCATGACCATGAATGGCGTATTTGCCATGAGTGCGATCACGGCGCTGACCGCCCAGAACACGACCGGCGTACAGGGTATTTTTGAAGTAAGCCCGGCATTTCTCGGCCAGCAGATCGACAGCGTCTTTACCGACATCCGGCCTGACGCGGTGAAGATCGGCATGGTCGCGTCCTCCGGCCTCATCGAGGTCATCGCCGAGCGGCTGCAGCACTACGCGGCGCAAAACATCGTCGTCGACCCCGTGATGGTCGCCACGAGCGGCGCGCGGCTCATCTCCGAGGACGCCATCGCCACGCTCGAGGCGCGGCTGCTGCCGCTTGCCACCGTGCTCACGCCCAACATCCCGGAGGCGGAAGTGCTCTCGGGCCTGACCATCGCCTCCCCCGACGACATGATCGCCGCCGGAAAAGCCATCAGCGAGCGCTACGGCTGCGCCGTCCTGTGCAAGGGCGGACACCGGCTCAACGACGCCAACGACCTCCTGTACCGCGACGGCGGCTACGAGTGGTTCAACGGCAAGCGCATCGACAACCCCAACACCCACGGCACCGGCTGCACGCTCTCGAGCGCCATCGCGGCCAACCTTGCCAAGGGCTTTGATCTCGACACGGCCGTCCGCCGCGCAAAGGACTATCTCTCCGGCGCGCTGGCCGCAATGCTCGACCTCGGCGCGGGCTCCGGCCCGATGGACCATGCGTTCGACCTGAAGCCGGAATACCGGCAGGAGGCCCAAGCATGAAAAAAACCTCCAGCTTCCAGAACAGCCTCATCTGGTTCGGCGCGGCCGTGTCCATCGCGGAGATCCTCACGGGCACGTACTTTGCGCCTCTTGGCTTCACGAAGGGTCTGCTCGCCATCCTCGTCGGCCATGTCATCGGCTGTGCGATGTTCTTCTTCGCGGGCCTCATCGGCGGCCGCACCGGCCGCAGCGCCATGGGCACGGTCGAGCTGAGCTTCGGCCGCATCGGCTGCCTGTTTTTCGCCGCGCTCAACGTGCTGCAGCTCGTCGGCTGGACGGCCATCATGATCTATGACGGCGCACTGGCCACGAACACCGTGCTCGGCATCGGCAAGTGGGTGTGGTGCCTCGTCATCGGCGGGCTCATCGTGGTGTGGATCGCCGTCGGCATCAAGAACCTCGGCTGGATCAACAAGATCGCCATGGCGGCGCTGTTCATCCTCTCGATCGTGTTGTGCGTGGTGGTGTTCCGCGGCGGCACGCCCGTCACCGCGCCGGACGACAGTCTGAGCTTCGGCGCAGCGGTCGAGCTGGCCGTGGCCATGCCGCTGTCGTGGCTGCCGCTCATCTCCGACTACACGCGCGAGGCCGAAAAGCCCTTCGCCGCCACGCTCTCGAGCACGCTGACCTACGGCGTCGTGAGCTGCTGGATGTACGTCATCGGCATGGGCGCCGCCATCTTCACCGGCGAGGGCGACATCGCGCTCATCATGGTCAAGGCCGGCCTCGGCGTGGCCGCGCTGCTCATCCTCATCCTCTCGACCGTCACGACGACGTTCCTCGATGCGTACAGCGCCGGCATCTCCGCCGAGTCCCTGTCGAAGAAGATCAACGGCAAGTACGCCGCGCTCATCGTGACCGTCATCGGCACGGTCTGCGCCATCTGCTTCCCGATGGACGACATCACGAACTTCCTGTACCTGATCGGCTCGGTGTTCGCGCCGATGATCGCCATCCAGATCACGGACTTCTTCCTGCTCCGACGCGGCGGCGCGAGCGGCAGGCTCGATGTGTGCAACGCCGTCGTCTGGGTGCTGGGCTTCGTGCTCTACCGCGTGCTCATGACCGTGGACATCCCGGTCGGCAACACCCTGCCCGACATGGCCGGCACGATGCTCCTGTGCCTGATCGCGCACAAGATCGTCCCGGATAAGACCAGGGCTTCCTGAAGCCTTTTGCGAAAATTGCCAAGCCGAAAACGCCCGCACGATGTGCGGGCGTTTTTGCGTGTCAAACAGAGTTTTGACACGCTCAAACGAGACCCACTGCGTTGGGCTCTCGTTTGAAAAGATCGCGGCTCGCTGCAGCGCACGCGCCGTGCGCGCACGT
>OCIU01001820.1_pt1 | contig 13611 bp, 8 predicted proteins | sample 1538471 | NCBI WGS metagenome assembly OCIU01 (sample SAMN04571693, study PRJEB22368) | human gut metagenome | biome: human gut; material: stool | host: Homo sapiens | place: Luxembourg | collected 2012-06-01 | reverse complement strand
CCCGCCGCTGGAACGATGATCAGGGATATTCCTATGCGATGCGTTCCAAAGAGGATGCACAGGATTACCGTTATTTCCAGGAGCCGGATCTGGTACCGATCGTTGTCAGTGACGAATGGCTGCAGCAGATCCGGGACAATCAGCCGGAACTTCATGATGAAAAACTGGCCCGTTATATTGCAGAGTTTGGTCTGCCGGAGTATGATGCACAGATTCTTACATCGGAGAAAAAGCTGGCAGATCTCTTCGAGGCGACTTCTGCGATTTGCAATAAACCAAAGAAGGTTTCCAACTGGCTTATGGGAGAAACGATGCGTCTGTTAAAGGACCGGGAAATGGATGCCGAAGATCTCCGTTTTTCACCGGAGCATCTGGCAAAAATTATCGAATTGACAGAGGCAGGAACGATCAATAATTCCGTTGCCAAGGAAGTATTTGAAAAAGTCTTTGATGAGGACATTGATCCGGAGCGTTATGTGGAAGAACATGGCTTAAAGAGTGATAACGATGAGGATGCACTTCGCGCAACGATAGAGCAGATTGTCAAAGACAATCCGCAGTCGGTGGAGGATTACCACAACGGAAAAGAGAAAGCAATCGGATTTTTGGTCGGACAGACGATGAAAGCAACCAAAGGCAAGGCAAATCCGGGAATCGTAAATAAAATCTTAAAGGAACTGCTTTAAATCTTAAAGAAAAATGAAAAAACAGGGGAAAACTTGTCTTTACAGGCTGAATATCGTATAATAATTTTGCCGTCGCTTACTGCGGCGGCAATGTTATATGTAAAAAAGGAGTTTATACGATGGCGGAAGACCAGAATAATAAAGAAAATACCACGACATCCGATACAAACAATACAAGTGAATATGAAGATGTCTGTTACATCTGCCGCAGACCGGAGAGTGTTGCGGGAAAGATGATACATATCCAGAATGATATCTGCATTTGTCAGGACTGTATGCAGAAAACATTTGATACCATGAACAACGGCACCTTTAACATGGGCGATTTCATGAATATGAACATGGGAAAAATGCCGAATATCAGTATGATCAATCTGGCGGATCTACAGAATGCGGTTCCGAACAAACAGAAGTTAAAGAAAAAGAAACCAAAGGATGAGCAGCCGAAACCGGAACTGGATATTCATTCCATTCCGGCACCGCACAAAATCAAGGCGCGTCTGGATGAGTATGTTGTCGGACAGGAACATGCCAAAAAAGTGATGTCTGTTGCCGTTTACAATCACTATAAACGTGTGATGGAAGACACCAATGACGGCGTGGAAATCGAAAAGTCCAATATGCTCATGATCGGACCGACCGGATCGGGAAAGACGTATCTGGTAAAGACACTGGCACGGCTTTTGGATGTGCCGCTGGCAATCACAGATGCGACCTCTCTGACCGAAGCCGGATATATCGGTGATGATATCGAGAGCGTAGTCAGCAAACTTCTGGCTGCAGCTGACAATGATGTGGAGCGTGCAGAGCACGGTATTATTTTCATTGATGAGATCGACAAGATTGCAAAGAAGCGCAATGCCAATCAGCGGGATGTAAGCGGAGAGTCGGTGCAGCAGGGAATGTTAAAGCTTCTCGAAGGCGCAGAGATTGAAGTTCCGGTTGGAGCAAGCAGCAAAAATGCGATGGTTCCGATGACCACGGTAGATACGAAGAATATTCTGTTTATCTGTGGCGGTGCCTTTCCGGAACTGGAAGAGGTTATCAAGGAGCGCTTAAACAAGGAGGCGTCCATCGGCTTTAAGGCAGATCTGAAAGATAAATACGACAAGGAAGAAAATCTTCTCTGTAAAGTGACAGTGGAGGATGTCCGTAAATTCGGAATGATTCCGGAGTTTCTGGGACGTCTGCCGATTCTGTTTTCACTGGAAGCACTGACGGAAGATATGCTTGTGCGTATTCTGACAGAGCCGAAAAATGCGATTGTACGTCAGTACAAAAAGCTTCTGGCGATGGATGAAGTGGATCTGGAGTTTACGGAGGGCGCTTTGCATGCAATTGCAAAGCAGGCGAAAGAAAAGAAAGTCGGTGCCCGTGCACTGCGAGCCATTATTGAAGAGTTCATGCTGGATATCATGTATGAGATTCCAAAGGATGACAATATCGGAAAAGTGACGATCACAGAGGATTATGTGGAGAAAAAGGGCGGACCGCTCATTGAAATGCGTGGAGTTGCGGCACTTCCGGAACAGGAAGCAAACGCATAAAATGTAGAAAAACCGAAATAAAAGATCTGATGCCGGAGGGCATCAGGTCTTTTTCTTTTCCCTATTGTATGATATGATAGAAACAGTATTGTTTTGTTCGTAATTCATAAGGAGGATGTATGAAAATCATTCATTGTGCGGATTTGCATCTGGATTCCCAGATGACAGCAAACCTGACAAAAGAGCAGGCAAGAGAGCGCAAAAGAGAAATCATCCGTACGTTTACACGGATGGTCGAATATGCAGAAAAGACAGGGGTGCGTCTGATCATGATATCGGGAGATCTGTTTGATACACGAAATGTATCAGCATTGGCGCGCAATACCGTAAGGGACATGATCTGTACACATCCCCAGATTGATTTCTTATATCTGAGAGGAAACCATGACAGTGACAATTTCCTTTCCAAGCTGGAGGAAGTGCCGGACAATCTGCTTTTGTTTTCCGATACATGGACTGCATACCGGTATGGAAATATTGTGATCAGCGGAATCGAGCTCTCGGAGAACAACCGGGCGACCGTTTACAATTCCCTTGTGCTGGGGCATGAAGATTTCAATATTGTCATGATGCACGGACAGGCGGGAGATTATGCATGTCGCACACAGGCAGAGAATATCAGCCTGAACCAGCTGAAAAATAAAAATATTGATTATCTGGCGCTGGGACATGTACATACCTTCATGCAGGACAAGCTGGATAACCGCGGTACCTGGTGTTACTGTGGATGTCTGGAAGGACGCGGATTTGACGAGTGTGGACCGAAAGGATTCGTTTTACTGGATGTGGACGAGCAGACCTGCCGTGCCCAGATGCAGTTTGTTCAGATGGCAGCCCGCACGCTGTACACGCTTGAAGTGGATGTGAGCAATGTCATGACGACAAGAGAAGCGGCAGAGCGGATGGAAGAAGCTGTAAAACAGGCGCAGTATCCGTCGGGAAGCCTTGTCAAATTTGTACTGACCGGTGAGGTGGAAGTGGATGCGGAGATCAATTGCGAGTATCTGCAGAATCTGTTCTCGGATTATTTTTATTTTGAAAAGGTGAAAGACCGGACAACCCTTCGGGTCGACTACAGTGATTATGAAAAAGATGCCTCGTTAAAGGGGGAGTTTATCCGTATGGTACTTGGATCTGAACTGTCACAGGAGCAGAAGGCAGAAGTGATCCGCTGTGGAATTTTGGCATTGTCCGGGGAGGAGATATAGGATGAAATTACGTTCCTGTCATATCGACAATTTTGGAAAACTATCGGATCTGCATCTGGAATTTCAGGACGGGGTCAATCTGTTTCACGAACCGAATGCATGGGGAAAAAGTACACTGGCCGCTTTTTTGCGGGTGATGTTTTACGGGTTTGACTCTAAGAGAGAATCCGGACTGTTTGATAAAGAACGTGTGGTATTCCGCCCGTGGCAGGGGGGAACGTATGGAGGCGAACTGGATTTTTCCTATCAGGGAAAAGAGTACCGGATCAGCCGTACATTTGGAAAAACAGAAAAAACAGATGTTTTTCATTTATACGATCTTTCCACCAATCTGGAATGTCATGATTTTTCTTCCGAGATCGGAAGTGAAATTTTCGGACTGGACAGTGCGTCGTTTAAAAGGAGCGCATTTATTGCACAAAATGACTGCGAATGCTGTTCGACTGATGCGATCAATGCCAAGCTGGGAAATCTTGTAGAGAATACAAACGATATCAATAATTTTGAGACCGCTCAGAAAAAGATTCATGACCGGATGAATAAACTTTCGCCGGACCGTGCAACAGGTTCCATGAAAAAGCGGACGAACATGATCACGCTGTTAACGGAAGAACTGCGTGGCTATGATGCGGCAGAGGCGTCTTACAAAAAGATTACCGAAAAACTTACCGAAAAACAGGAGCAGAGAAAAGAACTGGCCGGGATTCGGGATCAGTATGCAAAAGCATTGCAGGTGGCGAGTGAAGAGAGCCGCAGGGAAGGAATCAAGCAGGCCTATGCGGCCACCAAACAGGAGGAACAGGAAAAGAAAGAGGCACTGGATGCTTTTGCGGATGTATTTCCGGGACAGGTGCCGCAGGATGAGGAGTTTGCAAAGCAGAACCAGGATGTACAGATGCTTGGGGTGTTAAAAACCACTTTGTTTAATCTGGGGCTGACCGAAGAAGAAGAGAACCGTTTGCAGGAACTTGGTGATAAGTTTGAAAACCAGATTCCTTCTGAAGAAAAAATAACGGAAATGGAAAAAGAGCAGGAGCGTTTTGCAAAACTGAAAGAGGAAAAAACGCAGCTGGAAACGAAAATGTCCTATTTTGAAGCGATGGCAATGAAGCGGGAAGAACCGGATTATACGGTAAAAAATCGTCTTCCGATGATGATCTGCGGCATTATCCTGCTGGTGATCGGTGCTGCCGGTGGTGTGTTGTCGTTTCTGTTGCCACAGGTACATAAGTTTTTCCTTCCGCTTCTGGTGGTATCGGTGGTTGCGGCAGTGGCAGGTATTGTGCTTCTTGTGGTGCGCAAGGTGCAGGTATCAAAGGAAGAAGAAAAGGTGCGTGCACTCCGGGTACAGCATCTGGAAGAGGAGCGTAAGCTCCGCGGACCGGTGGAAGAAATTCAAAAAACCATGGAAGAGGCTTCAAAAGAAGCTTCGCGCATCGAACAGGAGACCAAGCATTTTCTGGAGCAGTATCAGATGGTTCCGGGAGAAAAGGATGCCAGAACCTGCCTGTATGAACTCCGCAGCCAGCTGCAGGAATATGAGCGTTTGCGTAGCCGTGCCGGAAAAAGCGATGCGGCAAGACAGGAATTTGAGCGGAAACAGAACTCTTTGCTTGCATTTGGAAAAGAAGCGGGAATGGATTTCGGAGAAGATCTTGCAGCAGGAATCAGCCAGTTACAGATGAAGGCAACCGAGTACCGGATCGCACAGAAAGCATACGCAGAGGCAAGAAAAAAGAGAGAACTGTTTGAGCAGGAACACAATATGAAAGAACTGGCAGCGGTGGAAAAATGTCCATATTCCCTTGACGAACTCAATTCCATGATCCGTGATGTGGATGAGCGGAGCGAGGATATCCGAGAAGCCATCGAGCAGTACCATCATCAGCTCGAAGATCTGCAGGATCAGCTGGATATCCGGGATGAAAAAGAACAGCAGCTTTCCATCTGCAGACAGGAACAGGAAGAAGAACAGCATTTATACGAAACCCTGCGTCTGACGGGAGAGTTCCTGCAGAATGCAAAGGAGCAGTTTTCTGCGAGATATTTGGGTCCGATCGAGAACGGGTTTGGAAAGTATTACTCGCTTCTGACCGGGGATAAAGAAAAAGACTGGATGGTGGATGCCAACATCGAGGTGCAGATGAAAGAGCAGGGAGAGATGCGGGAAACCAAGTGGCTGTCTGCCGGATATCAGGATCTGCTGGGAATCTGTATGCGTCTGGCACTGGTGGATGCGATGTATCCGAAGGAAAAACCGTTTCTGGTGCTGGACGATCCGTTTGTCAATCTGGATGAAGAAAAGATGGCACATGGTAATGAACTGTTTGGAAAAATTTCCGGGGAGTATCAGATTTTGTATTTTACCTGTCATGCAAGCCGGAATATAGAAAACACAAAATAAAGGGAGAGGAAACATGGAGAAAAAGATTTTATTTCCGCAGATCGGCGGAATTATGCACGGAGGGGATTATAATCCGGAACAGTGGCTGGACCGGCCGGACATTCTGGAAGAAGATATCCGCATGATGAAGAAAGCCGGGATGAATTGTGCAACACTTGGGGTATTTTCCTGGTCAACCTATGAGCCGCGGGAAGGGGAATTTCATTTCGCATGGCTGCATGACATCATGGATAAGTTATATGCCAATGGCATTTACACGATATTGGCGACGCCGTCCGGAGCGCGACCGGCATGGCTGGATGAAATATATCCGGAGTGCAGACGCGTGGATTCTTACGGGGTGCGTGAACATCACGGGGTGCGGCACAACCACTGTATGAGTGCACCGGTTTATCGTAAAAAGGTTTCTGTGATCGTCAATAAGCTGGTAGTTGAATTCGGAAATCATCCGGGACTTCTGATGTGGCATATTTCCAATGAATTTGGTGGGGAATGTTACTGTCCGCACTGTGTAAAGCGGTTCCAGGATTATCTGGCGGAAAAGTTTGACCATGATATTGAAAAACTGAACAAGGCATGGTGGACAACATTCTGGAGTCATACTTACAATGATTTTTCCCAGATTGAGCCACCGTACCGCAACGGAGAATTCAGCATTATGGGATTGAATCTGGAGTGGAAACGGTTTACCACCTGGAATATGACGGATTACATGAAGGCAGAGATTGCCATTTTAAAAGAACGTACCCCGCAGATTCCGGTGACAACGAATTTTATGAAAGAATATGACGGACTGGACTATCATAAAATGCAGCAGCCGCTGGACGTGGTGTCCTGGGATTCTTATCCGCGGTTTCACAATGATGAGGAGTCGTTTTCAGATACGATGACAGAAAATGCGTTTGATCATGCCATGATCCGTTGTCTGAAAAAAGAGCAGCCGTTTATGCTCATGGAGAGCGCGCCGGGGCTGGTCAACTGGCATCCGTTTAATAAAATGAAACGTCCGGGCGTACACCGGCTGGCTTCGCTGCAGGCAGTGGCTCTCGGTTCCGATACGGTGCAGTATTTCCAGTGGCGGAAAGGAAGGGGATCGTTTGAGCAGTACCATGGGGCGGTTGTGGATCATCTCGGAACGGATGATACCAGAGTTTTTCGTGAAGTGGCAGATCTTGGGGAAGAATTAAAGAAACTCAAAGATCTGGCAGGGACAGTCGTAAAAGCACCGGTAGCCGTGTTATACGACTGGGACAGCCTCTGGGCAACGGATGGAATGAAGGGGCTGGCAGAGTCCACCCGTAACTATATTAAGACCTGCAGGAAAGCATACCGCAATCTGTCGGCACTCGGAGTGGATGTGGATGTGATTTCCAGTGAAGAGGATTATAGCGGTTATTCCGTGATTGTGGCACCAATGCTGTATCTGCTGCATCCGCATGTCGGGGAGCGCATGAAACAGTTTGTGGAGCAGGGAGGTCATCTGATTGCAACCTATGTGACCGGATATGTGGATGAAAACCAGCTCAATTATCTGGGCGGATTTCCGGGAGACGGATTAAAGGATCTCTTTGGCGTGATCAGTGAGGAAATTGATACACTATATCCGTCCGACCGCAACCGCGTACATTTTGCCGAAATGCCGGAAGGGGAAGTACGGGATTATGCGGAAGTTCTGCGTGTGGCAGATGGCACAAACGTGCTTGGTACCTATGAACAGGATTATTACAAAGGAATGGCAGCAGTGACGGAGCGCACATGTCAAAACGGCAGTGCCATGTATATCGCGGCCCGGCTGGATGATGCTTCCATGCAGCACCTGTATGCGCGTACACTAAAAAAAGCGGGAGTTTCGATGTATAAACTTCCATATGGCGTGGAACGTCACACACGCGAAGCGGATGGTATGCGGTATGTATTTTATCTGAATGATACGACCGGACCGCAGATTGTTTCCGGGGTAGAGGGAATTGATCTTCTGACGGGAGAGGTGATCAAGGGAATTCTTACACTGGAACCGTATGGCGTGGCATGTGTAAAAGAATAAGTTCTATTCTGAAAGTTTTGTGCATATAGTTACGGAAAAGAAGTGTGGGAGCTTCTTATGGATAGAAATTGTGATGCATTTATCCGCTCCAACAATACCTACGATATCCTGATTGCCAGAGAGTCTTTGGAGATTTCTGACGACCGGGCAGAATGTATACAAAATATCGGTGAAAAATTTGTGGCAGAATATTTTGACCGGGACGAGGTGCCGCAGCTGAGCATTAAGACATACGGATATTCGATTATCCCAAAATGTTTCGGACTGCTGGATACGCTTGCACTGGAGACAACCGGTATCCTGCAGCTGCAGAATCAGCCAGCCCTGTCCCTTCGGGGACAGGGTATTTTTATTGGATTTGTTGATACGGGAATTTCCTATGAACTGTCCTGTTTCCGAAATGCCGATGGAAGTACAAGAATCCGCTCAATCTGGGATCAGAGTATTCCGGCGGGGGAGAAAAATACCCCTCAGGGATTTTTGTACGGAACAGAATATACACAAAAAGAGATCAATGAGGCACTGGAACAGGAACATCCGCGGGAACTGGTTCCAGTGACGGATGAAGATGGGCACGGAACCATGCTGGCAAGTATTGCCTGCGGAAGTGAAGATCTGCAGGCTGGTTTTACTGGGGCGGCTCCTTATGCGGAACTTCTGGTTGTAAAGTTAAAACCGGCAAAACCATATCTGAAAGACTTTTTTTATATTCCGCAGGAGATGCCTGCCTATCAGGAAAATGACATTATGGCGGCAGTTGAATATCTCGAAGAGACTGCCAGAAAACTGGGGCGGCCCCTTATTCTGTGCCTTGGTCTCGGGACAAACAACGGAAGCCATTCCGGTGGCAGCAATCTTTCGGAACTTCTTGATGATATTGCGGGCAGATGGCGCCGGTGTGCGGTTGTGGCAACCGGAAATGAGGCGAATGCCAGACATCATTTTTACGGGAAAAGTGATGGAAATTCGATGGTTGCGGTAGAGGTGAATGTGGAACAGCGGATGCGGGGATTTTATCTTGAGTTGTGGGCCAGTGCACCGGAATTGTTTGTGGTGGCGGTGCGTTCGCCGGGAGGCACTCTTATGCCGGCGCAGAATGTGCCCGGAAATTCGCATCAGGAACAGGAATTTATATTTGAAGGGACAAGAGTGGAATTGATTATGCACAGGTGGGACGCACGCGGGGGGATCAGCTGGTGTTTATCCGGTTTGAAAACCCGGCGGCAGGGATCTGGACGCTGTATGTTAATCCGAGTACCACGATCACAGGACAATTTCATATCTGGCTGCCAATGAGTGGAATGTTAGAAAAAGACGTGGTGTTTTTGCGTCCGGATCCGGATGTGACACTTACCGTGCCGTCTTCGGCAAAAATTCCGATTGGGGTGGGTGGAATGGATCAAAAGAGTGGTATTTTATATCTGGATTCCGGGAGGGGGAATACCATTGCGTCGGTTGTAAAACCGGATTTTGTGGCTCCGGCTGTGGGCGTGCAGGCGATAGGAAGGCTTGGAAATTATGTGACACTGACGGGAACGAGTGCAGCTTCTGCAATTGCGGCAGGAGCATGTGCACAGATCATGGAGTGGGGAAACAGCCGTGGGAGAAGACTGCTTTTAAATTCGGTGCAGATCGGAAATATTCTGATCCGCGGGTGCGAAAGGAACCCGGATGTATCCTATCCGAATACCGCCTGGGGCTATGGAAAAATGAATGTTTACGATGCACTGATGAAATTTTATGGGGTATAAAATTTATATACAAAGCGTAAAAAGATATAAAAAATTTATGAAATGCTTTTTTTTGAGAACCAAGTACGATATAATTAAGACTATACAGATTGGAGAGTGAAGTATGGAGAAAAAAGATTTATTAGCAAATTACGCAGCATCAAAACAGAATATGTGTATTACGAATGATACGATCTCGGACCGATTGTTTCAGGAGTATGGGGTAAACAGAGGACTTCGCGATGTCAACGGAAAGGGTGTATTGACAGGTCTGACCCGTATTTCAAAGATTGTGTCCTTCAAAGATGAAAATGGAAAACAGGTGCCATGTGACGGTGAGTTATGGTATCGCGGATATAATGTAAAAACACTGATCAAATCCATTGGACCGAACGAATTCGGCTTCGAGAAAGCAGCATATCTGCTGCTGTTTGGAGAACTTCCGGATCAGGCGCAGCTGGATGAATTCTGTGAGGTGCTCGGCAACAGCCGGACACTTCCGACCAATTTTACCAGAGACGTTATTATGAAGGCGCCTTCTAAGGATATCATGAATTCCATGACACGAAGTATTCTGACACTTGCGGCCTATGATCCGTATACGACAGATTCTTCCATTGAGAACAATATCCGTCAGTGTATGCAGCTGATTGCCAATTTCCCGATGATCGCGGCATATGGATATCACGCATATAATCATTATGAAAATGATTCGAGTATGTATATTCACCGACCGGACCCGAAGCTTTCCACGGCAGAGAATTTCCTTCGTATGCTGCGGCCGAATAAGCAGTATACACAGCTGGAGGCACAGGTGCTTGATGTGGCACTGATGCTTCATATGGAGCATGGCGGCGGTAATAACAGTACGTTTACCACCCGTGTGGTTACTTCTGCCGGTACGGATACATATTCTGCCATCGCTGCGGCAATGTCTTCCCTGAAAGGACCAAAGCATGGCGGTGCCAACATCAAAGTTATGCAGATGATGAATGATATCCGGGAAAATGTGCATGACTGGAGCGATCGTGACGAGGTGAAGTCCTATCTTGGAAAGATGCTGGATGGACAGGTCTTTGATAAGAAGGGATTGATCTATGGTATGGGACATGCCGTGTATTCCCTGTCTGATCCGAGAGAGCGTGTGTTCCGCAGCTATGTGGAGCATCTCGCGGAGGCAAAAGGACGCCAGAAAGACATGAACCTTTACAATATGATAGAAGAAGTGGCTCCGGAACTGATCGCAGAAAAGCGTCATATTTTCAAGGGTGTCAGCCCGAATGTGGATTTTTACAGTGGTTTCGTATATGAAATGCTTGGCATTCCGTCGGAATTGTATACACCATTGTTTGCCATTGCAAGAATTGCAGGATGGAGTGCACACCGGCTGGAGGAGCTGGTGGGATGCAACAAAATTATTCGTCCAGCATATAAGAGTGTCATGGAAGAACTGGAATAAGATTATTACAGCGGACAGAATTGCATTTTATTTTGCTCTGTGCTAGTATGGAAACAGAAACTTTCGTGTGTTATAACTATAAAAGGGGAGAGGACTGATTATGAAAATAAAAGAAAAATATTATCGCTTTGCGGAAAAAGGGCAGCAGATACAGAGAGTAAACCGTTTTTTTGTAACAGAATATCTGATTTTTTATGCATTTATTCTGTTTATGCTCTGGGCATCAAGAGCAAAAGGAGTACGTTCTTTGGGCTTTGCGGCATTTGTCAGTGTGATTGCAGTAGTCTCCGGAGGTGCATTGCTCATTGGATGGAAGCGGCGTCCGGAATCGGAGCGGCTGAGATATCTGGCACTGATCGGGTTATATCTCGTATCATTTTTCATGACTTTTGCATATACGGAGAGCTTTATCCGTTTTCTGGGACTGGCTCCTTTTATCGGCTGTATTTTGTTTTTTGATCCGAAATATTCCAGAATCGGCGGCATCGGTTATCTTGTATTGAATGCGCTGACTGTCTTTGGTCAGATCCGTCAGCAGCCGGAAGGCGTAGCCGGGACAACCAATCTTGTACTGGATCTGCTGGCACTGGGGGTACTGGTATTTGCTGTGATCTTTACAACAAATGTGGCACAGAAATTCAACCATGATACCCGGCACAGTGAACAGCAGGAGCAGCGGAAGCAGCAGGCAATTTTAGACGATGTGATCGGTGTGGCGGAAGAAGTGCGTAAGGGTACGGAATCCGTGATGAAGATTGTCAATGATCTGAATGGATCGACAGAGGTGGTCAATGGTGCGATGAAAGATATTTCTTCCAGCACGCAAAGCACGGCGGAAAATATCCAGACACAGACAACCATGACACAGGATATCCAGCATTCAATTGAGCAGACACTGGAAAGTTCCGAGAATATGGTAAAAGTGGCAAAGCAGTCCGGGGAACTGAATCAGAAGAGTATGGAGATCATGGAACATCTGAAGAAACAGTCCGCGGTAATCGCAGAGACAAACTCCGGAGTGGCAGATTCCATGAAAGCGTTACAGGAGCGTACCGAGGCAGTAAAGAGTATTGCAGATACCATCTTTTCCATTTCCAGTCAGACCAATCTGCTGGCGCTCAATGCTTCTATTGAGAGTGCCCGTGCAGGGGAAGCCGGAAAAGGGTTTGCTGTAGTGGCTGATGAAATCCGTCAGCTGGCAGAGAAAACCAGAAGTGAGACAGAAAGCATTGCACAGATTCTGGATGAATTGTTTAAAAATGCAGAGGATGCAGCAACGGCGGTGAGCCGTTCGATTGAGGCTACCAATGCGCAGGATTCCATGATTGCGAAAGCGTCTGAGAGTTTTTCGGGAATGAATGAGAATGTCAATACACTGGTTCAGGAGATCGAAGGCATTGACGGCATGTTAAACCGTCTGTCGGATGCAAACAATCAGATTGTAGACAATATCAGTAATCTTTCTGCAACAACGGAAGAAGTGACGGCCTCTTCCGTACAGGTAGCGGATCTGTCAGTTGAGAATTTAAACAATGCCGAGCAGGCAAAACAGAAACTTGACAATGTGCTTGCGGTATCTCATGAACTGGATAAGTACATAAAGTAAACAGATGGAATGAGATAAAGGTGCCTCAGCAGGAGAAATTCTGCTGAGGATTTTTACTACTATAACTTAGAAGGAGATAAAAATTATGAATGTAACAATGAAACAGGTCGAGGGAGGTGTATGTGCGGCTGCAGGATTTTCCGCAAACGGATTAAACTGTGGATTAAATCCGGATAAGAACAAAAATGATCTGGCACTGATCTGGTCAGAGAAGGAGTGTACGGCAGCGGCTGTCTATACAACGAATAAAGTAAAGGGTGCACCAATCCTTGTGACAAAGAAACATCTGGCAGCAACCGGAAATAAGGCGAGGGCTGTTATTGTCAACAGTAAGAATGCCAATACCTGTAATGCAGACGGAGAAGAAAAGGCACAGATGATGTGTGATCTGGCTGCAGCAGAGCTGGGAATAAAGGCAGACGAGGTGATCGTGGCATCAACCGGTGTCATTGGACAGAAGCTTCCGATTGAACCGATCCGTGATCATGTGCAGGAGCTGGCACGCGGACTTTCTCCACAGAATCATGGAAAAGCAGCAAATGCTATCATGACAACCGATACCTATGCCAAGGAGACCGCGGTTTCTTTTACGCTTGACGGGAAGACCTGTACGGTTGGCGGTATGGCAAAGGGAAGTGGCATGATCCATCCGAATATGGCTACCACGTTAAATTTTGTTACAACCGATGTTGCGATTTCCTCAGAAATGATCCAGAAAGCACTTTCTGAGATTGTAAAGGTGACATACAATTGTCTGAGCATTGATGGAGATACTTCTACCAATGATATGGTCAGTATTCTGGCAAACGGCATGGCAGAAAATACGCCAGTCACAGCAGAGGGAGAGGATTATGATATGTTCCGTCAGGCACTGTATCAGGTACTCATGACGCTGACCAAGATGCTTGCCAAGGACGGTGAGGGAGC
>OCIU01001807.1_pt1 | contig 13738 bp, 9 predicted proteins | sample 1538471 | NCBI WGS metagenome assembly OCIU01 (sample SAMN04571693, study PRJEB22368) | human gut metagenome | biome: human gut; material: stool | host: Homo sapiens | place: Luxembourg | collected 2012-06-01 | reverse complement strand
TCAGCGGAATGAACTTTAATGCTCTCGGACTGCAAACCGCGGCTATGTGCAACAGCGTTGTGCGTCATGCAAGAATGCTGGCGGCAATGCCGATTTTCCACGGTTTCGGACTCGGCGTCTGCATACACACGATGCTTGAAGTCGGCGGAACAAGCATTCTTGTTCCTCAGTTCAATGTTAAGAAATATGCAGAGCTCATCAAAAAGGAAAAGCCCAATTATATCGCGGGTGTACCGACCCTGTTTGAAGCGATAACGCGCAATCCTTATCTTGACGGCGAGAAACTCGACTACCTGCGCGGCGTATTCTCGGGCGGTGATTCGCTTTCGGTTGAATTGAAACGCAGATTCGATGCATTCCTTGAAGCGCACGGTGCAACAGTTCATGTTCGTGAGGGCTACGGAACGACCGAATGCGTTACAGCAAGCTGTCTTACGCCTTACAATCAGGAGCGTGAGGGCAGCATCGGCCTGCCTTATCCCGACACATACTATCAGATTTGCGCTGTCGGCACAAACGATGAAGTTCCTTACGGCGAACTGGGCGAAATCTGCCTTCGCGGACCTTCCGTAATGAAAGGTTATCTCAACCACAAGGAAGAGAATGCAAACACATTGCGCACGCATTCGGACGGCCATGTGTGGCTGCATACGGGCGACCTCGGCAGCATGGATAAGGACGGATTCATCTATTTCAAACAGCGCATTAAGCGAATGATTGTTACGAGCGGATACAACGTTTATCCGTCCCAGCTTGAAAACATCATAGACGGACACGATGCCGTTCAGATGAGCTGCGTCATTGGCGTAAAAGATCCGTACAAGATGGAAAAAGTGCTTGCATACGTTGTCCTGAGGGACGGGTTCGAGCCCTCCGAGGAGCTGCGGCAGGATATTCTGAACTATTGCAAAAAGCATATTGCAAAATACGCAATGCCGTATACTATCGAATTCCGTTCGGAATTGCCGAAGACTCTTGTCGGCAAGATTGCATACACGGTGCTTGAAAAGGAAGCCAATGCGGATCTTGCAAAGGAACTCGTAAGTTGATTTGAATAACAAGCGGCTCTGCTGCGGGCAGGTTCGGAATTGAACCTGCCCGAGGCAGAGTTTTTTTGAAAACCGAGAGCGTCCACGTTCCGAGCATACGGGCATTGCGTCACAAATATGTGTAATAAACTTGCACGAAATTGACTCTGCCGCGGATTTTTTGTTGAAAATGTGGATTCTTTTCGTTATTTTGCAAAAGACTGTATACAAGGACATGAAAGTGTGATAACATATAAACGCAAGAAAATTGTGTAATCGGCAAACGGAGTAAACCTTGATAAGTAACCTTTTGCGGAGAAAGTTCACAGATTCGGGCTTAAACCCATAAAGAGAGTATCCGGGTGTACTTGAAAAACTTCAGAACCAATCAAAGCACTCGTGAAAGTGCGGCATTGCATCGGGTTTTGTTTTGCAGAGTCAATACCAAACGAAAAATCGAAAGGAAACGTGAAACATGATTTGTCCAAATTGCGGTAAAGAGGCGGCTGACGGGGCATTATTCTGCACAGGGTGCGGCGGAAGACTCGATAATCTGCCTAAACAGGAAAAAATGACTGCTTCTGAGAACAGTAATAATGATGACTCATCCGTAATGGATGCGGTTTTCACATCGGGTGCAGCGGACGGAACGCATGAAACAAATTCAGGGAATACCGTTGCAGAAAGCAGTGACGTCGCCGGCGCAGACGAAAACAGCGGCGAACGAATGAGCGCAGCAAACGATGATAATCTCAAAGCGCAGCCCGCAAACAAAATTTCGACAGAAAAGGATAAAAATGCTGCACCTTGCGAGTCTGCAGCAGCGGTTCAGCCGCCGGTGAAACCGTTAAGTACATGGAGCTTTATTTGGCGCAAGCTCCTGTTCATGATTCCGATTGTGAATATAGTTGTGCTGTTCGTTTTTGCATTTGCGGAGGGCATCAACAAAAACAGTCGTTCGTACGCGCGTGCCGCGCTTATCGGTCTGCTTACAGCGGCGGTGCTTTTTGCAGCTGCGGCAGTGCTGTGTTACCTTTACACAGATGAAATTATCGGATGGGTTCGCTCTTTGGTGGAGAAACTCATGAGCATGGCAGCGTGACGGAAACAGTTCCGAACGGAAAATCAAACCGTTCTGTGCGAAATCGGTCCCAAGCTGCATTGTTCAAAAATTGATGGCGTCGGTTTTTTCTTGACAAACGAAAAAAAACGGCTATAATTATACTTGCATCAGGTGAACGGCAGTGCATTCCGTTAACCGAGAGTATGCTTGGATGACTGCCGCAGTTCGAATTGCTGAAGTACGGAAGTCATGTGCAAATCATGTTAATAATGTTACCGGCTTTGAAGCGGATATACAAACACTCCGAGGCATAAGAGAACCGTCGGTATGGTGCGAGACGGTGCAAGGGGTTTGTTGCTCACCGCAGAGCTTTTGCCGCGAGGCAGGGGAGACATGTTTCAATATTAAAAGCTCTCCTGCATTAGCTGCAAACGCAAGCCCGCGTTAAGGGCATTGAGCGGTTTTGCTGCGCATATTCAGTGTGCGGCAAAGCAACCGGAGTGGTACCGCGTGGGCAGATTATCGTGTGTTTCCCTCGTCTTCGGATCGGCAGTCAATGCCGCATTCGAGCGGGGGTTTTTTTATGAATTGAATTCGAAACAACACCAAGAAGGAGAATAAAAATCTATGAGTGAACGTTATGAACATTTGCCAATCGAAAGAAAATGGCAAAAAATATGGGATGATACGCATTGCTTTGAAGCAAAAGACGACTTTACAAAGCCGAAATATTATGCTTTAATTGAATTTCCGTTTCCCAGCGGAGCAGGGCTGCATGTCGGTCATCCGCGCAGCAACACAGCGTTGGATATTATTTCAAGAAAACGCCGCATGGAAGGCTACAATGTCCTTTTCCCGATCGGTTATGACAGCTTCGGTCTGCCGACGGAGAATTATGCAATAAAAACCGGCGAACACCCCGCAAAGGTAACTGAGCGCAATATGCGCGTTTTTCACAATCAGCTGAAAATGCTTGGATTTTCGTTTGATTACTCGCGTGAAATCTATACGTCCGATCCTGCATACTATCGTTGGACGCAGTGGATTTTCCTGAAACTTTTCGAAAAGGGCCTTGCATATAAAGCGGAGCTTCCTATCAATTTCTGCCCTTCCTGCAAGGTTGGTCTTGCGAATGAGGAAGTCGTTGACGGCAACTGCGAACGCTGCGGTTCGCCCGTTGTGCGAAAGGTTCGTTCTCAGTGGATGCTGCGCATAACGGAATATGCAGACAGGCTGATTGACGACCTTGATACCGTTGATTTTATCGACAGAGTGAAATCATCGCAAAAAAACTGGATCGGCCGCAGCATCGGTGCGGAAGTAACTTTCAAAATTGAAGGGTATCCCGAAGGACTGCGCATATTCACCACTCGCCCGGATACGCTGTTCGGTGCAACATATATGGTAGTTGCACCCGAGCATCCGATCGTGAACGCAATGGCTGATAAGATTACAAATATGGAGGCCGTTAACGCTTATCGTGAACAGGCGGCGCACAAGAGCGATTTCGAGCGCAGCGAGCTTGCAAAGGAAAAAACAGGCGTGCCGCTTGAAGGCATCACTGCAATTAACCCTGCAACGGGCAATCCGATTCCCGTATGGATTTCGGATTATGTCCTCATGGGTTACGGAACGGGCGCAATTATGGCTGTCCCCGCACACGACACAAGGGATTATGCCTTTGCAAAGAAGATGGGACTGCCGATAGTTGAAGTTGTGTCGGGCGGAAACATTGAAAATGAGGCATTTACGGACTGCGAAAACGGTATCTTAGTAAATTCCGGCTTCCTGAACGGAATGCAGGTTGCGGACGCAAAGAACGCAATGATTCATTGGCTTGAAGAAGAGGGCATCGGAAAGAAAAAGACGAATTTCAAGCTCCGCGATTGGCTGTTCAGCCGTCAGCGTTACTGGGGAGAACCGATACCCCTGGTTCACTGCGATCATTGCGGTTGGGTTCCCGTGCCGGAGGAGGAACTTCCGCTCAAATTGCCCGAACTTGATGACTTCCGTCCGGCTGAAGACGGTTCATCCGCGCTTGCAAGGGCGACAGAGTGGATTCATACCACTTGCCCGAAATGCGGTGCACCTGCTGAACGCGAGATAGACACAATGCCCAATTGGGCGGGTTCAAGTTGGTATTATATACGCTATTGCGATCCGCATAACGATACCGCGATCGCGGATAAAGCAAAGCTCGATTACTGGCTGCCCGTGGATTGGTACAACGACGGGCAGAATGGAGCATACAACGCTGCATCTGCTGAACTCAAGATTCTGGCATAAATTCCTGTATGATATCGGCGTTGTAAGCTGCCCGGAACCTTATATGAAGCGCACCAGCCACGGAATGATTCTTGCCGAGGACGGAAGAAAAATGAGCAAATCTTTCGGCAATGTTATCAATCCCGATGACCTTGTGAATGAATACGGTGCAGATACCGTGCGCATGTATGAGATGTTCATAGGCGCATTTGACCAAACGATTCCGTGGAGCACGGCGGGTGTTAAGGGCTGCCGCAGATTCCTTGAGCGTGTGTGGCGTTTGCAGGATATGCTCACGGAAGGCGAGGGCATTCGCAGGGAGCTTGCTCCGGCAGTCCACGGCTGCATCAAAAAGGTAAGTGAAGATTACGAACGTATGAAGTTCAACACCGCGATTGCGGCGATGATGAGCCTTGTAAACGATATTTACGCAAAGGGCGATGTCACTCGTGATGAGCTGCACACACTGCTTGTGTTGATGAATCCCGTTGCGCCGCATATCACGGAGGAAATGAACAGCGTCATCGGATTCGACAAGCCGATTTATGAAACTGAGTGGCCGAAGTTCGATGAGGCAGCTCTCGTAAAGGATGAAATGGAAATTGCTGTTCAGATCAACGGCAAGGTTCGTGCAAAGATGAGCATACCTGTCGGCATGGAAACGGAAGCTTTGCGCAAACTTGTGCTTGAAAATGAAGAAGTTCTGCCGTGGGTCGAGGGCAAGAATATTGTGAAATTCATTGCCGTTCGCAACATCGTGAACATCGTTGTAAAATAATTAATCAGGAGGCAGCATACATGAACGAAAATGCTGAAAACACCTGCGCAACGGCTGCATCGCGCGAAGCAATGGAAAAAGTTTGCCGGTTTTTGAAGGATACAGGGACATACTACCTTGCAACATCGGACGGCGAGCAGCCGAGAGTACGTCCGTTCGGCACGATTAATATCTTTGACGGCAAACTGTATATTCAAACGGGCAGAGCGAAGGATGTTTCAAAACAGCTTGCAGCGAATCCCAAGTTTGAACTTTGTGCGTTTAAAGCAGAAACGGGTGAATGGCTCAGGCTGAGCGGGGAACTTGTTGAAGATAACAGGGTTGAAGCACGCAGGTCAATGCTGGATGCTTATCCGTCGCTTCGTGCAATGTACGATGAAAACGACGGAAACACACAGGCTCTTTACATCAAAAATGCAAAGGCAGTGTTCAGCTCGTTCACAAATGAACCGTTGGAAGTCGAATTCTGATTTGAAACATATTGCGATGAAATTGTTTCACAAGGCTGAAAACTGTTGATTGATTAAAAGCCCGCCGCACGGAATAACATTGACTGCGGCGGGCTTTTGCATAATTGTTTGAATCTGAAAGAAGCATACGGTTTTAACCTTACAGACGAACAGCGATAATTCAGCTTTCGGGGATATATTCAAGCCCGGTCCAAAGCTTAAAAGCCAGTTTCCCCTGATGAAAGAGCATTCGCTCTCCGCCGAAGGCGGTCAAGCCTAAGTGTACGGCATCCTGCACGAGCTTTGTGCCGTTTGTTCGATAGACCATGTCTGCAATAATGCAAGAGGGCTTAAGACAATTCAAAAATGAGGTCTCTTCATAATCGGAACAGTCGCTGTTCATGCTATGCATACCGATAGGAGTTGCGTTAATCAGAATGTCGGCAGAAGAAAGAAGACGGGATTCTGTTTCAGCATGTTTAATTGCGGAAAGCATGTCAATTCCGTTCTTCTTATCACGGGTAACGAATCTGATTTCGGCTCCGGCACGAAGAAGCGCAGCGGCTGCGCCGTTTGCCGCGCCGCCGTGTCCGAGAACGACAACTTGCGCACCGCTCAGCCCGGCTCCGGTTTCCCTGAGCGCGTTTATCAAACCGTCGCCGTCGGTATTGTGTCCGACTAAGGTGCTTCCGTTATTGCTTATTGTAACGATGTTTACCGAGCCGCATTCGGCGGCAGTTTCATCAATCCCGTCAAGCAGCGGAATAATTGCCTTTTTATACGGCATTGTAACGGCAAATCCGCTCAGTGAACGCTCAGACACGATTGAGCGTATGCGGCATAATTCCGATTCTGCTACGCGGATTTTCAAAAAAACGGCATTGATGCCGAATTGTTCGAACATGGGCGCGTATATTTCCGGGGAACGACTGTGTTCAATCGGATCTCCTATGACGGCATAGACAGCCGTACCATGCTCGGCAGCTTTCGGCAGAGCTCGGCATGTATTCGGGTGCAGTTTGTTCAAGTTCTTTTTCATGCTTTTGATTATACCATAACGCAGCGAATTGTGCTATAATGTTGCTAACAATACGAAAGGCACAAAAAAATGAAACTTGTTGTTATTAACGGTCCAAACCTGAATTTGACAGGGATGCGCTCTCCGAATGTATACGGAACGGATACACTTGAGACGATTACGGAAGAACTGAATGGCTATGTCATATCCTGCGGTTCGGAACTTGCAGCGTTCCAATCCAATCACGAGGGTGATATCATCGATGCAATACATGCCGCAATGAACGAGTTTGACGGAATCATAATCAACCCGGGAGCATACACGCATTATTCCTATGCAATCCGCGACGCAATAGAGGCGGTCGGACTGCCGACTGTGGAGGTTCATTTGAGCGATATTCATGCCCGTGAGCCTTTTCGTGCCGTCAGCGTTATTGAACCTGTCTGCATTGCGCAGATATGCGGAATGGGAAAGCAGGGCTATATCGAAGCGGCAAAACTTCTGCTTTCAAGGGCAATGAACTGAAATCCGGGCCTGAACAGCGCAGATATCAATTATGTATTCACCGTTTCCGGAATATAAAAAAAGAAAGGCAACGACTTGCGGCTGCCCTTCTTTTTTGTTGTTCAATGTACGCAAATCAAATTCGACAAATCAGGCCCAGTCGGCGGGGACAAACAGGCGCGTGTAGTCGCGCACGGCGTATCTGTCGGTCATGCAGGCGATATAATCCGCTGCAATGCGGTTGGGGCCGTCCTCGTCAATATACTTTGTGAACTCCGGCGGCAGCTCGCTGACATGTTTGAGATAATGATAATACAGCCGTTCGATAACACCTTCCGCCTTGCCTTCCTCGGCTTTTGCGGCGGAATCATAATACAGGTTATCAAAAAGAAATTGGCGGAGCTTCTCAAATTCGGAGCTGATTTCGCCGCTCATTTCAACATGATTCTTGCCGCTGCTTGTTTGAAGAATGTCAAGAACGAGGGTGTTTATCCGTTCGCCGTGGGTTGCGCCTATGGCTTCAATACAGCTTTTGGGAAGAATATCGTTTGACAGGAGCCCTGCGCGAACGGCATCGTCTATATCGTGATTAACATAGGCAATTCTGTCGGCAAGGCTCACAACAACACCTTCAAGCGTTGAAGGATGCCCGCTCTTTTTATGATTCAGAATCCCGTCGCGAACTTCAAAAGTCAAATTGAGTCCTTTGCCGTTTTCAAGCTTTTCAACGATGCGAAGACTTTGCTTATTGTGTTCAAAGCCGCCGGGAACGATTCTGTTCAAGACGCTTTCGCCGGAATGGCCGAAAGGCGTATGCCCGAGGTCGTGCCCCATGGCTATGGCTTCGGTCAAATCCTCATTGAGCAGAAGTCCGCGGGCAATCGTTCGGGCGATTTGAGCAACCTCCAATGTGTGCGTAAGCCGCGTTCTGTAATGGTCACCGATGGGTGAAAGGAACACTTGCGTTTTATGCTTAAGGCGGCGGAAACTCTTGCAATGAATTATCCTGTCGCGATCACGTACAAATGCGGTGCGAACAGGGCAGGGGTCAATGGGATATTCCCGACCGCGTGTTTCTGCACTCAAGGCTGCATAGGGCGAAAGCGTTTGACGTTCCCGCTCTTCAATTATACGTCTGTAGTCCGGCATTGCTTCCTCCTAACCAAAAAATGAACCTGTTAAGTGTGTCTGCAATTCGAATCAGATAACACGGAAAATACGCCTGAACAGCTCCTTTTTCGGAAGGAATTCAAGGTCACTGTTGCTGAACGGACGAAGCAGGATCATGAGTCCTCCGTATACTGCCACGCCGACGCAGAGCGAGGCAAGCGTTGCAAGCGTCGGATGTCCGAGCTTTGAACCGAGAGTGTACACAGCGAAGACGGCGAAGCCCATGACAATGCTTGAAAACAGGGGTTTTGCGAATGTATCCGTATAGCTTATGTTCATTCGTGTTTTGCGTATTACGTAAACAGTATCGGCAATTCCTGCAACCGCATAGCAGAGCACGGTGGACAATGCAGCCCCGAGAATGCCCATGCTTGTGAATTGCATAAGAACCAACATGCTGACCACTTTAACAATACCGCCGAGAGCAAGAAAATAGACCGGAACGCGCGGCTTGCCGAGACCCTGTATTATGCCGGTGAGAGTTTGAACAAGTGAAAGGAAAAGAACCCCGACGGCAGCGATATACATAACCTGCTGAGCCTGGATGAACCTGTCCTGATTGTTGCGGACAGCCGAATAAAGCAGGGACATTATCGGACCGCCGAGAATGAACAGTCCTGCTGCGCACGGTGCACCGATAAACATGGCAAGCTTGATGCCCGTTCTGCTTGCGGCGTTAACAATGCGCTTTTCCTTGCGCGTAACGGCTTGGGAGATTGCGGGAACGAGACTCATTGAAAGCGAAAGTGTCAGCACGGCCGGCATGTTGATAAGCGGAGTGACGTAGCTGCGGAGAACAGTGTATGCAACACGCGCATTTTCGTTTGCGATTTCTTCCGCAATACCCATTGCAATATCGTGCTTTTCAAGAAAATTGATAATGAACACGGAGTCTGCAATTCCCGTAACGGGCATTATTGATGCGCCGATGGTTATCGGAATTGCAATTGCAAGCAAACGCTTGATGATTGAGCCGCGAAGCCCGCTTTTTGCGCCTTTTGTTGAAACGCAGACGGGAAGAGAGCGATTGCGAATGCGAGCATCATAATAAAACTTGATGACAGCAAGCGCAACAAGCTCTGAAACGCTGACGCCTATCAATGCTCCCATTGCCGCCAACTCAGGGGCATCGGGGCGCGTTTTGACGAATAAAAACGCAAGGCCGAACCCGAATATGAGTTTGATGAGCTGCTCAACGATCTGGCTGATTGCCGTTCCGGTCATGCACTGCATTCCCTGCAGATATCCTCGGTAGGCACACATGACGGAAACAAAGAGCAGTGCAGGCGACAATGCCATAAGGGAATACCTTGCCGGTGCTGCACCGGAAAGGTTTGCGATCGGTGATGAAAGAACAAACAGAAGAACGGCAGTGACAATTCCGATGACAAAAAGCAAGCGCAACGCTGCACGGAATACACGTTTTGCTCCGACGATATCGCCCAGTGCTATTCGTTCGGAAACAAGTTTGGAAATTGCTGTCGGAAGTCCCGCAGAGGATATGACGAGCAGCCAGGAATAATAAGGGTAAGCAACCTCGTAATACGCCATGCCGCTTTCGCCGACAATGTTTGCAAGCGGAATTCTGTACACCGCCCCAATGATTTTGACCAAAAGCCCCGCAATGCCGAGAATTGCAGCTCCCTGCACGAAACCGGCATTTACTGCGGATTTAGTTTGTTTTTTCATGTTAAAAATCCTTTAACCAGCATCAACCGTCCCAAAGGCGGCTGTTGATAAAAATATTATAGCACAAAACGGTGCAATATGCCAACACTCCGCGGCAAAGGTCTTAAAATGCTTACACAGGCTTTACAAACATCAGCGATGCTTCTTTACGCCTGAACGCTTATCGGATGTTTTAACCGTTTTTTTGCCTTGAACAACTCTGTTCTGCCCGATGCTGCGGCCCTGCTCAGGGAAACCGAAACGGGTATTCTGCCGCGCATCTTTTCGTTTGATTGCCGAATGTTCCGTCGCTCCATACTGCGAACGGTGATTGCTTTTTGTCGCAGAGGAAGAGCCTCCGCTGTGTGCCGGGCTTTGATGCACATCCGGAACAAGACAGTTCCTGCCGCTGCCGATGAGATCATCCCTGTTTGCAAGCCTGAGAGCTTTTCGGACGAGAGGCCGATTCTTTGGAATGAAGAACTGCATGAGGGCGCGCTGCATTGCTTTTTCCTCGGGCGAAACGGGAACATAAACCGGCTTCATTGTTCGCGGGTCAAGTCCCGTATAGAACATGCAGGTGGAAAGAGTGCCGGGAGTGGGATAAAAATCCTGAACCTGCTCCGGGCGCTGCCCGCTCGCCTTCAGGTATTCTGCAAGTGCGATTGCAGAGTTCAAAGTGCTGCCCGGATGGCTTGACATAAAGTACGGAACAATGTATTGGTTCATTCCGAGAGCATCATTAAGCTGCCTGTATCTTCGAACAAAGCGTTGGTACAGTTCGCCGCCGGGCTTGCCCATCATCTCAAGCACGTGATCATCGATATGCTCGGGCGCAACCTTAAGTTGTCCGCTTATATGGTATTTAATAAGTTCCTTAAAAAATGTTTCATCTTTATCGTACATCAGGTAATCGTAACGAATACCTGAACGGATGAACACACGCTTCACACCGTCCAGTCTGCGGAGCTTGCGCAGAAGTTCAACGTAATCCGTATGGCTGACTTCAACGTTTTTGCAAGGTGAATATCCCAAACAGGTTCGGTCTTTACATACACCCTTTGTAAGCTGTTTTTTACATGCAGGCTGACGAAAATTCGCCGTTGGCCCTCCGACATCGTGAATATAGCCCTTGAATTCGGGCATTTTGGTCATAAGCTTGGCTTCGGCAATCAGCGATTCGTGGCTTCGGGATTGAATGACGCGTCCCTGGTGGAAAGTAAGCGCACAAAACGCACATTGGCCGTAGCAGCCGCGGCAGCTGACAAGGGAAAAGCGAACCTCATCCAAAGCGGGAATATGCTCGGTGTAGGAAGGATGGGGAAGGCGTGTATAAGGAAGATCGTAAACAGCATCCAACTCGTTGCGTGAAAGCGGCATGGAGGGTGAGTTCACAACAACAAATCCGCTCCCGTGCGGCTGAACAAGCGTTGCGCCGCTTATCGCATCCTGTTCACGGTATTGCGTCATAAACGCAGCACAGTAAGCTTTTTTGTCGTTTGATACTTTTTCAAAGCTGTCAATAAGCGCGTACTCATACACGCGCGAGAGGTTATCCGCCCAATATGCAGTTCCCTTAACATAGGTAATATCCCGTGCAGCAATGCCGCCGTCCAAAGCCTCCGCAATGTCGATAATCTGGCGTTCACCCATGCCGTAAATCAACAAATCCGCACCCGAGGATACAAGAACGGAAGGTAAAACACGGTTGTCCCAATAATCGTAATGAGCAAAGCGGCGGAGGCTCGCTTCAATGCCGCCGATAACGATAGGAATATCTCCGTAGATATTACGGATACATTTACAGTAAACATTAACGGCACGATCGGGCCGCTTCCCGCGCTTGCCGCCGGGCGTGTAGGCGTCTTCGCTTCGCGGTTTCTTTGCACTCGTGTAATGATTCACCATGGAATCCATGTTCCCGGAATTCACAAGAAAGCCAAGCCTGGGTTTGCCGAAAACTTTGAACGATTCAGCACTTTTCCAATTGGGCTGAGCAATTATTCCGACAGAATAACCGTGTGAAAGGAGAACTCTTCCGATTATCGCTGTTCCGAACGACGGATGATCAATGTAAGCATCCCCCGTAACAAGAACAAAGTCGGGAACATCCTTTCCGACCTGCTCAAAAAGCTCCGCTTTGGACATCGGAAGCGGCTGTTTTTTATCACATTCGCTTCTTTCGGAAAATCCGTCATAGGAGTTGTCCGAATTATAAATTTTATATGAGCTGCCAAAACTTTTGTCGGCATATGCAGCATCGGCGCGGTTCTCATTGTGTTTCTGATTGCTGCTTCGTTTTCCGCGAGGAATGTTTCGGTTGATACCGGCAACGGTTTTTTTCTCCGTTTTTTGATCTATCGGCTGCATTTTTGCTCCTTTTGTCCCATTGCGCTCTTAGCTTGCGGATGAAACCCGCTCTACGGCGGTGGGTTTGTGAACATATTATAAAGGAAACGCGAATAAAGCGCAAGAAGGACGCATCAAAGCTCCGAACGGTTATGATTTACCCTGCCCGACGGCATACAGTGCGGGATGCATGGGGTACTCGGTCTTATCGATCGGAACCCTGCGAATTATTTCACCATTCAGAGAGTAAACACGATAGCTTTGATATGTGCTGCCTGCAATGGCCTTTCTTTTCAGAACACATTCGCCGGGTTCAAGTGCTGAATCAAGAACGAACTGAGGTTCGGAAGGCGGAGTTGAAGATGTAAGTTCCGAAACGGTGTCCACTCTGTCGAAATCCGACGGGAAAGGACAGCCGTATATTTCACAGCACAAAGTTTTTTGCGATTCATCAACCCACATAAAAACGTAAATATCGGAATCGGTGTTGTTACGGATAACAAAGTCCTTGTCTTTGCCGCTCAGTGCTGCATCCAACCCGCCGCCGATATAACGCACCTTGCGCGTGTGCCCGCTTCTTGCAATGATTTCAAGATCGCTGCGCAGAACTGCATTGTACAGCGTTGTGCTGATTTGGCAGATTCCGCCGCCGTACTCCTGCCGTGTTTCAGCCCCTCCGTTTGCAAATGCGGTTGCGGGCAGCCAACCGTTTTCCCTGCTTCGCACTCCGAGAGAATCGTTGCACGAGAAGGTTTGCCCGGCAGGAACAATGCTTCCGTCAATAAGAAGTGCGCCCTTTGCGATATTATGAACGCGATTCTCGGAACATAAGGAACCGGCGGCAAAGGATGTTGAAAAGCTTGCCCGCAGCTCAGGCATTTCGGGTATTTTATCGGTGCATAAAACCGTATGCAGAGGCAGCGAGAAACGGGTTTCACCGCTGCATATTTGTTTGACGGCGGCATCACGGTCGATTTGACAGCCGTTGACGGGTGCCGTAAGGCAGAAACGTGCATTCTTTTTCAACACGGGCAGCTCAGAACAGCCTGCGGCGGAGTGAGTCAGGATTTGTGAGGGAACCGGTGTTTTCTCTGCAATTTTTGCGACCGAATCAATACTGTTTCGGAGCTTTATGTCGTCAACGGGTTCGATTGCAGTCGTATACTGTCCCGCCCCGCACTCAAGTGCTTTTGACATAACGGCCTCCAAATCGTCTTTCAACGTCAGATCCGTTCCGTTGATGATACAGATTGAACTGTCGTTTTGCTGAAATTCAATTTCTATGTGATATTCGGATTTTTCTCGTTCAAGCTTGGGAGAGAGCAGGGTGCGCACGGCGTCTTTTGTCATGTTCGAAACGTCGATAGAATTAATATATGTTCCGCTTGAGAATAACGCCGTCTCGAAAGTCGGATCATCGCCGGGAATAATCGTATCTGCATTTGC
>OCIU01001796.1_pt1 | contig 13780 bp, 10 predicted proteins | sample 1538471 | NCBI WGS metagenome assembly OCIU01 (sample SAMN04571693, study PRJEB22368) | human gut metagenome | biome: human gut; material: stool | host: Homo sapiens | place: Luxembourg | collected 2012-06-01 | reverse complement strand
AACTGAATGTATGCCTTTATTTTTCCAGCATGAAGCGTGCTGTTGAAAAGTCTGAACTCAACTGTACCTTTTGTGAAAAAAGCATGGAGATTCACACCATGGTATCTTGTGGAATTGTAATGCTGATGGTCTATGCCCCCACAGTAACCGTCATTTGCACTGCTATACCAGATTTCCTCTGCTTTTTCGTTCGTGAGGTTCTTGTCCTTTTTCATTGCATTAAGGAGTGTTTTGTTAAGCTTGTGACACCAGCTGTTTTCACGATCACCGATTTCAAGAGCCTCATAGATCAGATCCTGCCTAGCTGTCATGAAGCTTACCAGTCTTCTGAGAGATGCCGCTGTGTGATTGGCTCCGTCAACATGGATGTGAATACCACAGCTGCGATGGGATTTTGCTCCGTTCTCGCGGAGCTTTCTTATAACGACCTGCAGGAGCTCAATGTCTTCATAGTTGAGGGGTGGTGTAACCATTTCTACTCTGTATTCATCCATCGGAGCATTTGAATTGTCGTTTCTTACCGGTGTGATAGATGAATCTCTCATGACTTTCCATTTGCGGTTCTTCTGGTCCTTGATGATGCGTGTGTGATAGCAGGTACCGTCTGGCTCACCTGCGATTGCTCCGAACACTTCTGCAAGAACATCTGCAGCTTTCTTTCTGCTGATTCCTGTCATTTCAACTTCTACTCCAAATCTCTGTTCCTTTAACATATTGTTTTCCTCCATTTTGTAAAATTAAAATTCTAATCTGTTGTAAATTTATTCTGTTCTGTTGTTGGTTGTATATTACCATATGTATACTGTACGTCAATAGTTTTGCTACAAAAAGTTGAATAAAATTTCTAACAAGTTAGAATAAAATGTTGACAGGAATAAGGCATTGAATTATAATGAGTAAAACAGGAAACATAGTTACGGAATTGATAAAAAGGAGCAGATATGATATCATATAGACCATTATGGAAGACACTTATCGACAAAGATATTAAGAAGACACAGCTTATGAACATGGTGGGATTCAGTACCGGGACTTTGTCGAGGCTGTCGAAGAACCAATATGTAGAGATGAAACACATTGACGGAATATGCCAGAAGCTGGGGTGTAGGATAGAAGATGTAATAGAGATCTTGCATTATAATGAAGAAGAGGGAAAATAGTACATGTCAAATGAGCGTTTTGGAAATATAAACAGAATACCAGAAGCAACCGGAAAAAGTGTCTGGGGCTGGTACACTGAACCGGAGCAGGTGACAGAAGAAAAAAGACGGGCAAGGACAATGACAGAAAGTCTTGCTGCTGCACATGAACACATTGCGCAGGTTGCATACGAAAATAGGAAATATAGGAGAAATATACAGTGATGTTATCGTGATGTTAATAATTCAAATAGATACAAATAATACGAATTTTAAGACTGAAAAGGCATGGAGAATAATATTTAATATGTACAAAAATACCTAAAATCAGCCTTACGAAATCGAGTTTGAATAATTTTCAAAAGCTCGCAAAGCCTAGTAAAATGGGCGTTTGCGAGCTTGTTTTTTGCCTTGTGGTACTATTTTGGTACTAAAGTGAGCTGTGCAGGAATAGAAAATTTATGGCTTGGAATGCTTGCATTTCACAGACAGCAGTTTTCTATTCCTATAGGGCGAACGCCCTCCATCGAGATGGTGCACAGCGGATGGAATTATGTTCTATGCATGAGGCCATGTTATTTTCCACTCAAAATATTCATTAGGAGAATGCCGGCAGAGTACAGCAGAAACCCTAAGAATATCAGCAGGGACAAGTGGGAAAGAGAAATGTCCATGAAAGAGATAATTCTCAGGGATGCCAAGATGTGTGCATATGCTGCCAGGAATGTGGAGCATTTTAAATATTTGATGAAAAGACTTGGATATGTATTCAAGAAAGATGCGTGGATGGAAGTGCAGGCACCGAGATTTCGGTATTATCATAAGCTTGCAAAGATGGACGAAATGTTTTCAGAGGAGACGTTAAGGCATCATGTGGATATGCCCTGGATGGCAAAGCCTTACTTTTATTCGTCGGATATCAGGGGATTGCACAGGGCGAAGCTGTCATCATTCCAGAAGAAGTTTTATGCAAAGCTATACAGATTAAGGATTGTAGAGCAGAAGCGTTTTGCAGTCGGTGGAGCAAAGTATATAGAGGATTTGAAGCGGTTTCATCAGTTATAGGACGAATATCTGCTGATTGTAAATAATGACATCAAAAGTGTTGTGGATCTTGTGGATTTCATAGGTGAGCAGGAAGAAAAGATTCAGCAGATTGAGGGCAGACAGAAGGAGATATACAGAGAAAGCTCTAGCCGGAAACGCAGTATAAAGAATGAAGAGCAGTACCGGGAATATCAGATATGGCATATGGAAGTGCAGGAAGAACTGGATGAGCTGAAAATGGAGAAAAGGGAAGTTAAAAGGCAAATACAGCTTGCTGATGACATTATAAAAGAAGAGTTGTATACAGCTTATTATGCGGTGTCGGAGAAAGAAGAAATTGTTGCTGACATGGATGTTGAGATACCGGGGATGGAAGAGGATATGCTGGATGAGATAACAACAGAAGCGGTTGTTGAGCCGTATACAAATGTTGAGGTAATGAATCCTAACAATAATCAGAATGATACGTCTGTAATGCCAGATATTCGTAATGTGTCTGATGTAAATACGGCAAGAATGGATGAAGATATTACTGACGTAACAGATAAAGGTGAATATGTGGAAATTAGAGAAACTGAACCTGTGGACAAAGCTGACTGGATTGTCAGGAGAATATCAGAGCTTGGTGGTTATGAGAATGTCAGTAATTCTGTTAAGGCAGATATATTCGGATTTGATATTGCTGATGTAAGTGGAAGTATAAGACTGTTCTCGGATGTAATGAAAAAACTTGGAATGAAGCTGGATGGGGATGAACTTTATGAGGAGTTTCAGAGGATTTATGATGAAACGGTTAGCAGAGATGCTGATAAAGAAAAGGTAAGAGATAAGATAGGAAATAGGGGCAGAGGAAGGTAATTCCTCTGCTTTTAGCTGTTAAAGATAAATAGATAACAAAAAAATGATATTTAAAATACAACAAAAATGTGATATGATTTATCTATACATTTTTATTTGCAACTAAGGGAGAAAATATGGGTATCGGATTATTTTTGAATGATTATTATGACCTTTTGAAATTGATGCATGATAATGAAGTTATAATATTAGACGAGAAAGTGATTCCATTAACACAACAACAGATAGCTACAACTTTGAAATGTAGCAAAATGAAGATTAATAGTATGTTTAGTGCGTTACAAAAACAGGATTTCGTCGAGCAAAAAACAAGAGGAAAGTATGTGTTGACGGATAAAGCTGAAATGATAATTGAGACAATAGAAAAACTGCAATAATTATAGATAAGGAGCAAGTAAATATGCCTACATTGGATTGGATAGGAAAAGATAAGGTAATAAATCATCATAATGATGTTCCGTATAAAGTACTTGAAAGAAAGTATAGTTTTGATGAAAGTGGTATGCACAAAGAGGATATTCACAGCAATAACATGATAATTCATGGTGATAATCTTGAAGCTTTGAAGTCGCTTCTTCCACAGTATGAAGGAAAAATCAAATGTATATACATAGATCCACCTTACAATACCGGAAATGAAGGATGGATATATAATGATAATGTAAATGATCCAAAGATAAAGAAGTGGCTTGGAGAAGTCGTTGGTAAAGAGGGGGAGGATTTATCAAGGCATGATAAATGGCTATGTATGATGTATCCAAGACTTGTGCTGCTACAAAAATTATTGGCAGATGATGGGGCTATTTTCATTAGTATTGATGATAATGAACACGCTAATTTGCTATTAGTATGTAATGAAGTATTTGGAAGTAATAATTTTATACAAGATATAATTTGGAATAAACGTGTGTCACCAGCTCGAGATGCGAAATTTTTTAGTACAGATCATGAATATATTCTTGTGTATTCAAAAAATAAAGAATCATTAACTACTCATTTTTTGCCTAGAACAGAAAAGAATAATTCATATTACAAAAATCCAGATAATGATCCAAGAGGACCTTGGAATTCTGCTGCTTATACATGTAATAAATCAAGGGATGAGAGACCTAATTTGTATTATCCAATCACAAATCCATATACAGGTGAAAAAATTTTCCCAAAGGAAAGCGCAGTGTGGGCTTATTCGGAAGAAACTTATCAACAGCATGTTAGAGATAATCTTTTGTATTGGGGAGTAAATGGTGAGGCTAAGCAACCGAGAAAAAAAGCTTTTCTTTCAGAAGTTGGTGATGTAGTACCACGTTCTGTGTGGAGTCACTCGGATGTGGGTAGTACTCAAAAAGCTACTATGGAGAATAATACAATTTTTAACATGAGAGCATTTTCTTATCCCAAAGTATCTACACTTGTTGAAAGAATTATACAAATAGCATCAGATAAGGACTCAATTGTTCTAGATTCTTTTGCCGGTTCCGGTACAACAGCTCATGCTGTTTTGAATATGAACAAGTCCGACGGAGGCAATAGGAAATTTATTCTTGTAGAAATGGGAGATTATGCAGATACAATTACTGCGGAGCGTGTGAAACGAGTAATAAATGGTTATGGTGAAGGAAAGAACGCAGTAGAAGGAACAGGTGGAAACTTTTCATACTATGAGTTAGGAAATCCATTATTTATGCAAGATGGAACGATAAATGATGAGGTAGATATAACTGAAGTCAGAAAGTATGTCTGGTATACAGAGACAAATGGCATTGAGTATAAAGAAGATATACAGGAAAAGTATTTTCTTGGTTCATATAATGATACAGCATATTATTTTTATTATGAAAAAGATAGGGTAACAATACTTGATTATGAATTTTTGACAAGTGTACATAAGAAAGAACAGACATATGTTATGTATGCGGATTCTTGTGCATTGTCAGATAGTGACTTACAAAAATGGAATATCACATTTAAGAAAATACCAAGAGATATTGAACATATCTAGAAAGGAATGAGATATGGAATTAAAAAAATATCAGTTACAGGTAATAAAGGATTTAGACAGATTTTTAGAATTGCTGATAGAAAAGCAGAATATAAATAAAGCCTATAATGCTTTGTGGAATGAAAAAGGAATTAATGTTGGAATAGACGGAATGCCACCATATGATCCTGAACTAGCAGGAGTTCCTCAAGTTTGCTTTAAGGTTCCAACGGGAGGAGGAAAGACTTTTCTGGCAGCAAATTCACTCAAACCGATATTTGCTTCTATGCCACACATACATCCTAAGGCAGTAGTATGGCTTGTACCTTCAGATGCTATCTTGTCACAGACATATAAGACATTAACAGATAAGAATCATGCATATAGAAAGAAGATAGATGTTGATTTTGGAAATAAAGTAGAAGTTTACTCAAAGCAACAGCTTCTGAACGGACAGAATTTTAATCCAACATCAGTAAGTGACAATTTGTCTATTTTTGTATTAAGTTACGATTCATTTAGGACAAGTAAAAAAGACGGAAGAAAAGCATATCAGGAAAATGGTAGTTTATTACCATTTGTAAGATTTAAACAAGATAGCAGTAATTTATTAGAAGATACAGATGAAACAGCTTTGATTCAGGTTATTCGCAAACTGAATCCTGTTGTTATTGTTGACGAGAGCCACCATGCAACAAGCAAACTTAGTAAGGAAATGTTACAGAATTTTAATCCGTCATTTGTACTTGACCTAACAGCAACACCGAAGAGGGGAAGTAATATAATTTCATTTGTAGATGCCAGACAGTTAAAAGCGGAAAACATGGTAAAGTTACCTGTAATTGTATACAACAGAAAATCACAGGAAGATGTTTTTATATCTGCTGTATCATTAAGAAGAAAGCTGGAATTGGAGGCAGTTCAGGGACTGAAAAACGGTGGTAAATATATTCGTCCTATTGTACTATTTCAGGCACAACCTAGAAACAATGATGAAAGTACAACATATGAGAAGATTAAACATACTTTAATAGAGATGGGAATACCAGAGTCTGAAATTGCAATAAAAACAGCGGATAAGGATGAACTAAGGAATATAGATTTGAGTAGTTCAGATTGCAATATTAGATATATTATAACAGTTAATGCATTGAAAGAAGGTTGGGATTGTCCTTTTGCATATATACTAGCTACAGTAGCAAATAGAACATCAAGTATAGATGTGGAGCAGATATTGGGTAGAATTTTAAGATTGCCTAATACAAAAAAGAATGAAAGCGAAGTCTTAAATCTTTCATATGTAATTACATCATCAAATGCATTTTATGCAACTCTTGATAAGGTAGTAGTTGGACTTAATGCAGCGGGATTTACCAGTAAAGATTATAGAGTAGATGATTGTGAAGAGGTAGTTGATGAACAGCAGACAACACAAGAAGTTAATAGTCAAACAAAATTGCCACTTGACAATATTCAAGTTGGTAATGACGATAAAGATACAGACGAACTTGATAGATTAAATGTAGAATTAATGAAGATGCAGTTGGAAACATTGGAGAATGAATCTGCTGAAACAGGAACAGAAGATAGTTCAGTATCATCTAATGCGATTAACGATATGCTTGAACATGCAAAATCACAGAATGAATTGTATTGGCAGGAATTTCAGGAGACAGAAGAAAATTATGTACCTGTACCACCGGAAGTAGGGGATAAAATGAAACATTATAAACTGAATCAATTATTTGCAGATGAAGCTGGCAGTATGGAAATACCACAATTTATGATTGAGACAGGACGTTCTCTGTTTTCTGAACATGTGCAACAGCCTCTATCCAAGGAAAATTTATATGCAGGATTTTCTTTATTAGATAAAGATACGGTTATAGATTTTGATAGTGTGGATTCTGAAATAGCCCGTATAGATATTGATGATTCTGATGCAATGCCTAAAGCATGGAAATTGCAGGGATTTGACAATCAAAATGTGAAAAAGTGGTTTGATGAACAGCCATCAGATAGGAAAATACGTCTGTGCAAGGATATGATAATAAAGAAATTATCAAAGAATAATGCGGTAAATGATAGAGATCTGGATATATATGTAGACAGAATTATTCAGAATTTGACAGAAGATCAATTGACAGACATGGAACAGACACCTGGTATCTATGCTTTGAAAATTAATAAAAAAGTTAATTCTCTTTTGAATGAATATGCAAAGAAAATGTTTTATGAGTGGGTTGAACAAGACAAAATCTCTTGTCTGCCATCATATAAATTACCGAGAGAGATATCACCGACAAATACTATTGCGTCGATTCCAAAATCTTTGTATAGCGAAGAAGAAAACTTTGATACAGAATATGAACGAAAGGTTGTTATGGAATTATCTTCTTTAAACAATGTAAGATGGTGGCATAGAAATATCGCAAGAAAAGGATTTTCAATCAATGGTGCAATAAATGCATATCCAGATTTAATGGTAAAAACAGAAAGTGGCAAGCTGCTTCTGATAGAAACAAAAGGAGATCAACTTGAAAATTCAGAGTCCAAAGAAAAAGCAGAAACTGGGGCAAAATGGGCTGAAATGGCTGGAAGAATGTACAAGTACTATATGGTATTTGAAACAAAAAATCCGGGATATAATGGTGCTTATTCATATGAAGAGTTTATGAGGATTGTTAAGGAGTTGTAGCAAATAGAAAGGAAAGTACGTATTGATGCGCAGAGAAAATCCAAGATGGGAGTATAGAAGAGAAACATCAGCATACGATAAGTCTGATTATAGGAGCAAATTTTTTAAGGGAAAATGGGAAAAAGCTTGGATAAAAGATAGAATCCAATATGCTTCAGATAAAAGAATACATTTATATGAATCGATGTGGGAAGGTTATATAGATAAAACAGAACATATGCCCAAAAGTTTGTTTAAATTTTTCCCATTTAATCATAATAGTTTAAAATGTATTGAAAACAACTCTGTTTTTATGAATAACCCTAGTAATTTTAATGATCCATTTGATTGCTTACTATGTGCAAATGAAAATGAATTTCTCAAATATTGTCTATTGGATTATCTGAAAGAAACGGACGCTATTGGGCGAGGAATATTATCACGAGACGAACTGAATAAATTGGAATATAGTTTTTGCGGTGATTGGGAACCACATAGTGGAAGTATATATAATACTTTTGATAGTGTTGTTACTCATATCTGTTATGATCCTGAATTAAGAAAAGAACGTAAAGGAAGCGATGAAATTAGTAGGAAACTATATCATGACAGGATAAAATATGAAAAGGGGCTAAAGGAGCTAAGAAAAAATACGATGCAAGTAACTTCGTTTGCTAATATAAATGATTTTAAGTTAACTTGTTATATGGAATTATGGGCACATTATGCACAAAATCATGAAGGCTTTTGTGTTGAGTACGATTTAACAAAACCTATTGCAGATTCAAGAGAAAATGCAATGATTTTAGTGGGATTATTGCCTTGCGAATATGGAGCAAAACAGATTATTTTAAGTAAAAGAAAAATATACAAGTATATAAACAAAATCCCGCTTACAACATATGAACAGATGGAACTTGATAAAAGTTTAATGTTGTCATTTATCACAAAATCTTTGTCGTGGAAATATGAAAATGAATGGCGACTTTTGTTGCCTGTGGATATATGTAAAATATATGACAATATGATACCATTCTTTCCTATAAAGGCAATTTATATTGGATGCAGAATGCCTAGGGATAATAGAGAGTATTTGTATTGTTTGGCAAAACGTAAGGATATTAAAGTTTATGATATGTCTATGCATGAATATAATTTTGAACTTGAAGGTGAGTATTGCGAAGCCGATATAAATAATTATTTTCAATCAAAGGAAGAGAAGAGACAGAGAGAGTTAAGAGATAGTAAATATAAGTTTTGGAAATAAAAATCAAATAAGATACTAAGAAAATTAGAAATGATAATTATGTTTAGAATATAGCTGTGTAGGAATGGAGATGACACTATGGAACTTGAAATGGATGTAGAAGATTTATTAAACAAAAGAAAATTAGAATCAGACCGAATAGAGTTTAAGACTGGGTGGAATCCTGACGATATTTACCATAGTGTCTGTGCATTTGCAAATGATTATAATAATGATGGCGGCGGTTATATTGTTGTAGGTGTTGAGGAAGAAAATGGTGTTGCCAAGCGTCCGGTAAAGGGCTTACCTGAATATATGTTGGATTCAATACAGAAAGATATGTTGGGTTACAATAATTTGATTTCTCCTCCCTACTTTCCACAGGGAATACCAGCAGAAGTGGATGGGAAATGGATTTTTGTAATTGTTGTCAGAACAGGACAGCAGCGACCTTATAAATCACCAGAGCATGTAACAAGTAAGAAAGAGAAGAAGTATAATTATTATATTCGTTATCAAACAAGTTCTGTTAAGGCAAATAGTGAACAAGAGCGAGAACTGATTAATATGTCAGATCAAACCCCGTTTGATTGTAGAGCAAACCATAAGGCAACATTTGAGGATATTTCACCGGTGCTGTTAGAAGATCATTTGAGAAAAACCGGTAGTAAGCTTGCTAAACAGGTAAGGGAACGTGGTGTTGAGGAAATACTTAATGATATGCAGTTATTGGTTGGTCCACCAGAACTCAGATATATTCAGAATGTGGCAATTATGATGTTTTGTGAGCATCCCGAAAAATTCTTTGGATATACTTATGTACAGATGACATCTTTTCCTAAAGGAAGCATTGAAAATCCAAGTATTAGTGAAGATTTCCCTAATATTACAGGTTCGGTGCCTCAGATGATTCAGGCAACAATGGAAAGATTTCGTAATTTGATTATTCGAGAAAAGGTAATTAAAGTACCAAATCAGATGGAGGCATTAAGGATATTCAATTATCCATATCAGGCAATTGAGGAGGCTGTGGTAAATGCCTTTTATCACAGAGATTATATGTCCTTTGAACCAGTAACTATAGAGATAGAGCCGGATTGTATAAATATTATGAATTTTCCGGGGATAGACAGATCTATTTCAGAAAAGACGATAGCTGAGGGAAAGAGATTTGTTTCGAGATATTATAGAAATAGACGACTTGGAGAGTTTTTAAAAGAACTGGATTTATCAGAGGGGCATTCTTCTGGCATCCCAACAATACAGGAAGAACTTGAAAAGAATGGCTCACCAAGAGCGGAGTTCTTTACGGATGAAGATAGACGAGCTATGAGAATAAGAATTCCAATCCATCCGGCGTTTTTGGAAGCGGATGATCAAGTTTCGCTATCAGATAGCTATGAAAAAGCGACGAAAAAATTATCAAAGAAAAAGATAGAACAATATGATAAAATCTTAAAATTATTGAATGATGGCGAGTGGCATAAAACAGCTGAAATAGCTGATAATCTTGGATTAAAGGATACAAGGACAAAGGAATTGTTAAAGGAATTAATTGCACTTGATAAACTCATTGATAATGGGAAAACAAAAGGCAAGTTGTATAGATTAAAATAATTCGTCGCTTTTTTCGTTGAAAAAGCGACGAAAAAAGCGACGAAAAAAGTGCACTTTGTGAGGTGAGATTGATGAACAAGATTATCGAACAAATAGAAAAAATCAAGCAAATAAATTCAAATGAGAATCTTGTGATTTTTGTGGGGGCTGGAGTTTCTAAAAATTCTGGTGTGTGTTCATGGTGGGAGTTAGTTAAAGAGATTGCTGATAAAATCGGTGAAAATAAATGTACATCATGCGAGATAAAAGATTTGTTATGTGGAGAATGCGGCGAGCAAATTGAAATGTGCAGTATAAATGGTTATAATTGTAAATTAAAATATGATTTTTCAGCCGAGGATTTTCTTCGTATCCCACAACATTTTTATGAAAGCTTTGGTGATACTGAAGAAGAGAAAAAAACATATTATGATTTTTTGAAAGAAAAGTTTTGTAGTGATGAATATGAAACTAATATTATTGATGAAATTATTGTTAAGCTACAACCAGAACATATTATAACGACAAATTATGATCATTTACTGGAAAATGTAAATGATCCTAGAGTTTCTAAATATGCAATCATAACGAAAGATAATGATATTTTGTCAAAAAAAGGACGAAATTATATTATCAAAATGCATGGCGATATTGATGATATTCAGAATATTGTTTTAAAAGAGGATGACTATTTAAATTATTCTCAAAATCATATTATTATAGAGACGTTTATAAAATCCCTTTTGATTGACAAAACATTTCTCTTTGTAGGATATTCGTTAAATGATAATAACTTGAAACTTATTATGAGCTATATTGATTTCTTTGTTAAAGAAAAAAGGGTAGAAAATCGTCAGCCACATTACTTAGTAGTAGATAAAATTAAAGATTGTGCTCATGACATATCATACTGGAAAAACAAAGGCGTTGAGTTAGTAGATTTATCTCAAATATCGGATTATATGATAGATAATTCAAATTGTGAAAATATTAGCAATGATATAGGAAAAAAATTGTATGCTTTTTTATATTATTTGAACAACGAAGGACTAGCGTATACAAATGACAAAGTTCAGGTGCTAAATGGTAGATTGTTAAAATTTAAAGCTGATATTTCGTGTTTTAATTATATTAGTTATAAGACAATTTTAGAGATGTTCGATTTTAAAAGTGTACGTGGAATAAAAGCACCGGTGCTGACGTTTTCGGATAAAGAAGAGTATGATAATTTTAAGATACTCCTTAGAAATAAGGAATTATGTAATTTACTGATAAAAGCTGGTATATATGGAATTCAGTTAGAGTCAGGAAATGCCAGAGATAATGATTTTTTTGAAGAAGAAGGTAAAGAAAACGATATTTTATTTGAGCTTTCTATCAATAATAAGTATCACGAAATTATGGATAGAATAGAAAAAGAACCATCAAGTTCTGTAAAGGCATATTATTATTCATTGGTTAAGTATACTGATGGATTATCGTCTGTAATGAACGATTTGAAAGAGCTGTATGCGTCTTTTGATTATCAGAAACTTTCAAATCAAAAGTGTTATGAATTAGCAATATATGAATTTAATAATACATGCATGCGTTCTTTATCATACTTAATGAATGAGAAAGAAAATTACGATAAATTAAATCTTTTATTAGATCAGGCAGCGGCTCGATATAGTAGAGCATATAATACAATAAAGGATATTACAAACAAGGGTGCTGACATTCAAGAAATGAATGATATTCTTTTAAAACATGAAGAATATTATATGAAAAAGGCTAGTATTTCTAAAATGGGTGGAACCATTTATGGGGATTTATTTTTAATTAGGCAAATTGCGTATGACTATTATTTATTCTATAAGAAAAATCATTTGATGTTGGATTGGTTCAACAATGTTGAAAAAATGGTGACACCATATATTAAAGCAATATTTTGTACATATTATCCCGATGAATTCCAAGGAGATTTTCATGGGGGATTTATGAGAACAAATGTTAGTCCATATCCTATTGAACTATTGGATGTGGATATGATAGTAAAACACATTAAACAAAAAGAATTAAGAAGTATAGTATCACATTACAAAGTTGATTCAGTAGAGTTATCTGATAAGTTTGATATTTCTTTGTTATTTGAGGATTTCTGTTTATCCATGAAGGAATATTGGAATTTAAGGATGATAGAGCAGTTAGAATCATTTAGCTTCTTATTATCGCTGTGCAAGTTAAATTATGAACAAAACTCTAGAATTGTAAAAGCTTTTGTATTATTGCTAACCCCTGATGAAAAAGAAAATGTTCGTACAATTACAAATAACATATATGCTCTGTCAATTTATGTAAAACAGCATTTTGATAAAGATATTAAAGGGTATGGCGACTTATTGAAATTGCTAATCAATAGTGACATTTTATTGGAGGCAACGGCACATAGTAATGCATATCCTGAATTGATACAGATATTATCTGAATTAGCTGATAAAAAGATATATAATAATTGTTGTAAAGAATTTGATAGAATAAAAGATAACAATCGGCAGAAGACATTATGGGTATATATTCATAGAAGGGTTTTGTTGAAGTATGACGAAAGTGAATGGAAAAATTATATAGAAGAGAATCTGAATAATAACTGGGAACAAGAGATATTTCAATTATTATATGAAAAAATTTTATCGTTTAATGACAAAATAAAGGAATATTATGTGAATAAGTTTAAAAAGTACGCTAGTAGCAATAAAGGAGTATATTCATATCCTGATCATAAAGCGGAGGCTATTAATCAATTGGTCATATATATTCTATTAGATATTGCAAACGAAAATGATATAGAGTTTATGAAAGAGTATGCGTATATGAGTGATTATTTAGAATTCATTTTCAATCCAGAATCCTTTGATTATAGAAATATTAAGATATCTGATACTATGTGGTGTAATTTTATAAATAGTGATCATTATAGGGAAAGGATACTGGAGCATAAGAGTGAATTTTGGAATAAAGAAGAGGAGAAACGAATTGAATTAGGGTTTGGTTCTTCTTTTGAAAATCGAGTAGCATATAAATATTTATTTGACTAAATAGTTTTTATTAATCGACCTGCAAGCCACCGGAACTACACACAATAATGAAAAAATGCAATGGTACTGGATTGGTACTAAAAATATGTGAAACGAAAAATAACGTGTGGAAAAAGTATGGGTTATCAATACAAAATAGTATAGATAACTATATTAAAATAA
>OCIU01001793.1_pt1 | contig 13795 bp, 10 predicted proteins | sample 1538471 | NCBI WGS metagenome assembly OCIU01 (sample SAMN04571693, study PRJEB22368) | human gut metagenome | biome: human gut; material: stool | host: Homo sapiens | place: Luxembourg | collected 2012-06-01 | reverse complement strand
AAGCGCCTGAGCACCTACGGAGCGCAAGAATGTTCAATTAATGGAAATAACTCCGCGAAGCGCCTGAGCACCTACGGAGCGCAAGAATGTTTTAAAAAAATAATAAGCGCGAAGCGCGATGTTAATTTTAATTATCATTTCGAAGATGTCGATACCGCTTTTTCTTTATCCACGGCCAGACTTAAGCCCTATAGCTCATTGTTCGTTCTTACAACCTTGACGCTATATGTTTCCTGTACATCTTCATGTGTGTGGCTGAAAGCACCTTTCTTATGCGGTCAACGCGCTGACGGGGTGTGGCTGTCGGGGCATCGGCCTCGTTGTCTTCGGTCAGGTGCATGGTGCCTTTACCCGTTATGGGCAGATATTCGTCCCAGAAGACAGGCACATCGTGCCAGCGACCGTCGCCTCCCAATCTTGAGATGTAAGAAACGCGCTGAACGGTGTAATGGCCGTAGGCATAGACGTAGATGACCTTGGAACCGTTGACGGTGGGGCCTTCCTGGGTCTTCAAAATGCAGTCGGTCACGCACGACGGGGCTTTAAAACGGTCCTGTCCCCAGAGGTTGGCTATAGCCTCGTGTTCCCAGAAGGTGCTCTCTTGCTTCATGCCGTGTACATACATGTCGCCAATGGGTCTGGTCTGCTGATACATGGGCACGCAGAGCAGAGGAGCCAACGCGAAATAGATGGAACGGAAGAAATCGGCGTTCATGCGGTAGAAGTCTCTCTCTGCTCTCACATAGTTGTAGTCGGCAAACCGGCGCGGGTCCATGTCGAGATTTACCGACTGAAGGTGCTTCGGGATGATGATGTTGATCATTCGGTTTTTAATGAAGTCGAAGTCGTCGCCATAAGAAGCGCTCCTGTCTTGCAACAGCTTAAGCATGTTCTCCTGTGCCAACGGCGTGAAGAGCAAGGCAAACTGCTGGTTGTTGTTGCGGTCGCTGGTGTTGAACGCCACCTCAAACTCCTCGTTTGTCATCATGGCATAGTCGTTGTTGTCAAGGTCGCGCGACTTGCGCTTTAGCTTCAGCTTCTGCCATTTGTATGACAGCGACCCCTCGCGGCTTGCCAGACCGCTGCTCTGGCGGGTAAACGTGAGGTCGGGTGCGGCGGTGTTGCCGTAGAACAGGCGCGTACACTCATGATATACGGGGCAGGGGGCTGTGACGCTGGCGGTGAGCGTCTCAGAGTGTTGCACGGTGCGGCGGTTGCCGTCGCTGTCTTCCTCTTCTGTGGTCCAGTAGATGGTCTTCGAGCCATAGTAGGTCTTGGCACCCATATCCATCTTGCGCGTGCGGCAAAGCACAAAGGGGTTGCCGTTGATGAGGCCCGAGTGGCAATAGATGACCGACCGCCCTTCGTTGAAGAGGTCGTTCCAACCATATATGCGCCTTAGGTCGGCAAGACGTTGTGTGGTGAAGTAGGGGTCAAACTCTATCTTGGGCACCGTGGCCGTAATCATGCGTGGCAGCATGTCCCAGTCGTAGAGACGGTTCAGGGGCTCCATCTGCTGCCATCCCTCCATCTCTATGTCATGGGCTTGCTGCTTAAGGTCATCGTTCTCGTCGCTCAAGCTGCTCATCAGCGGGTGTATCTTGAAGAGCAGGCACAGCACAGCCACCACCATCACCATGAAGATGAGGTAGACGGTTGTGGTGTCGAGCGAGTTTTGATTCCTGTAGAGGTAGATGGCACCTGCTATCACGCCACCCCACAGAAGGAAGCAGAAGAAGCGTGCCCACCAATATTTGTTGTTCACATCTTCCATCTCATCCTCGGTGTCGTACAGTCGGCTGCATGTCTCATGGTTGGCTTCCACATCGACCTGCGCCTCTTTAGCAAGCTCTGCAAAGGTTTCTCTCGCTACCCGTTCAAACTTTGGGCGAAACGTATTGACATATTCGTCCAACGGATCGTATATATCATTAGTCATCGGTCAGTCTTTTTTTCTTTTGCCGTTGATAAAATTTTTTCTTCCTTTCGCTCTTAAAAGTCTTTCCTCGTTTTTCTTTTATTGCAACAAATCGTTTCCCTTGTCGCAACAAATCGTTTCCTCTTTTATCGCAATTGAGCTTTTGCAAGTGTATAATAAACACATTTTCAAGCGATTATCATCTCAAGAGAGCGCGAGGACGTTTTATTATCTTGCTGTTAAACCGCAGGTTACGTTCGCTTCGCTCTCTTCACCAACGGTTATGGATATTCGCCGCCTTCGGCGACGCTCGTTTGAGATAATTACCACATTTTAAAAGCAAAAGTTCAGTTACAACAAATCGTTTCCTTTTTATCGCAACAAATTGTTTCGCTTTATCGTTTTTAAACGAGGAAAAATCTTTTTCTTTTTTTAAAGGAAGAGGCAATACGGTTTAGAAGAATTTGCCGCGTGCCTGTTCGCGTGTCTCTGCCGATGCCGTGAACGGAATGCGGGTAGTGTAGCCTTGACGTGCAGCCACAATCATTTTTGTCGGCCACGAGAAGAGGTCGGTGTTCCATTGTGTCACGCGGCTGTTGTAAACAGAGCGGGCGGCTGTGATCTCGTGTTGCAGATAGCTGTTTTGCTGCATGGCGTCCATGATGACTTGATGTGCTTTCAGCTCAGGATAAGCTTCGACCTGTGGAAACAGGCGGCCGCAAGCCATGTTGAGCTGACTGTTCACCTCGCTGCGGTTGCCGTCGTTTATGGCTCCGCCACGCAGGGCTGCCACGGTTTTCATCACGTCTTTGTCAAGCTCCACGGAGCGGTTTACAAGCCCCACCACGTTTTGCAGAATCTGCACACGCTGCTCAAGATAGTTGTCTATGTTTGAGGCTTCGGCCTGAATGCGCTGTTCGAGCTTCATAAAGTAGTTGCGTGCCGAAATCTTCATAAACGCAAACACCACGCCAGGCAGCAGTCCGCCCACGCAACCAATTACAGTCACCATGGTGGGGTCTGTCAGTTGGCTACCCATAGTGAACACATAAAGCAGTGTGAGCACAGGAATGGTTACCCACAGAGCAATCTCAAAAAGCGTTGATTTGTAGGTTATCTCTACCGGCAGTTGGCGGTCAATAACATGCACATCACGACCATTGTCGTTGATAGGGCCTTGGGTCTCATCTAATAAATTAGCCATAAAAAACAGGTATTTAATTGTTATATTTCGATTAATGTTTCTTTTGTTTAATGTTTCTTTCGATTAATGTTTCTTTCGATTAATGTTTCTTTAGTATAATGTTTCTTTTTTCGATTAATTACACATTTCGTTTCTTTTCAAGCTTTTCGAAAACAAAGATACAGCTTTTTGTTTTAACGCAAGCATTTTACAGAAAATATTGTTGCTCTTGCGCCAGAAAAATTCGTTTTATTCGATGTGTTCGTGCTTAAAAGTAATGAGAAACGTATCTTAAAGTCATCGTCCCTCGGTCGGGGTACGCGTGTCCCTCGGTCGGGGTACACATGTCCCTCGGTCGGGGTACGCATGTACCTCGGTCGGGGTACGATGACTTTATGTGCTCTTTCAGACTTTAAAATGGGTTCATCAAGAGCTTTGAGTCGACATTTTTAGGAAGACAATTCCTATACCGCACATCTTCTTGTGTGGCCTACGGAAGATGCTTTAAAGCGTTTTAAGGAGCTGTTGGGAATGGTTGATAAGGGCTAAAGAGCACCGTAATACCAAGGCATGGGGTCTGTTGGCTCTTCAGGGTCAATATAGGATGCTTTGAAAAATGAAAAGATGCATACCGAAGTGCTTATGACAAATGCAAAACAGAAATACACATTTATATCCACGAATATGAGGAACAGCGCAGAAATGATGTAAGCCAACAAAGCCCAAAAGCAAATTACCGCCCAACGTTCACGGCGTTTGTCGTATTTCGTCGGTTCATCTTCGCCTGTTACCTCAATGCTGATCTCAGCCGTAATTACATGTTTAGGCTCCTTAACTTCATTGTCGTTTGCGGCTTCTATGATGCTGTCGTCTTTTTCAGAATTAATCTCTTTGACATCTATTTTGCAATAGAAAATTTCTTTTTTCCCGCTGTTGGTCTTTTCAGAATTAATCTCTTTGACATTTCTTTCGCAAGAGACAATTTCTTCTTTGCCGCTGTTGTCTTTTTCAGAATTAATCTCTTTGACATTAGAAATTCTGACAAAGCCAATTATTAAGCCACCAATAATGTTTATAAGAGAGATGGAAACAAGGATATATTTGCTAATTCCATTAAAAAAGGTTCCGCCAAATTTTAAACTGTAAAAAAGCATAAAAGCTCCTATACAGACAAAAAAAACGGATGACAATATTTTTTTACGATTATCAATCATATGAGGCGTTATTTAATGGTTGTTGCAAAGATAATGCAAGCCGAGAGCAGAGATGCAAGCTTGCTTGCAAGCTATGCCGAGGTGCAGCTTATCTTATGCAAAGATACAAATTAATTCGATATATTAAAAAAACGTTCTTGGTTATTATGGCAAAGGAAATAAAAATTAACAAACGACTTATTATAGAAGGCAAAGAACAAGGTTGTGATTTGCTCAAAATTCATTACCTTTGCGGTGACAAAGACAACCCGGCTGTAAAGTCAACACCTTCACCGGGTGTTGTGATTTGCTCAAAATTCATTACCTTTGCGGTGACAAAGACAACTCTTTCATTGAGAGGTTGAAAGACAGTTGAGTTGTGATTTGCTCAAAATTCATTACCTTTGCGGTGACAAATACAACGCAGTGTGTATTATCAGCTCCAACACACGAGTTGTGATTTGCTCAAAATTCATTACCTTTGCGGTGACAAAGACAACACAAGACAAAAAAGAAAATGCAGTCAAAGAGTTGTGATTTGCTCAAAATTCATTACCTTTGCGGTGACAAAGACAACTTTTTGAATTGTGAAGCAGACAGAAACATTGTTGTGATTTGCTCAAAATTCATTACCTTTGCGGTGACAAAGACAACTTGCTCTTGCTACAATAGCAATGAACAACAGTTGTGATTTGCTCAAAATTCATTACCTTTGCGGTGACAAAGACAACACAATGTTCGAGGAGATAGCCACAGCAGCAGTTGTGATTTGCTCAAAATTCATTACCTTTGCGGTGACAAAGACAACCCTATGGCAGGTTGCATGTGGTGACTTACAGTTGTGATTTGCTCAAAATTCATTACCTTTGCGGTGACAAAGACAACCATCTTCCAAGGTGTCCTTGATGAATGACGGTTGTGATTTGCTCAAAATTCATTACCTTTGCGGTGACAAAGACAACTCGCATGTCTGGAGCGTATGTAAAAAGGAGTTGTGATTTGCTCAAAATTCATTACCTTTGCGGTGACAAAGACAACTCAACTGCTTGGCTAATATGTTCAGCACTCGTTGTGATTTGCTCAAAATTCATTACCTTTGCGGTGACAAAGACAACAATGTGGGACACATGAACGCCCAACTTGGCGTTGTGATTTGCTCAAAATTCATTACCTTTGCGGTGACAAAGACAACTGACGAGCATCTTAAAGTCGGTGGGCGCAAGTTGTGATTTGCTCAAAATTCATTACCTTTGCGGTGACAAAGACAACCGACCTCGACGTGCATCTTGAGCTAAGAGAGTTGTGATTTGCTCAAAATTCATTACCTTTGCGGTGACAAAGACAACCATCGTATCTGGAGGATATATCACGTTTGAGTTGTGATTTGCTCAAAATTCATTACCTTTGCGGTGACAAAGACAACAAGAGTTGGAGATCATGGTCAGCGTTGTTTGTTGTGATTTGCTCAAAATTCATTACCTTTGCGGTGACAAAGACAACTATTGAACTTTTGTATGCTTGAAGGAACTCGTTGTGATTTGCTCAAAATTCATTACCTTTGCGGTGACAAAGACAACGAAGGCAAAATTGCCGCAGCTATAAAAATAGTTGTGATTTGCTCAAAATTCATTACCTTTGCGGTGACAAAGACAACTTTGCTGTGCCTAGGTGAGCGAAGCGAACAGTTGTGATTTGCTCAAAATTCATTACCTTTGCGGTGACAAAGACAACAGATAAGAGTCCTTAATGATAGGGACACTAGTTGTGATTTGCTCAAAATTCATTACCTTTGCGGTGACAAAGACAACTTCTTAGCATATTTGAAGCCAGAGTAACGAGTTGTGATTTGCTCAAAATTCATTACCTTTGCGGTGACAAAGACAACATTAATTTGGTATTTGTCTGAGAATCAGAGGAATGTCGAATGTATTAGAAATAAAAAAAGATGTTGTCAAAAAAGAAGAACTCAACTTTAACCGTGAGTTCTTCTTTTTTGTAGGTGTGCTTACTTCTCGATTTGTGTGAGTTAGAATAATTCTAACTGTGTGCCTGGCGTGTTAACAGCTTGAGGCTTTTTCCCATAAAAAAGACTTATGTTTGAGAATTGTTTGTCTGTGACGCACATTATCCCAACTTTACCATGTTCTGGAAGAAACGATTTCACACGTTTAATGTGTGCATCAGCATTTTCCATGCTTGCACAATGGCGTATGTATATTGAGAACTGAAACATCGTAAAGCCGTCACTCTGCAGGTGCTTGCGAAAAAGCATGTACGCTTTTTTGTCTTTTTTTGTCTCAGTGGGCAAATCGAAGAATACCAGTATCCACATAACGCGATATTCGCTAAAACGGTTCATGTTTCTTACATTATTATAATGTTATGCTTAACGTACAGGATAGGCAATGCGACGCAATTCTCCTGAGAAACATTTGTAAAGAGATGCCGTGGTCTGTGTGGCCGCCACCATCAGCGGACTGCGTTTGCCTCCTATCACAACGTCAAGTGTGGGTATGGAGAGCAGACGCGCTTTAAGCGTTGTTGTTAGCTGCAAGTTTTCCACACCCTGGTCTTTTACGATCGCAAAAACCAGTTCGTCAACATAGGGCCGATAAGGCTCCATGATGTCGTCTGCAAGACAATAAGCGTTGTAGCGGTTGTGATGATGTATGCCTAAGGTTGGAAGCATGCCGCTTGCTATCAAGGCTCGTGCCACGACGGCTCTTAAAATGGCATAGCCATAATTGAGGATGTTGTTGGGGGCCATGCCTTCACGGCTGCGTGTGAACATTTCAAGTCCTGTAATGGTGCTGAAGAAGTTGCGCCAATAATAAGCCGCGGCATGACCTTCAACATTGTCTGGGTCGCCGCTGCGCACATCGTCTGCCCACCGTTTCATATTTTTGACGGGTGTGCCACTGCAAGCCGACAATACGGCTGCCTGATTTTCTATCTTGGCTTTAATGGTTTGCTGCCATAGCTGTTTGCGTAGGGGGAGCGATGCTTCCAGCTGATAACGGAAACGCTCGTTTTGTGTGGAGTTGCCATAGAGCGGTAGCATCAGGCCCACGGGCAGACTATGGCTGTCGCAGGTTATCACAGCACAGTTGTTTTCAAGCAGGGCTTCAAGCAGACCTTGGGTGATGGTGATGCGACGGTTGTCGAGCACCACCACGCCAATGTCTTCTATAGGCTTTGTCGTTTCTGCCCGCTTTTTCATCACTTCTGGCAATTGATCGTTGCTTTCCACTTCGGGTAGCTTTATCACCATTTGCCCCGTTCTTAGTGAAAGGTAGGCTGGGGTTCCAAAATATAATGTCTTTTTTATCATAGGGTGTTGTTTTATGAGGTGTTAATATTCGCCAATGGCAACGATTTGTCCGATGTTGTTGACGCGAACTTTTACGATGCCTTGAAGCTTATTTAAGGACGTAATGCGCTTCCATGTTATATCACATAATGATTTATTATTCTCAACGCTTGTCTCTAAATGATGTCTGAAGAAATAATCTTTTGTTGTTATCTTCTGCACCCTAAACAAGTTCTCGCTTATCTCCGCATAATTCTTTGGATCAAGCAGATCAATCTCTTTAGGGTCAAATCCTGTCTTTTCGTTCGGGAACACGAAGTATTCGTTGCGTTTCATTGTGAACAAGAACAGCCAACCCTTATCTTTATTATAGTCATGGTCCACGATGGGCAGATGCTGGATTGCCCTTGCTGTAGCCTCAAAGTAAGACACGATGTGTTCTTGCAGGTTGCCGTTGGCATCGCGGAAGATAGCTACATGATGATTGCTGCTTGTGCTTACATAGTCGGACGGCATACGTCGTCCTTCGCTGTCGCACATGGGCTTACCTTGCACGTCGTGCTTGTCGTGCAAGGCAACAGCGTTGCTCACGCCACGAATGGTGACACGCTTTATCTGTATGCCACGCTCGCGGTTCAGCCAAATGGGGTTCTCGTCAAGGTTTGAGAATGCCTTCTTGGCGTCGCCTCCAAACTCTTTGAGACGAGCTTCCAGAATTTCTTTTACATGCTCGTCAATCACCTTGTCAACCTTAAGATCCTTGTCTATAGGTTTGCGCTGTGTAAAGATTGTTTCGTATGTCACAGTTTTTACCCTAGCAGGCACGCTCAAGGTGTGGTCGTCGTTCAGATATAAAGGATTCTTCTCCAAACTGTTGCGGCCTGTGAATGCCTTTTTCGCATCGCCACCATATTCGCCCAACCGCTTGAGAAGAGCCTCACGATAACGAGGACTCGCCACGGTAGCAATTTTTTCTTCTGTGAATGAAGAGCTTATATTTTCTTCCTTCACCACACAACAGCGCACGCTGCCATACACCGTTTCGTTATGAAGCTGGCAACGCGGGGTGAGTTGCACCGTTTGCTTCTTCTCGCCTCTACGTTTTATTGAGTTGATGTTGCGCGTAACAACCTTGTTTTTTGCTTTGGTAGACACCAGTATGTCCTGAAGCTGTCGGCGTGCTTCGGCTCTGAAGACATCAAGCGGCATGGGAGGCATAAAGCGCAGTTTGCCGTGCGCATCGCGATAAAGACATGTCTGCTCGATGGCATAAATGCTACCTGCCTTGTTGCTGCGTGCGTTTAGGTTGTTCAGATACTGAATGAAGCTATGCTTCGTGAATGCTATCGTCAGCGCATCCATGGCATGATGTCGATGGTCGTTGCGTTTGGTCCAGTCTTTTATACGTTTTATTTGTCTCCCGTCATGATCCTTGAACGTTTCGGTTAAGCCCAATTTGTCATACTTGTCCCAATTGAGCTCTTTCATGATGTCGACGAGTTGCCAATCGTCACGCAAGCGGTCGGTCACAGCCCCCGTTGTAGACACCACCACCCGCACCATGCTTTCAAGAATTTCGCGTGCTTTACGGGCGATATATTGTGAGTCGCGCAAGTCGCGGTTGATGAAACCTTCAGGTATGTCGGCTTCCTTCATCAGCAGTTTGTCGTGTTTTGTTTTGCTGATGACGCCGTCAGCATAAAGATAGTCGATACGTTTCTTATATTCTTTGGCGCCTTCTTCACCATACTTGCTTTGTACATAGTCGAAAGCTGTGGCGTTGCTCTTCTCAAGATTGGCTTGGCGTGCTTCAAGCGTTTTGTTAGAGAACGAGTCGTCAAACAAACGGGCTTGCGGTATGATATGCTCAACGTCAAACTCTTTCGAAAAGAGCTTTTCACGGGGGATATATGTCTGCGAATAGAGCGTCTTGTAGCCGTTGTCTTTTAGCTCAAGCCAGAGACGGTAACGGGTGATGTCGTTTCGGCTTACATGTGGCATGCCGAACTCGTCTTGTAAGATACGTCTATATTCTTCTTGCTGGGCTGTGGCGCGTGTAATGTCGGCGGTCATCTGTTCGCGCTCCTTGGCACTCTTTTTCAGTTCGCGTGCCATCTCAATGCGTATCTCGTCGGGCTTGCCATATTGTGCCGACACCTCATTAACCACATTGATCATTTGGTTAAGGATCTTCTCAACCACAGGGTTGCGCAAGCTGTTGCGTGGCAGCAGAGGCAACGTGTCGACAAGAGGTTTCTTGTCAAGTTCTTCTTTTGTGAGCGAGCGGCGTGAATGTCTGTAGCCTGCATATTCGCATGCCACGCTATATTCGTTGCCGTCCATCATGTAAGGCAAGATGCGACGCATGGCCTTGGCGCTAAGATTGCCGTAATCGGGCATGAACGTTATGGCTGCAAACACGGCAGCATAGTTGTGTTCCATGCCAAAGGTTTCTGCAATGCGGGTAATGAGCTTCTCGTTGCCAGTGGCTGAGTTGTCGCCAGCATACGAGTAGAGCAGATGCCACAGCTGGTAGGCAGGTTGGTGCTCAAACGCTTTGCCCTCAAGACATGGCTCGAAATTGAGAAAACCAGACTTTATTCCCAACGCATTGAATATCTGATTGATGGTAGACACGACGGTTTCATACGACAGTTTTGCAAAGTCGTATTCGTTATGTCCGCTCATGACAATAATGGTTTGGCATGCTTTTACAAAAGCCGCCATTGTGCGGTTGCCGTCTACCTCGCGGAAGTTGAGGCTCAGCCCCTTTCCGCTCTTAAACAGCAACTTCATAATTTCGGCTGCCGACATGCGCTCTTTTAGGCTCAGCTCTTTATATAATGTCTGCTTTTCTTCTTCTGTAAGACGGCGGCTGCCATACTTATAGGTTGCTACCGTGCCAAACAGGTCGAGCTGTTTTTCTGGGATGATGTTGCCCGACACTTGCACATTGTTAAGCGTTTGCCATATCTTAAAGCTCTGGAACAGTGGCGACGACTTGGGACACACGCGCAGCCCTGTCGTTATTGTCTTCTTCTTTCCGTCAACCACAACTTCTTTCGGTTTGCTTTCCAGCTCGCAATAGCCCACAAGGCTCTTTTGCGATTTCAGTTGACGCTGATAGAAGATCACGATGTCACGAATCTCATGTTTCAGCTCGGCGGTGAGCTCCGGGTGATAGGTGGCTTGTGTCTCCCATATACGTTCAAACTCGTCAAGATAGTCTTGGCGGTAAAACACTTGGTTCTTCAAGCTCGTGTTTGGGTCTTTCTCAAGCAGTTGCATTTGATATTGCCCCACTGTTTGGTGGTTAAAATAGAGCTCTTTGCTGCGGTCGCTTATTGCTCCGAGGTAGCCGCTTGTGCCATGTATCTGACCGTTAATCTTTTGCAGAACGATGGCCAGCTCTTCCAACCCTATTTTCTTGTCTAAAGCTTCTGAACGCCAACGATAGTTTTCGGCTTTCTGTTCGGCAGCAGTGCCGTTACGTTTCATGCCTTTTATACCGAACGGTTGCGCACAGATGGCCCATGTCTGCTTCTCGTTTTTGTTTTTTAGCGCATCAAAAAGATCTTGCGTCAGCAGTTCGGGATAATAGGCTTGTTGCGCATGCCAAACGGCCTTCAGCTCGGCAGTGAGGTCAGAGGGATAAAAGTCGGGCAAATATTTCTTGCCTTTGCGCAAAAGGTTTAAAACATATTGTCCTGGTGTGAGGTGCTGTTCGTAGAGCTGACGCGCTACGCTCATGCCGTCAATGAGCTTGCCGTCTTCGCCTGAATCGGCTTTACGGCTACTTTTATAACCACGCTTTTTGTTTATCATTAAAAGCACGCGTGCCAATTGTTCAAGTGTTATTTCTTCGCTCACGGCTCGTGCTCTTAGTTGGCGCGTTTCAAAAGTGGTGCGGTTGCCTTGTTCGCAAAGCACGGTCTCGTCTGTAATGAAACCGTGTTCTTTTAATAACGTCAATAGGTTTTCGCGGCGCAACTTGAAGCGTTGTAAGTTGCGCCGGGCACTGCGTTTCAGTGTTCGGTCTGCATTAGTGGTGATGGCCTTTCCTTTTTCAAAGTTCGACTGCTCGTCTACAGAGAGAGGGTTTACCCTTACACCAAGTTTTATGATTGACGACTGTTCGTTGTCGTCTTCTTTCTCATTTACCAAAGCCCATCCTATGCTGGTTGTGCCTAAGTCAAGACCTAATATTTTTTTCATGTATTATTCTTTTTTATGGGTTGTTGCTTTATGTGCAGTGTTTTTTAGTAATAGATTACAAATTTAGCAATAATAATTATATAAGTTATATAAAATCCGAAAAATATTTGGTCGTATGATTGCTTTTCGTTATATTTGCAGCATGAATTTGAGCAAATCACAATAAGGATTATTCCGTTGTGAAAACATTAGGTTCGCCCATCGTCCTTAACGGTGGGCTTTTTTGTTTGTTAAGCCTCTCTTATCTAACGGTATAGCTTATAACGAAGCCATGATGATAGCCACCACCGCCTTTTGTTTTGTCTCCCAGAAGTTGCTCAACGAAGAACACGTCGAACTGCTCGACTATGCCAGCACCGTTGGTTAGATTCTTCATGTGCTCAACATGAGTAAAACTGAATTGCTGGTCATTCTGCAACTGTCAAAGGCAAACAAAGATTTAATAAAATCATTCCTTGTGTGTAAGTTTTCTAATTGTCGTGCGACTAATGAGGTAAAGAGTCGAACGATAACAATAAGTTTAAAATGGGAAAAAGCGAATTAGAACAAAAGTTTCTAAACTTGGTTGACAGCTACAAGCAGGTGATATATAAAGTCTGCTTCATGTATGCCACCGATGACGAGACCATCAGCGATCTCTATCAAGAGGTGGTGCTGAACCTCTGGACAGCCTTTCCGCGATTCAGAAGCGAGAGCAAACCATCGACATGGGTGTATCGCATCAGCGTGAACACCTGCATCTCACACCTGCGTCATAACATAAAGCGACCAGAGACTGTGAGCCTTACGATGTCGATGGGCGACCTCTTTCCTGAGGAATCGGAAAGGGCACAACTTCAAAATCTCTATCAGCTCATAAGCCAACTCGGCGAATTGGAACGCGCGCTGATTCTGCTGTGGCTCGACGATAAGAGCTATGAAGAGATAGCGAAAATTCTCGGTATATCAGTATCGAACGTTGGAGCGCGCATCAACCGTGTCAAGACGAAGCTAAGGGAAATGTCTAATCATTAAAATCAGAAAACTATTATGGAATTAGAAGATTTGAAACAAAAGTGGAATATGCTCGATGAGCGACTCTCAAAGAGTGAGGTCTATAATAAACGAGCATTGGAAGAGGTAATCAAAGGTAAGAATAAGACTACCTACGAGAAACTACAGAAGCAGGGAATGTTCAACTTCTTTGTCACGCTTTCTATTGCATCTGTCATCTTACCTTTATTGTATAGCATGGGAATCTTCCGCGACACGTCGTTCTACATCTTAGAGATAGTATGTCTTCTTGGCGTAGTGATGGTGGCTTGTAGACTGACTGTGCTTTATCGTTTCAATGTAATGAAGACGCCTACTGAGCAACTATGCAATCTTATCAACTACAAGCGTTGCTATTTCTTTGAGTCTGTGGTTGGCGTACCACTGGGCGTTTTGGGCATCTTTGCCACGGATTACTTTGAGCACACAATCTCTTCATTCGGACTGTTCTTTGACCTTCTCGGTGTAATAGCAGGCGTTTCATGTGCTTATTTTGGATATTTGAAACATAAGACTACGATGTTGGAGATAAGTCAGAACCTTACAGAACTCAAGAACTTCGGATAGACAAAGAAGCAATAAGAAGAGCCGAGAAGACATGCTCACCAGAAGAAGAATTCCGGAAAGTAATGATTAACGGAAAAAGCGGTACAGAAATCATGCTATACAATTTCTATACCGCTTATATTCAACGCTTAAAGCTGTTCTTATAGCTATTTGAACGATTAATATTCCCTAAATTCCGCAGCATTTTAGTTTAACTTATTTTATAAGTACCTGAGCAACAAAAAGTTGCTCAGGATTTTGCCATGTCAGAATTTTCACTTATCTTAGTGTTGCAAAAAGAAAACAAGCAAAACTCTAATATGACATGGCAAAAATACAAATTAAATCTGAGAAACTCACACCTTTTGGAGGAATTTTTTCAATCATGGAGAAATTTG
>OCIU01001773.1_pt1 | contig 13906 bp, 11 predicted proteins | sample 1538471 | NCBI WGS metagenome assembly OCIU01 (sample SAMN04571693, study PRJEB22368) | human gut metagenome | biome: human gut; material: stool | host: Homo sapiens | place: Luxembourg | collected 2012-06-01 | reverse complement strand
ATTTCGGGACCTCCTTGAAAATAGTGTTTTATAGGGAGCCTTTCGGCATTGCCCTCTTACGAGTGCGCGGCGCTCACGGCGTCACGCTGCGCCATCCGGCGCGCCATCAGATCATGGACGGCTTCCTGCTGTTTCTCGCTCAGCGGGCCTTTTTCCGCTGCGCGGCGTATGACCACAAGCTCCTCGTCCGTCAGCAGATCCTGCGTCTCCTGCCGCAGTCTGCGTGTCAGCGCATCGTCCGGCAGCGGCTCAGGCGCGTTCTCCGCCGGAGCGCTTTCCGCGGTGCGGGGCTGACTGAATTTCCCGCCGTGCGCGGATTTCTTCGCCGCACCTCTGCCCTTCCCGGCTGCGCGTGTCTTTTTACCGCCATCGGGGCCTTTTTTCTTTTCGTCGTCCGAGAAAATATCGGGAATGAACACCAGCAGCAAAAGCACCGCGCCTGCCGAGATCGCGACGTACATGCCGGGCGGATGCTGAATGTATTCCGCGAGATAGCCGAGATACGGGATAGAAAAGACCGGTTCACCGATCACGTTTTTATAATGTACGAGCGTGCCGTCCTCCGCTTCGTTCGCATCACCCTTGGTGCGGAAGCGAATTACGGTTGCGTCCTCCTCATCCGGGACAACGCCGACAACGCGGTGCGTCGCGACCGTCTTTTCATCGAGCATGAACGTGATGGGCTGACCGGGCTGAATGGTAAACGGGTCAACCTTTTTGACATAGATCAGCGAGCCGGTATGGTATGTCGGCTCCATCGAGCCGGAGAGGACGGTAAAGACCTGCAAACCGAAAATGCGCGCGCCCGCCAACAGGAGCGCCAGCAAGACAACGACGGCAACCAGGACAGTGCTTACAAAATTCCAGATTTTCTTAAGTGTTTTGCTCATTTTTGTCCTTTCCGGCAGAATGTTTCCATTAAAAGTTGTTTTTGCTTTCAAATGGCATCATTCGTCAAATCCCAAAGCATTTTTTCGTTTCCGTTTCCGAAAAAACGGCATTTGGAAACTTTTGTGCGCCTCAAATTCCTGAGTTTCCCTATTTTGTAGTGCAAAATGAACAATATTGCTCGGTCCAGATGCACAATATTTATGTGTGATTTCATCTCGCTGAATCATTATATAGTGGTATTATAGCATGTGCGTTGCATGAAGGTAATAGGAATTTAGTATTTCTAGGAAATTTTATGTGGCTCTTTACATATTTTTTATATGAATTTAGTACAAAATGTTCACTTTATATTTCCAGCCGCGTGGATGCTCAATACGCCTAAAAATTCCGTTTTTATGCAAAAATCGACTCTGTCCGTTTGGGCAGAGTCGACAAAGGTTGTTTCAAAATGTCGTATTCAAGAAGTTCAGCGCTTTCTGTCCTGCTCAATGAGCAGCTTGAGCGCATCCACCGAAACGCGGACGGACGCCGAGGTATCCTCGCTCATCGTCTGATCAAGCCCGGCCGCCTCACGCTCCTGATTCCAGATCACGTGGAAGCACGAGCCGCAGCGGCAGCCGCGCGCAGCCGCGACGACGAACATGGCCGCCGACTCCATCTCCGAGGCAAGCACGCCGAGACGCCTCCCACTTCTGCAAAAGCTCATAGGAAACCGGCATGGTCTTCGGTGCGTGCTGACCGTAGAACGAGTCCTTGCACTGCACAACGCCGGTATGGACGTCTTTGCCGAGCGCCAGTGCCGCCTGACGCAGCGCGATGGTCACATCGAGATCGGCGACCGCCGGAAACTCGATGGGGGCATACTCCGTTGAGGTGTGCTCAAAGCGGATCGCGCCGGTCGCAACAACGATGTCGCCGGATTTGACCTTCCGATCGATGCCGCCGCAGGTGCCCGTGCGGATAAACGTGTCCGCGCCGATGTTGTGAAGCTCTTCCATGGCGATGGCCGCCGAGGGGCCGCCGATGCCGGTCGAGCAGACCGAGACCTTCTCACCGAGCAGCTCGCCTGTATAAATATTGTATTCCCGATTCTGCGACACATGGTGCGCGTTGTCAAACAGCGCCGCAATGGCCTCACAGCGGCCCGGGTCGCCGGGTAAGATCACGTAACGGCCGACATCGCCCTCTACGCAATGGATGTGGAACTGCCGTCCTGTATCCTGCATACTATTTCTCCTTCCGTGTGTAGGGATTTGAAGTGCAAAACAGGCGCTCGCATCCGCGGAAGCCCTGTTTGATACTTTATTATGTCACATGTCCGCGCAAATAGCAAGCGTTTGTCGCGCTTGTTCGTCAGTGGGGAATGCCTCCCTCACGTCTCGACTGCGACAAAAAGTGCTGCGCGATTTCTCCGGCTCCTGTGTTTTTGAGATAGACCACATTGAACTCGTGCGTCCCCGTCAGCGGCGGGCATGTGAACTGCGCCAGATCGGCGCGGCCCTTCACCACAGCCTCATAGAGGAAGCTGACGCCGAAGCCGTCGCGCACCAGCTCCTTGATGATCTCAAACGAGCTGATGGTGATTTTCCGCGCAAAAGACGCGACCGTATAGCCGCTGTTTTCCAGCTCCCACTCGAAGATCCGTCTGGTTCCGGAGCCTTTCTCGCGCAGAATGATGCACTCGCGCAGAAGCGCCTCCACGCCGATGCGCCTGCCGGCAAACGGATGATCCTTGGCGCAGATGCCGATATACGGCTCGTTCTGAAAGAGCATCCAGTCATAGTGCTGCTTGTCAAAGATCCCCTCGACAACGACGAAGTCCAGTTCGCCATGATTGAGCAGCTCCAGCAGATGCTCGGTGTTGTCCACGAGGTAGTCGATCTGATTTTCCGGCGTCTGCAAGTATTTTTTAATGTATGGCAGCAGCACATACTCCCCGACGGATTTCGTTCCACCGATGCGAAGCGTTGTCTTGGAATCGTCGTGAAGGCGTTTGAGAAGATCCTCCTCATTGTAGCGAAGCGACTGCGCATACTGCTCCATCAGCTCCCCCTGTCTCGTCTTGCGCAGACGCCGGTTGGCGTATGTGAACAGCGTCACGCCGTACTGGTTTTCGAGCGACTGAATGTGCTTGCTGACCGCCGGCTGCGACAGATTCAGCAGCTCCGCCGCGCGGCCGTAGTGCATGGTGCTGCAAAGCGTCAAAAAGGATTCCAGTCTCTGTTCCATGGCCTCTCCCCCACTCGATCATGATATGGAATCGGTTCATTCCTTTTTATGCATTTATTTTATCATAAAACGGCGATAGAATAAAGGTATAAATAATAGAAATAGAAGAAGGATGGAATGAAGCATCATGCGCAAGATACTCTCTCTGATTCCCGGAACGCTGCTGGCGCTCGCGATCGCGTTTGCCGCAAAATGGCTGGAGGGGCTTGAAAAGGCTGCGGGGCTGCACATCATCGGCGCCTCCGTCATCGCCCTGTTCATCGGCATGGCCGTAAACGCGGTCTGGAAGCCCAACAGTACCACCGCTCCCGGCATCAAATTCACATCCAAGAAGCTGCTGAAGTTCGCGATCATTCTTCTGGGCGCGAGTCTGAACATCCGCACGGTCCTGACGGTCGGCAAGTTCTCCCTGACGGTCATGGTCTTTACGCTCGCGACCTGCTTCGGGCTCGGCGCTCTGATCGGCAAGGCGCTGGGGCTCAACTGGAAGACCAGCAGCCTCATCAATGCCGGAACCGGCATTTGCGGTGGCTCCGCCATTGCCGCCATCGCGCCCGTCATCGAGGCGGACGATATGGACATTGCCTACGGCATGTCTGCGACCTTCCTGTTTGACACCGTGATGGTCGTCGTCTTTCCCCTGCTCGGCAGATGGATGGGCCTTTCCGACGCGGCCTTCGGCCTCTGGGCGGGAACGGCTGTGAACGACACCTCCAGCGTCGTCGCCACCGGCTACGCCTTCAGCGAGGCTGCCGGCGACTTCGCAACCATGGTCAAGCTGACCCGGACGCTCTCCATCATCCCCGCCGTGCTGGTGTTTGCGGCGGTCAATCTGCGCATCAAGCGAAAGGAAAACGCCAATGCAAACGGCGTGCCGGTTCGCATCAGCGCCATTTTCCCGTGGTTTATCCTGGGCTTCCTCGCCATGTCCGCACTGGCAAGCCTGAACCTCCTGCCCGCCGAGGTCGCCTCCGTCATGAAGACCGTCAGCAAATTCCTGATGGTTGCCGCGCTGGCGGCGATCGGCCTCAACACAAACTTCAAGTCTCTGTGCCATTCCGGCGCCAAGCCTATGCTCCACGGCTTCATCGTCTCATTGCTGGTGGTGCTTGTGGCCATCGGCGTGGAGTTCGCCATCGGCATCGCGCCCTGACCGGCAGCCTGCAGTCCTCACATGCAAAATCCAATCACCGCAATAAATAAGCTGCATGATCTCGTTTGAGATCATGCAGCGCTTTCGTATGTCGAAAATGAAGTTGCCACGCAGGGCATCAAGGCTCAAAAAGTCCAGTGTTTACGGGCTTTTTTCAAGCTGTAAAATCATTCCCACTCGCCAAGTGGAAACGCAGTCTAAACTTTTTTGTATAGACTGTTTGATCCCATTTGGCTTTATTTGATACCAATTATCCCAATCCTATGGGGTATCCGACTTTCTGCTATCAAAAAGCTATCAGGGGATGCTATCAATAGCGGAAATTTGCTGTGTGAGATATTTATATTATATCATGTATGTTGAAGAATTGGCAATATGGTTAGAATGGGAATTCGTCACCCTCGTCCTCTAGTTCAGGAGTATGCTGCGTTGGAGATGGTGTTTCGGACAAAATAGCAATAAGATCTATAACGCGCTGATATAGCTCATCAAACGTTAGAATTTGCACTCCACTTAAGCTATTGCGAAAGCTCTCAAAAGCTGCAATTTGTGTCGAATTCATGGACGCAAGTTTGCCTATTATAACAACGCATTTAGGAGATAACACCTCAAATTGAGAAGCACTTTGGTGACATATGGTATAGTAGGATTTTGTGAGATTATCACGGTAATTCAAAACCTGATTTACTGCACCGCTCAATTCGTGACTGAAGCTATAAGTGCCGCGATACGAGTTTCCAATTATCTCTGTACAAGGGGTTTTGATTTCAATCAGCGCTACATTTTGTGATAGTCGATTTTGATATATGAAGTCACACAAATTACCGCCACTATTGTCTACACCCTTGCCTCCAACATAGGCTTTATCAGAAAAAATTGTGCAAGGGCACGCAAATATTTGCGCCAGAACCCACTGGTTTTCCTTGAAAACAGTAGTTTGCCAGAACTCTTCGCTATTGTTATCGAGGTTGTCTGCCATGAGTGTGGCAACCCGTTGAAGTTTTTCAATATTCAGTGTTGTCGTTAGATGCTGCAAATTATCGTCCTGCAACTCCATAAGACTCTTCTTCAGAGACTCAAGAGATTCGGTTTGAGTAATCAGCCTTAGCAGTGTTTTGACGAGATCAAAATTTTCCTCATTTCCAATCATTCGAGCTGCTGAAGGATCATTTTGAATTATAGACAAGAATTGACGGAAAGCATTATCAACTCGAGTATAAGTAGCTGTTCCATACGGTATGTCTTTCATATTGCCGTATAACGCATATAGCTGTGCTAGCCCATGGTATAATTCATAGGTTTCACTGGTGTCCAACTGAAATTCCATCCAGTCGCCAGCTTTAACAGAACCGCGTGAGACTTTGGAAGATACATCACCGCTGTCGGTAGGGAAAACATCATCCTTTTTTCGCTTTTTCTCGTATAGAAGTTTTCCCGAAACGGATTTCTGCGGTTCTTTCTCATTCTTCACAAGGCTTGGAATAAATTTGAATCTAAGCATATCCGTTTGATGTAATACAACAGGAGATGCGTTTGCTGTTGAAGAAGAAGTAGAGACAACATCAACTGTGGTTGCTGTCATATCACGCATATGGGGCGTTTGCAAAGGAACTCTCACACTTTTCTGCTCTCCTTTCAAAACTATGGGATTTGCTTAATACTATGAAGCTTAACTGTTGTCGTGCCTAGGAAATGATAAACACCTCTGACAGCCTATCAAATATGGCATTCTCTAATTTTGTTTTCAGGATGCGAATATTGTCATATCGTTCGGCGTTTTTTATGAACCAATCCAAAATATCTGTTTTTTCAATTTCCTCTTTTTCATCAGCTTTAAGGACGGACAGAATAGATTCATACCAATTATGAACAATGGTCTGTTTCTGTTCTGTAGAAAGCTCTTCATATGCAATGCAACATCCTATCCTTGAAAACATAGCTGGGCCTAGGATTTTTTTGATTTCTTCCTCGCTACCGAAATTGCAAGTTAGTAGAAAAATGGCTTGTCCTAAGTTTACATCGTAATTTGTATCAACATAGCGCCCCTCGTCAAACAGTTCATAGAAAGCATTATAAAAGGCTGGATTAACTTTATCAAACTCATCAATTAAAATAACATTTGACTCTCTTGCCATCATGTCCCTTGCAAAACTACCTTTTGAATGTTCAGCACCAAATACATAATTGTATGCTTCTGTAGTCTGCATCATTGAGAACTGGATTCTTAAAAGCTCACCGCCCATTGTTTTACTTATACTCTTAGCACTCTCGGTTTTGCCGACTCCTGAGGGGCCATATAACATTAAAACAACTGGCTTGTTATTTGCCTTTGCAATCAGGCGATACATACCACTGATGATCTGCTTCTTACAATTACTTTGTCCTAAAATATCCTTTTCAATATTTGAATAGACTTCCTTTAGCTTTTCTCTTGACAAATCCGGATACTGGGTTCCTAAATATTCTATATCATCACCATAGGCAGAGCGTAAGGAATCTCTAACTTTTCTTGGTGGGTTGTGAACAAACAAGGTTCCAATGTCATGATTGAGTGTAACCACATTAACAAAATTAGAGAGAACATGTTCTAAAACGGAACCATAATCATCAGCTCTGACAACGCAATTATCTACATCAATATTGCGACTAAGCGCAGATTCTCTTACGCCAGATTCATTTGGACGCAATCGCGCATTATAGTGCTGAATAAGTTCCATAAATGGAATGGTAACTTGTTCTTTGCTCGTCTCCGTTGCTACCAATTCCTCAAAATCCTTTTTAGAACCATAGAATATTACAATTCTATCAGTCATCTGCTTCAACTCCTGCAAGTAAGACATCGAATACATCTAAAGTTGGACTGGTGGCAGCGGCTTCTTCAGCATCCGCATTGGGTTCGTAAGATGGATTATCCTTTGGAATTAAAGAAACTTTCATTCCCAGTTCTTTGTTGACATTAAGATTCTCTAGAGAAGTTCTACCAACTTTTATAGCATAAATGCTCAAGTCCATTTTTAGCAAATCACTAATGGTATAACTGTTTCGGAAAGAGTTAATGTTGAACCGTAATATTGCACGGCTCCTTCCTTTTGTTCCAACAAATTCATAATATCCTTTGGCGTGCCTAAGGGCATTGTCGAGTTTATCGACAGCAATATTGAATTCACCAGCAGGGATGGAGCTTCCGCTTTTTAACATACTTAAATATGGAGATACCATTACCATGTATGACAACGAGTCCTCTACTGCACTAATTTTATATCCTTTAAATTGTTTAATGGTGCCTTTGGGAAGCCGTGAATTCGTTCTCCCTTGGCTGACATCCTCGATTGTTTTCAGAAAGTCCGTTAAAATCGTGTTCTTAACGATATTTTTTACCATCTTGCTGCTATTGAAAGATAGCCCAGCAGATACATCTGCAGAAGCTCCAGCCTCCCAGCCTAACAACGCCTTAAAAATTCCACTAATTCCAACTTTTCCGTTGGCTTGAACGCTTTGCGCTTCCTGTGCATCCCTTGATTTCAATAATTCAGTCGTATTTTCAAGTTCTCCACCAGCTACGATTTGAACATAATCGGTAACCGAGTCTTCGTCAAAGTACACTATTTTACAGATCTTTTCCATTACCTCACCGCTTTTCAATATGTAAGTTTAATCCACAATCATCAATCCATCAGTAAATGCTGACGGGTAGGATAACCTCATAATGACTTTTGAAAAAACAATTACGTACGCGTATGCAATTCCTTCTCCAAAACGATCATGCATCAGATTTCTCCCGTCAGGGCAGAAATTTACATCATCAGGCAAAGAATGTAAATATGGCAATTCGATTGTTGCGGAACACTCCGGGAAGTGTGCCTCGATCGCTACAACCTGCCCCACACCAAACGTTGTATGGTGAACAATAGCACCGGCAGGAATGAGGGGTGCTTCATCTGCATTTTGTGCTACGTCTCCATTTGTGATCTCAGTCACCTTGTCGGAAACCGTTGCATCAATATACTGCTTCCACGCAGGTGCCTCTAATATATCCCGTCTCGACTCGCATTTAAGAATTAAATCTCTAAGCTGTTCAGGATTTGCCTTTTCTGCCTCAAACATTGCGATGAAATACTTCTGGAATTGTGCCAATGTCAAAGGTACGATGTCCAGACGTTGCTTTACATCTCCCTTTGCGTACCAAATGCCATGTCGAAATGTCTCGGCAGTGTTAGTGTCAATACGCACTGCAATAAACATTCCGTAGACAGGCTTAGCATATTTCAGAACTGCATCCGAAACATGACGGCGAACGGGCTCACCCTCCATAGCTTCTTGACGAGAGGACGTAGACATAGTGACTTCCGTTAGAATAGTGAAATCATTAAACTCGCAGTACAGATCACCCTTGCCGCCGCCCGCTGCTGAAACTGGCATAAAATCAGAATCCAATTTGAAACCACGGACTTCATAAGGCTTATTAACCATGTGATCAATGGCTAAAGCAGCTCGCCAAAGTGTCCACTCAAGGTAGGCAGGAGTTTCGTCCTTAGGTACCTCAATGGCGTTATCTTCGTCATATACCAGCTTGCCCCCGCCTCTAATCAGCAGAGTCATGTAGTCTCTGATTTCCTGCCACTGGTTGCACTGATCATTTGCATATTGGATTTCATCTGTTTGAGCAAGAATATTCTCAAGCCGCTGCCGCGCGATATTAATTTCTGCGGCAGTGCTTAGTGGGAGATCAGAAATATCAAACAAGATATGCCGCTCTCGCATTTGTTTAATCAGATCGTCAAGCAAAGACTTGGCAATATCTGCGTTATCAGTAGGCAGAGGAGCACCGTTGCAGAGTGTTTTATACTGCTCCATTATCGGCACGGCACTCGCAGTTGCTTTTGCAAGTTTTTCTGCCAACACATGCTTTGTCGGGACAATAATAAGCCCTCTGCCTTTTCTTTGAAAAATTCCAGAAATACGGAGATACCGCATATTCATATCGCTATAATCTAAGAAATTATCAGGCTTTTTGTCGTAATTTTCGCCTCTGGCTGCAATTTCTTTCTTATCAAAAGAGCGCTTGGCAGGGGCAGCAGCTCTTCGTTGACGCAGATCAAGAATCCTATCAACAACCTCATCCACATTATAGCTGGGATTAGTGGTATGTCCCCACAGTGCGAATTCGATTCTGCTCAATTCAGAAGAACCGGTTCGCTGCTCAAGTTCCAGCATGACTGCCAGGAGCCATCTTAACGGAGAAAAATAGTGCATACCATCAGGCATTGGATATTGTTCAACGCTCATTGAACGAAGAAAGCACTCTTGCACAGCAGGATACGTGTCTGCTTTCAGAAAGGTTCTACCAAATGGCGTGATTTCATCAAGCGGTCCTAACTCTTCCTGCTTACCATCTTTTTTCTTGAGCTGGGGATAAATAAAACCGTTTCTGGAAAACATCAAGCGCCACTTTCGTGCGTGACTTCCGGATTCGTCCTTTCCAGCTTCATTTTGAATAATGCCTTTTTCATTTAAGAAATTCATGAAGGCAACTTCATTTTCTTCTCTTAGATTTCCGACGAAAGGAGAGCCGGCATACGCTGCGAATCCCTCCTGAATTCGATTGGGGTTACGCAGACCGGTATTTCCAACTAGCCATATTTTTATCTTTTCGCTCATGCTGTGCCTCCGATCAATACCCAACGAAAAGGTATTCCTGTACCGAATTCCTGTGCGTTTTGGCATCACTCTGATTTCCGAAAGAATACTTGTAATCTACCGGAACAACTTCAACATGTTTTTTGTACTTCGCCATGATTGCCACCATTTCATCTTGCGTGGGAAGACTATTTGAAGAATAGGAAACGATTAAAACACTGTTTGCAAATTTCTTGAATAGTCGGTCAAACGCATCTGCTGCGCCTTTCCTTGTTGAAAATGGGGTTGGATAGGATTTGAATTTCTTCGTCTGCGTATGCTCCTGAATTTCTACACCTTTCCAATCTCGGGCAAGTCCCTCCACAAAATGATACCGGCGCACGTACTCATTATCGGAGAGGGGTGAGTAGTACGGAGGGTCTATGTACACCAAATCAGCCTGTTCAATGCGGAGATCCATTGCATCACCATTTCGTGACTTATTCGGCTTTCCATTGTCAAAGACGGCTTTATTTACTGCGTCAATTGCTTCGAGAAATTGCTGGGCGAGTGTCTTTTGCAAATCTTTTCGTCCATCATCATAACGATTCCCAGTGTATGTAAAGATACCGCGAGGACGCTTTTTGGTACAGGCGCGAATCAACGCTGTCATTGCAATCGCACGCTTGTATTGGTCGTGTATTCCCGCAATATTGGTGCGAAGAGTATCAATGAGATCATTCTCATCATCCGTATAGTACAAATCCTTAAATGTGCTTGCAACAAAATGATCGGATTCCTTGTGCGTAACCAGCAGACTCTTTGCCTCATTGAGCGGCAGGGTAACATTATTGTTCTCGACCATTGCTTTTGTAAAAGTTGCTGACATGGACATATAATCATTGCTGATTACCGTTTTGCCTTGGGCCTTGAACATATACCCGACAATGCCAGAACCAGAGAATAAATCTACTACTGTTTCTGCTTGGAACTGAGAAGCAACCGACCATATCTCAGACAACAGTTTGCTCTTTGAACCCATAAACCGTGTAGGAGGATATGCAGAAACCTGTTCCGGTAAAGGCTTAGGGGCAAGTTTGATAAGAAAGTGCTGCTTGGGTGGAACGGTTACAATCACGTCCTCGCCTTTTCGTGTACTTCCGTTGCAGGAAATGTGACGCTTCGTTTGGATAACATCAATTTTGAACGGAGCATATAATTCATGCACAAGAGGATGGTTTGAGTTTGTCAGGATGACGTGACAGCCTTTTTCGTGCAAACGCATGACTTGTTTTGCAAGTTCAACATGATCTTCTTCATAGAATTGTTCTTTAGTGTATCTCTTAAAATCCGAATACTCGGAAATCGGGAGATATGGAGGATCTAAGAAAATGAAATCACCCGGCTGAGCATAATGCTCCAGAACAAGGAAATAGTCTCCACAGACAATATCAGCTTTCCGCAAAGCCTGTGACGCCGCATGAAGCGCTTCGGTGTCACATATTTTTGGATTCTTGTACTTTCCGTATGGTACATTAAATTGCCCTTTTTTATTGACACGATAAAGTCCATTGTAGCATGTCCGGTTGAGATAAATCGTCCTTGCGGCAGCTTCTGCCTTGGGCAAAGTCTCCCAATCTAAACTGCGTACAGAATAAAACATTTCACTTGTATTTTGGTATTTCTCAAGGTAGCTGATCACATTGTCCACGTGGTCTGCTACTTGACGATACATATTGATTAGCTCGGGGTTACTATCTGCAATGACAGCATTTTCGGGCTGCAATGCAAAAAACAAGGCACCACCACCGAAAAAAGGTTCAATGTAACGTCCATAGGAAGAAGGAACCTTTGGAAACAGTTCTCCCAGCATTTGAGTCTTGCCGCCTGCCCACTTGAGAATCGGTTTGGCGGCTATTGTAGAAATCTGTGCTGCTGTATTACTTTGCATTTTGCCGCCTCCTTTCAGGTCTTGACCTCGGGTGTAAGTTCCATTATATCACCAATATCGCATTGTAAAGCGGTACAAATCTTCACAAGAACATCGGTTGTAACATTTTCATTTTTACCGAGCTTTGCCATTGACGCATGGCTGATGCCTGCTGCTGCGCAAAGGTCTTTTTTCTTCATATCCTTATCAATTAGCAGCTTCCATAATTTCTTGTAACTTACAGCCATGTCCTTCACTCCAACAGTAAATTGAATTCATATTTTGGTGCGTAAAAATCAGTTTTCGCTGAAATCATTATCAGTATATCATACTTTGGATCAGGGAACAAGGGCGTAATTACCAATATTTCTTGCTCATACAAAATGACCATAGGAGCATGGCAGTTCCTATGGTCATTAGCAGATAAATCACTTGTTTCCGGTTTTGTCTCGCCCTTTCAATCCATTTTTCTTGGCAAGCTCGCTTGCTGCGTGACGGCGCTCATCCGAATACGGAGCGGTCAATCGGACAGCGAAGCGCCTGCGGTCAATCTCAAAGGTCAGACCGCCCTGTTCGTCATCGTCGGTCTGCCTGCACAGATTGGGATATGCCGCCGCATATTGTGTCAGCCGCTTTTTGAGCGCGGTATTATGCGTCTGAATTTCGACGGCTTTGCTGGCTTCGTCAAAATAGATGCAGGTCGTTTTCTGCCGTTTAGTCAGTCCAGTTTTCATATTGCCTCCATCTCTGCCTGTTCTGCAAAAACAGGCGCATTTTCAAGATTTTTTCTCAGCTCTACACCTGCAAAAAGCGGTTGATTTTTGAATAGGGAGCGCCCAAATGATACGCGGCTCGATCTGGACGCTCCCACTTGATAAAATCGGTTTTTTTCAGTTCAACACGGCATCAGCGGGCATCGTCCCGCATTGCCGCTTTTTCTCTGCGTGGACGGAAGAAATGCCAGAGGTTATTGCGCTGAATTACATCCTCATAGCGCTGCACTTTTCCGCGAAGCTCTGCATTCTCGCGTTCCAGATCCGATGTGCGGAGCTTGCCGCGAACGGATTTGTATTCAGAAAGCTCCTGCTTCAAACCGGCGATCTCCGCCTTGAGCCTTGCAATCAGCCTATTCGCCGCATCCAGAGCTTTTTGCAACTTGGATTCCTTTTTCTCGGCTGTAATGTACTTCTTTGCAAGCGTGGACAGGCGTTCAAAATCCTCACGCTCCACGGAAACCTTGTTTGAGAAGGGGACAGACTTCGCCTCAATCTTTTCGATAGCTGCCACATTGACCTGCTGATTCTGGATTTTCTCAATCTGCCTGCCGAGCGCCGCTGCCTGCTGTTCCTGTTGGCGGTTCTGCTCCGTGAGTTCTGCCAACCGCGCTTGTTCCTGCTGCACCTTGAACTGTGTCACAGTCAAGTGTTCCTCTGAGCTGCCGCGTTCGCCGCGCTCCATATCGTCGTACCCGGCGTCGCGCATATACCGGAAGAAATCATCCTGCAAAACGCTGTAGGATTTCTTGAGAACGGGCTTGCCCTTTGCACTCAGAATCGGCATACCGTTTTCATCCAGCGCGGGCTTGGAATCCCACTTCTTGCTCATGCTGACCTGCTGTATTGTTTCCTTGACCGTGCCGCGAAGTGTCTCATCCTTGCAGCGTTTCGACCACAGGATTTTCTTCTCCACAACTGGGATATAGACTACATGAAGATGATAGTGGTACACGTCCCGCCCCAAAGCATCCGACATGGCGCGGTTGCGCTCGTCGGCGTGCATGACCGCCGATAGGATGTATTGCTCGCCGCCCACAATTTTGATTGCGGCTTTGTAGGCATCGGAGTAAAATTGTTTTGCAAATTCATAGCCGCCGTGATTGAAGAAGTACGCGGAGTTGACGTCGAAGATCAGCTCTCCGAATTTCTCAGCATCCGCTTTCAGGCCGCGGGTGGAGATCACGCCGTCAGAGCGCATCTGCTCGAACATCTCCTTATACCCGGCGGTTGGTGTTTTGAAATGGACGTTGTATGGCGTCCGTTCAGGAACGATGTCCTGATTGACATACGACGATTTTTCGCGCTCATTAT
>OCIU01001760.1_pt1 | contig 14002 bp, 15 predicted proteins | sample 1538471 | NCBI WGS metagenome assembly OCIU01 (sample SAMN04571693, study PRJEB22368) | human gut metagenome | biome: human gut; material: stool | host: Homo sapiens | place: Luxembourg | collected 2012-06-01 | reverse complement strand
ACGCGAGCGGTGTTTTACCGCCGTAAAACATGGTTAAACAAATGGTAAAACAATCTTCGGAAAACGGCGCGAAAAAGGCATTACAGGGAGTTTCATTTCACATCCGCAAAAGAAAAACGAGCGATAATTCATTGATTATCACTCGTTTGCCGAAAGCGGATCTGTTGTCTTTGTTCTTTGTGTATCAGTATGTTAAGCAGATCTTTGTTTTTGAGGCCAGGAGATTGTAGCGGTCGTTTTGCATCTCATTACACTCTATGCCATGATATCAAATACGAATTATTTTTGAGATTTCCAACAGTTGATTTGAGGGAAAAATCAGTCCTATATTCGAGTTTTTGTCGATAGTTATCTGACAATGTTTTCCTTGATCTGGTTGACGATATAATGTACATCCTCATCCGACACATAGGGTCCGCTGGGTAAGCACAGTCCCTGTTTGAACAGGGATTCGCTCACGCCGTTTGCATAAGCAGGGTTCTTTGCATAAACCGGCTGTAAATGCATCGGTTTCCATAAGGGGCGTGATTCGATTCCTGCGGCATCCAATGCCATACGCATCGCTTCGACGTTCGTGTTCGGCTCGCAGTCGGTATGCAGTGTCTTTGCCTTGTGCGTAACTCCGGCCGCTCCGCCCACAGCTCCTTGTATAGCTGTTTTGTAAGTATGCTCTTCGCCTTTGACGTGCAGTGTGTGTGCAAGCAGAATTGTACAGAGCCAATAGTTGCTGTCATAACGAGGTGACGGATTCTCATGGAGTTCAATCCCTTCCACTCCGGCCAATAGCTCTTTATAGAGTTGGCAGACGTGTTTGTGATGGGCGATGTGGTCATCGGCAACGGTCATCTGGCCACGACCGATTCCGGCGCATATGTTTGACATCCGATAGTTGTAGCCGATATATTCGTGCTGATAATAAGGATATGCTTCACGAGCCTGTGTTGCATAAAACATGATCTCTTTTTTCACCTCGGTATCCGGGCAAATCAGTGCCCCGCCGCCCGATGTGGTGATCATTTTGTTGCCATTGAATGACAGTACGCCATATCGGCCGAATGTCCCGAGAACTCGTCCGTCGAACTTTGAACCGAAACCTTCAGCTGCATCTTCAATGACGGGAATGTCGTATTTATCGGCAATCGCCATAATCTCGTCGATTTTGTAAGGCATACCGTATAGTGCAACCGGTACGATCGCCTTCGGTTTCTTACCGGTCTTTGCGATACGTTCTTCGATAGCCTTTTCAAGCAAAGCTGGGTCCATGTTCCATGTTTCAGCTTCGGAGTCGACGAAAACCGGAGTGGCGCCAAGGTAAGTCACGGGGTGAGAAGAAGCACAGAATGTAAAACTCTGTACTATTACCTCATCGCCCGGCCCTACTCCGCAAACTAACAAAGCCAGATGTACAGCGGCTGTTCCGGACGCGAGTACGACGACCTCTTTATCTCCGCCGGTGAATTGTTTTAGATCCTCTTCGAAAGCATTGACATTCGGACCTAAGGGAACTACCCAGTTCGTATCGAATGCCTCTTTGATAAATTGCTGTTCCCTGCCTGACATATGAGCCAAGCAGAGATAGATTCTGTTTTGTGCCATTTTATTTAGGTATCTCTGCTAATTCATAGGATCGGAATATCGTTTGAAAAATCAATCGAATATCTCCCCAGAATGTATGGTTATGGTAGTAATTGAGGTTGATTCGTACTTTATCCGGAAAAATCACCTCATCGTTATATTTCACTGGATTGGAAACTTGAGCCAAGATTTCTTCTTCATTGGCATATTTCAGCGAGGCCGGACCTGTGATTCCGGGGCGAAGCTTCAGAATGAGACGATTTTCGCCCTGAAGTCGATCCGCATATCCCGGGACATCGGGACGGGGCCCGACAAAACTCATGTCGCCTTTCAGAACATTCCAAAGTTCCGGAAGTTCGTCTAGTTTATACTTTCTTAAAATACTTCCCAATGGTGTGATTCGACTTTCTCCGGCCACGGATACAGAACTTCCCGAATGGCTGACGGTCATCGACCGGAATTTGTACATAGTAAAAAGTTCCCCATTCCGGCCTACGCGTTGCTGTTTGAAAATCACGGGACCTCCCGGCATTCTCACTTTGATCAAAAGGGCGATAATGATCAATACAGGCCAAAGAACCAATAGCCCGAGCAGCGAAGCTACCCGGTCAAAGAGGCATTTCATTATAAATTATTAGTTATTGAAATATTGTAGGTAATCCTTTTCTGTATCAAATATTTCAGCATGAACGGCAGCTATTTGTTGCTTCTGAGAGGGTAATTTCATATAATTACCATAGCGAACAGATAGATATTTTTTGATTGACTTCGAACCTAGAAGTTTTGTATCTTCAAAGGGAATATCGATTACATCCATAAAATTTCGAAAAGTCCTTGTTTGAATTTTGCAGGAGTAATCCAATAACACCAACAGAAATCTTTCGTAAGGGTATCATATTTATAAATTCGGTGGTAACATCTGCTGACCAACTTTTTATTAGGAAGAATTTTCAAAATTCTTAAGGCCAATGACTGTATGCGACTTTTAGGTTTCCAGTTACGTTGGGATAAAGCGTATAGAGTGATGTATTTACTTTCGTAATAAATTATTTTTTGAAGTATCTTATTATTAGGAACTTTATGCAGAATCATGATATCTACGTATATTCCATGGTGCATATCTTTTCGATCTGCAAAACAGTGTTCGATAAATGTAGTGCCGTTCATTCGCACTTTGGCATATTCAAGATAATTCGGTGTTGTTTTCCATTCTTGGAGGACATATTGGTTGTCGTGCAATAAATAGAAAACAGACTTGAATTTTTTATATTGGTCCGGTGTCATGAAAATATCAAGATCGTCATCCCATGGAATAAAACCTCTGTGGCGAATTGCACCTAAAGCTGTTCCACCCATAATAAAATAAGTAATTCCATTCATTCGACAAATGGAATCAATGTATTTCATTATCTCAAGAATTTTATTTTGGACATCTCGTACTGTGCTCATGATTATTGATTATTTAAAACTTTTTCACGAAGAATTGTTGATGATGTCCCTTGGGTATATGGGAAATAAATGACCACAGATCCGTGATCATTTAAATAAGACTCAACCTTCTGGAATAGGCTATTTCCTTTCCAATCATCACCTACAAACATAGCATCGAATTTCAGATGATTATATGCTTTAATCTTATCCCGATCTTCTTGTGGAATGACCTCATCGACATACCGACACGCCTCTACAATAGCTTTTCGTTCTTCATAAGGAATAATAGGAGTTTTATGTTTATATGACTGTACCAATTTATCTGTACTCACGCCGACGATTAAGTAATCGCACATATCTTTTGCTCTCCTCAGAATATTAAGATGTCCAATATGAAACATATCGAATACACCGGTTGTGTATCCGACTTTATATTTTTTCTGGTCCATATGGTTATGATTTTCTGAAAAACTTTTGAAAAATGAATCCTCTGACCTTATTCGGCATTAGAACTTGAATGATCAAACGACCTGAAACATTGAAGACGAACCGTGGTAAAGAGATAATACTTTTTTGCCACATGTATCTTTGAAGTGCAGCCTCGCTTTTAAAGTAGCGCCAGCCACCACGACGTCGATACATCTCCTTGCCAACGCGGACATTAACCAGAATGTCTTGGATATTATAGAATTGGAACTTATTTATAGCCAAACGTATCCATAAATAGTAGTCTTCTTCACAATACCAATCGAGGTATCCGCCGACTGCTATTATATCTGGTTTGCGTAGCATTACAGTCACTAAATTCATTGGACACCGGGATTTCAAATATGATTTTATTTCATTGTCAGTCTGAGGAACGACTCTGCTATCAACTACATTTTCCGGATTATCAATAAATTCGTTGATATTCCCTCCGACTACAGTGATATTCGGATATTTTTGGAATATTGACAATTGTTTCTCAAATCGGTTAGCAACCGATATATCATCGCTATCCATGATAGCGATAAAATCATTCGATGCGGCCTCAATACCTGTTTGTCTAGCTATAGCATGGCCTTTGTTTTCCTTCAACCGGATGACTTTTATACAGTCTATTTCAGTTGACAAGGAATACAGCGCATCGTCAATCGAATCTGGAACGGGACCGTCAACAACGATGATTATCTCGTTTGGAGGAACAGTCTGCCGGACGACACTCTGAACGGCTGTGATAAAATTCTGAGGATTATCGTTACGATAAACCGACATGCATACGCTGAAATCTGCCATCTCAGATATTTCGAGTATAATGAGGATAAAATTCTCTATGGGATTCAATCCACTCTTTCATTTCAATTATCTGTTGTTCATAGGATGGGACGACAAAGGAAAAATCCTCTCTTTTGCAACGAAGGGACTTATCCATAACGACCTTATCATCCGGGATAATCCTCAGTTCTCCATTTTTGAAATGTCGGTTGAACAGACACAAGAGATCGTATTTGGAGATGCTTTCATTGTTCACTAAGTTGTATAATCCCGTAAGTTCTTCTGCAATAGCCTGTTCCATGGCTTTCGCCAGCGTTAGGGTCGAAACCCCCGTCCACATTGCTTTATTATATCCCCTTATGGTCCCAGATTGCTTCATGAACCAATTGAACAAACCGATTCCGGATTCATTGATATCCGGACCGACAACAGAGTTTCTGAACGTAAGGTTTTTATTGTCAACGACCTCTCCAAGAGCTTTGGACCGATCGTAAAAACTCAGTCCATCCCGCAGGCTATTCTCATAATAAGGTCCTGTGTTACCTGCAAATACGCAATCGGTACTCATGTGGATAAGCTTCGTTTCCCTATCCTTTAACACATCCGCGACGAAATGCGGAAGATATGCATTCAAATAGGCCGCAAGCGCCTGATTGTCTTCGGCCGTTTGGTTTAGAATGCCAATGCAGTTGATAACGGCATCATAATCGGAACTGCGCAATACATTCCTGAAATGATCAGCATTCAGTGCATCGCCGATAATATTGGGACAATACGGAAACGGCCTCATGGAATATGCCGTCACTTCGTATCCATGTTCTTTGAAATATAATGTAATAAGGTGGCCGGCCATTCCTGTCGAACCGAGGACGAGGATCTTTTTCATACTATGCAACGTTGGATCATTCACTGCGTATTTCTTTCCCATGGGAGCTAAGTTGAAGTCCTAAATCTTCCCGAATGAAGGATAAATGGAGGAGAAGCTCTTTCATCTCTTCGAGAGTCAATCGTTTGGTATTATGGGAGTGATATTCTTCCATATCGCTGACGATCGGATTTCCTCCTTCGATTTTGTCATAATTCAGATCTCGGGCGTCGCAAGGAATTCTGTAATATTCTCCCATGTCAACAGCTCTCGCCATCTCTTCTCGGGTAACGAGGGTTTCATATAACTTTTCGCCATGTCGCGTTCCGATCACCTTTATCTCTGTATTCAGATATTCAGGGGCGATCGCGGCATAAGTTTCACGCAGCGCATCGGCCAAAACGCTCAGGGTTACAGCAGGCGCTTTCTGTACGAAAAGATCGCCGTTATGTCCATTTTCGAAGGCATACACGACTAAATCAACCGCGTCATTCAAAGTCATCATGAAGCGGGTCATCTCCGGATCTGTAATTGTTATCGGTTTGTGTTCCGTTATCTGATTTACCCACAACGGAATTACAGATCCCCTCGATGCCATCACATTGCCATATCGGGTACAACATATTGTCGTTTTTCCGTTTTTCCCCAACTGGCGACCTTTGGCAATGGCGACCTTTTCCATCATGGCTTTTGAAATGCCCATCGCATTGATCGGGTAAGCAGCCTTGTCCGTGGAAAGAACTACTACATTCTTCACGTTGTGAGTTATCGCCGATTCGAGTACATTGTTTGTTCCTATCACGTTGGTCATTACTGCTTCCATTGGAAAAAATTCACAGGACGGTACTTGTTTTAGAGCGGCGGCGGAGAATACATAATCGACGTTTTCCATTGCGATATCTACAGATTGGCGATTGCGTACATCCCCGATATAGAATTTAACTTTGGAATTCTGAATGAGATGCCGCATATCATCCTGCTTTTTCTCATCTCTGGAAAAAATGCGGATTTCTGCAATATCAGAATCAAGGAAACGCTTGAGAACCATATTACCGAAACTACCGGTACCACCGGTAATCAGCAGTACCTTATCTTTAAAAATTGACATATAACTTATTCTTTTAAATTGTTTAGGTCGAGGCTGTCATAACAGGTATCCACAATATCTTTCGCTTGGATCAGAGACATCTGATTTCTATTTATATATTGTGTCTTATTTAGCATTCTGATTTTGAGAGAGAGACGTTCTTTAGTCCAGCGAATACCAAAACGAATAATTTCCTTTAAGAGTAATAATTTGCTGCCAAACGTCTTACAAAAGGATCTTACATCATCTCGATATTCCGGATAGCGGAGGTATATTTTAGCATACATGGCATTATAATTCATTTTTTCCAAATTCGCTGTCCCTATTGCTTGAAGTGCGCTTAATCCGGATTGAGGCCACATTGTATATCCGAGCCATAATTTGGGTATTTTCTCATCCCATCCATCTTCCACGTTCGTCGGCAACTGTTCTGAGACTTTCAGACTTCCTTTGTGAGCACCCCTTAACCCCATGCCGCCAGCACTTTTATAGCTGTATCCACTGATAATCAGCGGAAGATGAACATAATAGTATGACGGTATTATGCTGGTGCACGATACAGCATTTGCCATATCAGGACTTGGACCGGGAAAATAACTGCCACATAGTTCTTTTACAGATGAGAGAACATTTCTTGAGATAATTCCGTGGTAGACCCTAGCCAAATATTTTATATCTTGAATCCCATATGAAAGAACCTCCTTGAGTACTTTTTCTGATCGAAGATTTATTATATATGGTTTTGTTTTATTGAAGGAGAGCGGAGCCCTTTTTGCTCCTTCAAAAACGACATCGGGCCAATAGAATGTAGCGACATCGCAAACACAGGCAGGGATATTCTCCGTTTTGAGCAGTTCTACGACAGGCAAGATTAGAGACGATACCGAATCGTCATCTCCGATGAAGCAGCAGTATTCTCCGGAAGCATGCGAAACGGCGAGATCGCTGTTATCCGTTTGTGAAAGAAAACCGTCCTGATGATAATACCGGATATTCGGAGCTTCAAGGTTGTTGAGAAAATCTTTGAATGAGGAAGTATCGTCACTGTTGTCCTGGACGATGATTTCGACTCTCCGGGGGTCGAGCTTACGAAGGGATAACAGACATTCCTGTAAATACTGGTATCTGTTTTTTGTGGGAATGATAATGCTCAACAAATAACTCATAAATTGCTGAATTTATGCTTGTTGGAAATTATAAATGCTATTCCGAGAGTTAGTGCTCCGATGAGGATTGCACCCAACAGTCTTTGATAATCCGTGAAATCAATGGCCAACATCAATGTCCGAGCACAAAATGCAATAGCGATCGAAATAAGAAGAGGCAGATATATACTGATCAATAATCGCAGAGAGCACTTGTCCAAATACATACGACTAAAAACGATTAAGTAAATCGTGGTTGACAAAGCCATTTCGATAAACCAAGACAAAGCTGCTCCTGAAAGCCCATAATACCTTATCATAAATGGTGTTACGGTCAATACATAGGCAATTTGAATAATAGTCTGAATGTTGTTTACTATGGTGCAGCCCCGGGCGAGAAAGTAATTATATGGAATTTCCTGAATTGCAGATAATGCAGTGCCGAGTATCAGCCAGAAGGAGACTCCTGCCATAATGTTCGTTATTATCTCGCTCCGAGTCCAAAACAAAAGCAGTTCTTCGGCAAAGATTGCCAGAAATCCACCTATTACGGAGGTTGTCAATACTGCAATGGAATTGTACGATCGGAATGCTTTATTCAGACCGGATAAATCGTTGCCGGTAAACAGCTGGGTGAATCTCGGGAAGACTGCGATTCCGATAGACGACGTCAAGATAGTGGTTAGAATACTCAGACTGTATACACTGTTGTAGGCTCCGACGCTTACCAAATCGAAGTTCTTCGTAATGATAATCTTATCAATCTGGCTGTTAATGGCATATCCGACTGAAATCAAGAGAATACCGAGCGCAAATTTATAGATGGTTTTCAGGTTGGCGAGATCGTGCAGTTTCCAAGATAAATCGCTCTTTTTTTTCTTTAATTTCGCAATGACGAAGATCCTTACGGTTACGAGATATATAATATCGATAACCGCGTGCCATATGTAGAAATAACTGATATTCGAGGATACGAATACGATGAGAAGTACGGCTCCGATATTTTTGAATAGAGACCACGATATTTGCAAGGTATTTGCCAATATCTGATCTTGCATTCCCAAGAGACAGCCCAAATATAGGTTCGCAATGAGTTGGGCCGCTATTGAGACACCCATCATTCTAATGGTAAGCGATACGGTCGACTCTGCAATCGTTTCTGAGTTTATCCATTTTGTCGCAATGTAATCTGCGTTTAAGGCGCATATTCCGATTATGATAATTGCGATGCACCAGATAATCAATTCTACGGAACGAAGTATTCGGTATTTACGGAGAACAACGGCTTCCGAACTTTCATAGACCGAGAATTCCCTCCTGAGAGTTTTCGATAGTCCAAGGCCGAACAGATTCAATACTACCTGTAAGGTCGTAAAGAATGTCACTAAACCGTAAGCCTCCTCTCCTAAATAATGAATGTAAACAGGGACAAACAGGAAATTGGCCAAGGTTGTCCATGTCCTGTTTACGATATTGGCGATCGAATTCCTCTTAATTGATCTTGGCTTTGCAGTAACTTCCATATACGATGTCTGCATAAACGATCATAAGGAAAAGAATTCCGTATGTTGAGAAAAGAATTCCGCTCCCGAATGCTTTGACAAAATAAAAGAGAAGCAGGCAGAATGATAGGCGACTGCGCTTAACTATCGATAATACAAATAGATATAGAATAAAAAGGCACATAATGAAAGTGCCTGTATACCCGACGGAGAAAAGCAGATTGGTCACAGAATTTAAATAAATGTGATCGTTTGGCGTTCTGGACATCAAGAACGCGGTTTCATTGCCTACGCCAACTCCGAATTTGGCATCCCGCCCTTGGAGAAGCGATAAATAATTGTAACTATTTCCAAATCTGGAAGATGATTCCAAATTGTTGAATTTTTCTAAAGAATATCCAATAGAACTGTCGCTTTCGAATTCGATAGGTTTATTGACAACCCCCAAAACGCCAACTACTACGCATGCAATCAAGGCCATACGCCATCTAAAACTGATTTTGTTGAAGTAGATGCCCCATGCAACCAACAATAATACAAGAGCCGATGTTGATGAACACAAGACAATACCAAGCGAAAGAAAAATCAGAAATTTAATATTATCAAGAATATTTTTTGATTTTTCCAGATTGAGTAAAAGAGTGACTAATAAATAATTTCCACAAAATGCCGATTCTGATAAAAAAGATGCCGGACGGTAAACGAAAGACTGGCTTAGCCTTTCATAATCAGCGTAGTTGGGGTCGTATGGCTGTAATGGGCCGATATTAAATATATTTGGAAGATACGTTTCTAAGCTGTGATAAGCGATTAGCTGTAAAATTAGATATGCTATTATGATTGTCGAGAAGATATTCATCCATCTGATAACTGCGTCGAATCTAAAGCAGGTCGGACAGACTTGATTAATCATTAGTGCCCAAATAATTAGTTTCAGTATTCCGATCAGCGGGTTTCCATATAAACCAACTGTACTATAACCCAAGACCGATATTATCAGAAAAGAGAAAATGAGCAGATATATTAAATTGTTTCTCTTGATTTGGCCTAAATTGATTATAAAACTGACAATTATCATGAACAGGAAGACAAAGCTTCCCAATGAGATGCCCGGAATTCCCGAAGCATATCCATTCAGGATAAAAGAAAATGCGAACCAGAATGCAAATCGCTTAAACACGACTTATGCCCTTTTGTAGTAAATTTAATATAAATGATTTGTACGATTCATTCATGATGAAACAGCCTGTCATTTATCGTACTTCTCAGACCTTGAATTCTTTGATTTGAACTCGGGAACTGTCTTTTTCATCAGCTTGGCCATATCGGGGATCTTGACCTTGCGGGATAGCTCTTCCAATTCTTCGGCTATCGCCATGTCCGTCAAGATCATCACCATCTTTTTCACATCATACTCGATACACTTGTCCGCCACGTTGCGCGATCTGGCAAACATTCACCAGCACCGCTTCACAGGGATTCTCCTCCATCAGCGGAACGTGCTTGTAAGCCGCGGCATGAAACCCCACCTGCGGATAGTAGGTCCGGAATACGAAGTCCGAACGCGAAGGGATTCGCACGTCGCCGATAATCGGGATGAATTTCAACTCCATGCAAGGTTGTGCATCGGAGTCTCGCCATTATCATACAGAATAAATTTCCAGATACCGAATGTTGCCAACTGTCGGCATGGTTCCGAGCCGATAGGCCCGGCGGCGGTTACAAGAATGGTCTTGTTTCGGAAATTGGCGATGATCTCTTCCATCGAGATTTTAATTTCAGGGTGGCCCAGCAAGTCCTCGACCTTGATCTCACGGATCGACTGCTTCATAATCTTGCCTCCGATAACTTCGTCGATCGTCGAGGCGACCAGAATCTTTACCGATTTTTCCGTACAGTATTTGATCAGCTGATCTTGTTTGTGTTGCGCATCGTCATTGGTCGCGAAAAGTATGGCGTCGATATTGATACGATTCCGCAGATATTCGATGTTGTCTCCAGTAGACATGACAATCTTTGAAGGCTAGCAACCAAAGCCACCGCTTTATATCTTGTTCCGTAAACTAACACCCGCTGACAACTGTTACGTCGGACAGATCTCAATTTGAGCAGATCGTGGATGACGATCATGCCGAGGCGAAGTCCCAGCAACAGGAACAGAGTAACCAAGACATCCAATAAGAGGCCCATGGCAATGGCAGCCATGAGATGGAGCAGGGTTCTGAGGCAGCGTGAGGACATATCCGAACAACGGCGCGTCTTTCAGCAGAACCGTGGCGCCGAGTTTCCATACTTCGCGTAAGGTTGAGGGGCGGATGATGCTCCGGAATGTACGGAAAAGGACAAACGCAATAACGCTGAGTAAACATGTTAGAAGACTGGCTCCGTATTCTATCGTAAAAGCAGGATTGGGGAAGAGGCCGCGCACCAACGGATACGCAATTAAAGTGGCGAAAACTGAAAGGAGGGCATCGATACCCTAGATCAACCATGAGGAAGAGTATCGTGAAGAAGAGGTATTTCTCAACTCCGATACGCGATAGAAAGTGATAAATCATGTGAGGTGTGTAAAATTATTCAGCAGGCGGTTATGTCAATTCTTCCACCTCTACTCTATGCCATTCCCGATAACGTTCGAGCGGGAGTTCTTCCGTTGTCAGCATCCGGTAGTCCGGTTTCGCGATCCGCAGGATATGACGGCGGGAATAAGCGCGCAGTTCGGCATCTGTTACTGCGGCCATCACGACGGGGAATGGATAGGTAATGAAACGTATGATGGAAGTTTCGCTTCGAGGAAATAACCGGCACAACTGATAGGCCGAGTGTTCGAAGGCCACCCAGTAGTTTTCGAATCCGTATAAATGGGCAAACTGCAGATTGTCCTTTTCCTGGTTCAAGATTTCTGCCTGATGAGTCGACAGAAAATCCATCAAGCTTACCCCCGGCGAACTTGCGTTTCCGACAGGCTGCTGTCTGTCCGAGATGCCGGCAGTTTCGGTGCTTTTCATAGATTGGATATTACGGCAGAAGGTATCAGTGTCCCAACCAGCGGTCGTAGTCGTCCAACCTCTGGATGAGTTGCTGTTTGCTCTTTTTGGGACTTTCTTCCTGCCGCCACTTGTCGATGATCTCATGCGCTTGGGTATGGTAAAGGCTACTGTTCGTGCATCCGTAGAGCGTGGTAAGAAGCAAGGCGCGGGATTGTTCCGCCTTGATGAGGGGGAGCATCGCCTGAAGTGTCCCGATCAGTTCTTCGGATGCTTCTCGATTGCCCAGTATCGTATAAGCCGGGAGCAACAATGCATAGAGCTTACAACGCATGGTGTCAGAATCCATGCGCAGGTTACCGTATTGTTTCAATGTGTCGGCAGCCAGCTGGCGATCGGGCTCAGTTTCCCCCCCCCTTCGGGGGCGTACAAGCGTCCTAATGCCTTATGCAACTTCGATAACAGACGGTCGTTGTCCAATCGGGTATAAACGTGCTTACCGCTGTCATTCAGGGAGATAACCTCATATTGCCCGGGTTGTACGCGCAACAACGGAATCCACATGTAGTTCTCCACGCAGACCATGATATCCCGCTTTCCGGCGCCGGGTTGGATAATAACGCTGGCTTCGGCTCCTTTGAACTGTCCTTCAGTGATGCGTATTCGGTCGCCTTTGATAAGGCGCTCCGGTTTCGGCGTATAGACGGGGACCACATTAGAGTAAGAATCGGCTACCCATTGCAGGTTCCTCATCGCGTCCTCGGAGAGATAGGGATGATATTCGTGTTTCCCGTCTTTGATACGGGGCAGGAAATTGTATTGGGGCAGCCATTGTTTCATCCGGTAAATCTCGTATTCCGAGGCGTGGATGAATACATAGTTATACAATAACGGGCGACGGGTTTCGACAAACCCGCCGTCTCTCTTTTTCACCTCCACATACGAAGGTGCGAAATATTCGAATAATGGCTCTCTGTCTCTGTGGCGGCGTTTGAGTTCCTCTTGTAACCCTTTTGCTGGACCTTTGTGGCAGGAGGGAAGCACCATCACATACCACCTGACAGCATGAATATCCCTCATGCGATCCGAAGATGTCGGAACAGCAGAAACGAATTTGGACATTTCGAAGGAGCGAGAATCGATTTTCACCGATTGTATCGGTGATTCATCCTTTCTCATAGACAATTCAAAGCCATATCGGCGTTGTTGTTTAATACGCTGATATACAATATATTGGGTGCAGAATTAAAGAGAATTCTGAAAATTTCACTATCCTCTTCTTTTTTCTAAAATAAACAAGATCAAATCCGTGGTTCCATCATTTAACCCTGCCTCGCAACTTAAAAGAATACTCTTTTTTAAGGAGGAAAACGCAACTTCATATATGGGTTCTTTGTAAGAAACCATATGTGACAGTGCAAAAGTATGTATTATTGTTTAAAAGGCCAAACAAAACAAGCTAATTTTTACTAGGCCTCTCTTGTCTAAATAATATTCTGAAAATTAATTATTTACGTCTAATGAATAATGGATAAATGCTGCAAAATATCTTGTGAATCGCTCCTTATCGTCGATTGTAAATTTTCTAATTAGGGAGATTTGTTTGCTATACATCCAGCATATCCGGCAGCTGTTCAGGGATTTAATGCCGGTTATGGTTTCTACGCCATGACCGAGGTGCAATCCTTCATCGCGCGCATGACATCGGCCCCGAAATCGCCGCAGACAACGAATCCCAATCAAGAGAAAGTCGATGAAAGAGAATCCGAACAATGAGACGTCCGCCCGCTACGTGCTGCTGGAAGCGGAACGCCTCGAAACCCTCGTTCGCACGAATTACCTGCTGAGCAAAAGCCTGCTGGCGTTCGAGCACCTGTGCAGCCACAGCGACCGCCCGATGTACCTCACGGCGCGCGGCGTCTGCGAGGTGCTGGGGATCAGCGAGACGGAGCTGGACGAGAGCCGTCTCAAACGCCTGATCCGCGCGAAGGTCGTCCAGCACCGGATGATGTACGACCTCTACGATCTGGTGCAGCTTGCCGAGCGCCTGTGCCGCCGCCGGCTGCAACGCCGTTTGTCGCACATTCCCCGCTTCGTCGCGGCACCCGCAAGAGACGACTGACGTCTCGGTGTCTTCGCACCTCGTTTTGCGTGCG
>OCIU01001749.1_pt1 | contig 14049 bp, 10 predicted proteins | sample 1538471 | NCBI WGS metagenome assembly OCIU01 (sample SAMN04571693, study PRJEB22368) | human gut metagenome | biome: human gut; material: stool | host: Homo sapiens | place: Luxembourg | collected 2012-06-01 | reverse complement strand
ATATCGGAGATTACCAACTTTTTTAGGCACTATTTCTTATCCCGAACTGAGGTAAGTTTGTGCTGAATGAGGTGCTGGAAGCCGGAAACTTTGGTAAGCATGATGAAAGGAATCGCTTCGGAAGATCAAAGCTGGGGCATAATCTCCAAAGAGTGTATCGGGATATGAGGCTCGTGACGTATTTTCCTGCTGAGGCTCTATCCGAGCCTATCTTCAGAGTTTGGCATTTCTTCTGGAGGTTAAGGCACAAATAAAATGAGGGATGCGGGTACAAAGACTAAGTTTGCCTCTTCCCTACTCATCATGACAATACCTAACATAATGAAAGTAATCAGAATTTTTGTTTTGATTCTAAGAATCAACCAATATTGATAATAAATGAATAAAAATATACAGGCAGTATTGAATATGCTAGAAAGTAATACTTTTCAACAAGAAGTATTATTGGATATTCTCAAATCTTATGATGAAAATATTGCATTGATGCCTATCAAGTTGTTTGCGAACCAAAAGATTTTAAGGACACGTAAAAATGAAGACGGTTTCTTTGGGTATATTCATGAGCTCTCATATCCACCGAAAGAGTATGCTCGTACAGACAGGGCATCAATAGAAGGTAAACCTATGTTCTATGCTAGTATTTTTACTAAAGAAGTTGAAAAGTCTCATGCATATCCAAGAATTATCAGCGCATTGGAAACGATTCCATTATTACGGGCTAAAGGAACTAGTGGACAAAATTTAATTACTCAAAGTGTTTGGATGATAGATGAAGAAGTTCATGCATATTCTTTCCCATTATCTTCTCAATATAAGAGAGCTTGCTCGGAAATTAATATGCTTAACTCTGATTGGGATAAAGTTCTGAAGAATGAATATTCAGAAGACTCTATCGAATTCTTCTCATTTATAGGTGATTTGATGGCAAGACCTAACGAATCATGTCTTTATGAAATTACCGCAACCTGTATTGATTTCATATTAGAACATTATAACTTTGATGGTGTCTTGTATCCATCGGTTCAGGCAGAAGGGCAAGGTATGAATATATGTATAAAGCCCGATGTCGTTGATAGTAAAATATCGTTTGCAGGTGCAGCTACAGAAGTGATTGTTAGAAATGGTGACAATTCTCAAATACATATATTAGGAAATACTCATATGATAACTAAAGATTCTTTTGAATGGGTTCTAACAAATGATGGGAAAATGTTTTTGCAGCAAATTGGTCTGCTAGCACCTTCCTTTCAAAATACCCCTATAGTTATCCGCTCAGAAAGCCTAATGTAGAGTTAAATATTAGGGTGTCCAGTTCTGTGTTCCAGTTTTTAGTATCAAAAACAATGTAATAACCATCTAAGTCATTGATAATCATTCGCTAAATAAACTATAATCTTGTGCGAATCTACATCAGACTTTTTGACAGTTAAATTTGTCTTATATTTTGTGCTTAATTTACTGATTTACAGTGTGCTAAGTTGCTAAAACATAATCAAAAACGAGAACATGGAACTGGACACCCTAGTTAAATATATAAAACGAATTATGAACACAAACACTCAAATAGACAAGATAGATAAAGTACTCTCGAAAATATCGGGCAAGGAGATGAAAGGCTTTGTTCGTCAGTATGCAGCTACGCATGAGGACTTTGCTACCGCCTTGGTGGAAAAATATTGGAAGCCGGAGCGTGGTAACTATAAGGAGCAGGTGGAGGCTTGCTTTGCCCATGCTGGTGTGTTGGGCAAACGATTCGGACAACCGCAATTGGACTGGAGGAAGATAGAGCAAGACCTGGGGGCAATGATGAGGAAAGCCAAGAGTATGAAGAAGAAAGGTAATCTGATTGATGCTGCCTTGATTGCTGGATATGTGATGACCATCACTTGCCGAGAGTTCAAGCACGACCATCTGGCTTATACTCCTGCCAGATATGATGTTTGGACAGAGGAAAACAAGATGTTAAAGGACATTATCACCCAGTCGGCAGACATGGTGAGGGAGTTGCTGATCAATAGTGATGAGATAGAGGAGGATTCCCGTTTGGGTATGCTTGGGGAGATTGCTGAGCAATGCGAGGAAATAGGCGACAACTATTTCATGCGCTTTGAGTGGTTTGTGGATGAGGCGATGCCGCTTTGGAAAATGCCAGATTGGGAGCATGACTATGAGGATGCTGAAGCCAAGATCCTCATCAAGGAGGAACGGTTGGACTTGCTCAAGGATATGTTTGTGCATAAGCATTGGAACCTGTGGGAACTGTATCCTGAATATATCAAGTATGTACCCAAGCAAGACCATGCCTTTGTGGGTGAGATACTATTCAAGGACATCAAGAGATTAGCTCTGCTCAAAGAAAAGCCAAAGGAGTTCAACTGGCTGCTGGGACAAATAGAGAGGGTAATGAGGAAATTTGCGGTCGTAGATAAGATTATCAAGAATGGTATCAGACAGCTTATTGCGGATTATCCCGACAAATATTATTTCAAGAGTTATCTGGGAAGCATTCTATAGTAATGTTAAATGTTGAGTGTTGAATGTTTAATGTTGATTTTTTAGACTAATATTATGACTAGAGAAGAATTTGCAGAGAGATGGCAGCAACAGCATTATCCAACGATGGATTTACGGGCTGAGGTGCCTTTCTATTACGATATATATCAAAGGATTTGCTCCGTTGCGAAAGATGGAAGCAAGAAAATCAATGAGTTTTATGTCATCCAGATACTGATGTATGTGGAGAACATGGGACATCTGAAATTGGATGGCGTATATGCCCAGCTGTACCGCCGTTCGGAAGATATGGTGGGACATTGGTGTGGACTGATGGAGTTGTCAGTTCCAACAGTGAACGCAGTGAAGATGATTGTGGGTGAAGCCATTGGAAAAGCACCAGAGAGCGGTCTTGTGAAATGGGTTCAAGAGAGCGTGACATCTCAGGATTTCAACGAATTGAAGTCTGTGGCTTTGTTCTTTGCCCATGCTGATTTAGCTGTCGGCTTGCTCTTTCCGAACAGTCATTACCGGGAAGAGGTGTATCTACAGCTCTTTAATGAGGATAGCAGGATTGCATCCAACATGGTGTCTTCAGACTTTGCTTTCAACTGGAAGGATAAGGAGGGAGTAACGGTGATGCAACGTCTCGGACATTGCTTTGAGCGGATGGGAGATGCGGTTACGGCACATTCCCTTTCCACTATCCGAGGTATTCGGTTGGGCTGTTACCATGTGGTGGCATCGAAGGATGGCAGGTTGACCTTGATGAACAAGGATAACGAGCAGTACGCTCCTGTTGTTGTCACGACTCCTATTCCTGATGGACATCAGGAGATGTGCCTTATCTGCCAGATGGTGGGATGGAATGGCGAGTATTATATCAATGGTTCTGGCATGTGGATGGATATGGCTGTCTATGAAAGATGGGACAACCAAAAACTATGGGATGGTATCGAAGAGGATGAGCGTGATGATTGTTCTTGCTCCTATTTTATTACACCTTCAGGTGAGCATGTGAGTTGTTATGAGGATGCTTATGGCGAGGAAGATCTTGATGAGGTTTCAGACTTCGATTTATGGGGAAATCTTGATTTCCATCTTGGTGAGGATCCTATTGAGGCGGAAGCAGCAAGAAAGCGGAAGCGAAATAGAGAGGAAGGCCGAAAGCAACTGAATTACAAGTACAAGCCTACGGGCAAGAATCCGTCACAATACTTTGTTAGAAAGATCAACGAGGTGTTTAAGTGGACGGTGGAGGATTCTACTGACCTCAACTATGGTCTGCGTGTGTTGGAAGGTTGGATGAAGCAAGCGCATGTCTATCTGGAAGGCAACAACTATGCTTATGCTCATTTCATCGCCTCATCTATAGTCTTCAGTGGTGCCAACTATTCAGATTGGTATATCGCAGACTATCCGAAACAGGCAGCCCGCATGAAAAAGATTGTACGTGATGGCTATGAGGTGGTAATGGAGACTTTGCCACACGACCCATCCAACTGGCGCGAAGCCTTTGTGAAGATGCTGAAGCAATTGAAGTCTTATGGTTGGGAGATTTTCAAAGGCAAAGGGGCTTTTGACCTTGATAAAGCCATCAAGGATGTTGAGAATCTATTGAAGAAATAATTTCTTTTGAATGAAGAAAATCAAGCTTTATGACTACCAGCAGAAGATGCTGGAGGACATTATCAACGTGCTGACCACCGCTGCTACTGGCAGATTTTACAATGAGAATGGTAAGAAGGAGAAGGTGGGCAGTTCGGTGATGGTGCAGATGCCGACAGGTACGGGAAAGACCTACGTGATGGCGGCTGTGGTGAAATGGTTCCTTGATAACCATGACACGGGCGAAGTGTGGATTGTGGCGCACCGGCGTGAACTGGTGGAACAGATGCAGCAGACGCTGGACAGATTCTGCCTGGACTATGGGGAGAAGGAAATGGAGCTGAAAGCGAAAGTAAGAATAAGAGTGCTCTCCATTCAATGGCTGAACAGACATATCGGCGAACTGGAAGGGGCGGAGTGTACGCCAGGACTCATCGTTGTGGATGAGGCTCACCACGCCATAGCAACCTCCTATCAAGACCTGTTTGACAGGAACAGAAAGGCTCTGAAACTCGGTATGACGGCAACTCCATGCCGCATGAACAAGAAATCCTTCAGCAAACTGTTCGAGATATTATTGAAATCTCCATGTACCAACGACTTCATCCTGCGTGGGTATCTGGCACCCTACGACTACGTGGTAATCGGCAAGTACTCCAACGATCAGTTGACCGTGAACCAGCTGAAAGGACGAGGCAGCGATGGCGACTATGCCATCAAGGAGATGGACGAGAAACTGAATATTCCGCAGACCATCCAACGCCTCTACGACAGCGTGAAGAAATACGCTGACGGCAAGAAGGGTATCGTATATGCCATAGATATTGTGCATGCCCAGGCGATAGCCGCCTGTTACAATGCCCTCGGACTAAAAAGTGTGGCACTGGACAGCAAGACGCCTGCCAAGAAACGCAAGGAGATGGTGGAGGCTTTCAGGCGCAGCGAGATAGACTGTCTGGTGAACGTGAACCTCTTCGATGAGGGTTTTGACTGTCCTGACGTGGAATTCATCCAGATGGCCCGTCCTACGCTGTCGCTAGCCAAGTATCTGCAGATGGTGGGGCGCGGGTTGCGCATCAACAAGGAGAACAAGGATAAGGTGTGCATGATTATCGACAACGTAGGTAACTACCGCAAGTTCGGCTTGCCCGACAAGCCTCGTAACTGGGAGAGTATGTTTGCTGGGTTGAGGGCTGGCAAGGGTATCATTCCAACCTATGTGAAGAAGATGCAGAACATCATTGCCGTGAATGATGAGATGATAACGGTGAAGAAGGCGAATACGGCTAGGAAGAAGATGACAGCCAGACAACTGAATGAATATCTGAAGAATGTAGAGCCTTTCCAGCAGGATGGCAGATGGGGACTGAGGGTGATGAACGACATCATTGTGAAACCCATTTATTCGTATATCTCTGACTTCAAGGGTGATTATGCCGAATGCAGAATAGGCATGCAGAGATGTTTATATGGACTATTGGACAGGAGGGGCAATATCATCCTGCCTCCAGAATATAAATACATATACAGGTGGAACGAACATTCGGTTGAAGTACAAGGTAATGATGGTTACAGCAGGACCATAGAATTGTAACGGCTAAGAAAATATAAAGATGGAACATAAGAAACAGACTGGACATATCTGCCGATGGATGGCAGGCGGTATCATGGCAGCCATCCTCATCATAGGATGTACCATTATGATCGGCCTATCTGAATGGCACGACAGGAAAGAGATCGAATGCAGGAACACAGAACTGCATGAGTGGCGCAAGGCTATGCATGATTTGAACATGCATATCGCTGAGATGTCGTTGCTTGGTGAGACGGTAGCAGACTGGGACACCACTGACGTAGAAGACTATCATCAACTTCGGATGGAAGTGGACTGTATGTTGTTGGACATGGGGAAGATGAGCCGTCAGATAGAAGCAGAGAATCTCCGCCAGCTGTTTGTTGAGAAGGAAAGACTGTTGTTGCAAATCAGGAATGCCGTACAGAAGCGCAATGATATTCATGAGGAACTGACGACGGAAGTGCCCAAGATTGTAGCGAAAAGCAAGAAGGAACAGCAAGTACAGTCCTCCATTCCCCGTCCTGCAGTTCAGAAGAAGAAACGGGGACTTTGGGTACGGCTGTTTAGAAAAGAAGAAAAGGCTGCCGTAGATACCGTGAAGCGTCAACAGCCCACCGCCACGACCCAAATGCTGTCTATGCTCAATCATAAGATTGTCGCTAGGCATCAGCAACAGAGCCGTAAGGTCAATGGGCATCTGGACAGTCTGGGCATCAGGAATGAAGCCATCAACCATCATCTACAGAAAATGATTGCCGTTGTTGACGAGCATGTCAACAAGGGAATCGAGGAAAGAGAGCAGCAGATAGCAACACTGGAAGGTAACTACACCTATTATTATATAGGTATGCTCTCCCTGTTGATTCTGGTATTATTCTGCATGTTCCTGCAGGTTATCAGAAACAAGAAAAGAACCGATCAGCTCATCGGGAAACTGAATGCCCAAAACCAGCAGAACATAGAACTTCTTACCCAGCGCCGCCAGACCATACAGGCCATCACGCATGAACTGCGAATCCCGTTGGCAACCCTCAAACACCATCTGGGTGTCATGAAGAAGGATTCTGCTGATGAAATAGATATCTCTTTGGAAGCCGTAGCAGGTATGGAGCAGATGCTCAATGATTTGTTGGACTATTTTCGACTGGACAACGGGAAGGAGACCATAATGGCCAAACCCTTTACTGTTAAAGGACTTGGAACAAGGCTGGCATCGGAATTTGCAGGACTGGCGGACAAGAAGGGACTGGTGCTGACCGTGGAGAGTTCGTCGGACGACATCGTGCTGGGCGACAAGGAGAAGATACAGAGAATCGTAAGAAATCTGTTGTCCAATGCCCTGAAATTTACGGATGCCGGTTCTGTGACCCTTCGTCTGAGTTATGAGGGTGGCATGCTGTTCATCTCCGTGCATGATACCGGAACCGGAATGGACGAAGAGGAACAGCAGCAGATCTTTGATGCGTTCAGGCAGCTGAGCAATGCGGCAACGAAAGACGGATTCGGCTTGGGACTGTCTATCGTGAAAAACCTGGTGGATATGATGGATGGAAAGATTGAACTGTCGAGCAAGAAGAACGTCGGCAGTACCATCACAGTGGAAATCCCATTGCCACTGGTGCATGAGAAAGATATTGAAAGAGAGAATGAGATTATCGGGGACAACAGAGCGGAAGTGGTCGTCATAGACGATAACGAGCTGATACTCCATCGGATGCAGGGCATCTTTGCGGAAAACGGGATCAGGTGCGATACCAGTATGAGTATGGATGAATTACTGGCAAAGATGCGCGAGAAGGACTATGACATCCTGTTTACCGACCTGAAGATGCAGGGCGCAAACGGATATGATGTGCTTAAAATCCTGCGTATGTCGAACATCGGTAATTCCCGGACTATACCCGTTGTTGCCGTGACGGGGTCGGCAGGTATCACAGAGGACTATCTGACTGGGAAGGGCTTTTCAGGATTCCTATCCAAGCCCTTCTCACCGAACGAATTGATGTCGGTAGCCAACCGATTCATCCAGAAGGAGGTGAACGGGAAAGGGAACATAGACCTGATACCCCTATATGAATTTGGTGAGAAGCAAAGAACGCTGTGGCTGTTTGAGGAAGAGACGGAGGAGAACATCCGCCGTATCGACAAGGCCTGGGAGAAAGGCGACCGCCATGAGCTGAAAGAAATATTGCATAGCATGAGAGGAACCTGGGAATTGATAGGTTGCGGTGAAAAGCTGAATCGCGTTTTTTCTTCCGTGAAAAATACTACCACTACTGACAAGGAAATAGCCCAGGGAATCTGTGAGATCAAACGTCAGTGCGAAGATATCATCCAGGCTATTCATGAAGAACAGGAAGGAGGAATGGAATGACGAAGCGAATCATAGTGATAGAAGACAGTATGACCTTCTGTGAACGCATCTGTAACATGCTGAAGCGTCAGGGGTGGGAGACGTCCAAGGCCTACAACATGCGCAAGGGCATGGAACTGGTGCGGGAAGCGGATGAGTTTACCATCGTACTCTCTGACCTACGGTTGCCCGATGGCGATGGCATCCAGCTGTTGGAATGGATGCGGGAGAATGGTTATGAGAACCAGTTTGTCATCATGACGGACTATGAGAGTTATTCCTCTGCCGTGGCAGCCATCAAGAAGGGCGCAGCCAATTATTTCCCGAAGAGTGAGATGCAGGGAGAACTGTTTGAATTCCTGAATGCCCTGTGGAAAGGGAATGAACATATCGCCAAGAGTCGTGAGAAGATCTTTGCCCGGACCAGTGAAGCCTTCACGAAGGTAATAGAACTGGTGAATATGTTTGCTCCCATCCAGATAACCGTGATGATCCTCGGAGAGAGCGGTACGGGGAAAGAGCATATCGCCCGGATGATACATGAGAAAAGCAAGCGAGCCAACAAGCCATTCGTCACCTTGGATTGCGGCACCCTGAATGAACAGCTTGCCGCCTCTACTCTTCTGGGGCATGAGAAGGGTGCTTTTACCGGGGCAGACAATGCCCGTGTGGGCGTGTTTGAGGAAGCGAAGGGAGGAACCCTGTTTCTGGACGAGATAGGCAACCTATCTCTGGAAGTGCAGAAGATGCTGCTGCGAGTGGTGCAGGAACAGCGATTCAGACGAGTTGGCGGAACAAAGGACATCGAGGCCGATGTGCGGTTGGTGCTGGCAACGAATGAAGATTTGGGCAAGGCTGTGAACAATGATACCTTCAAGCATGACCTGCTGCAACGTCTCTGCGAGACCATCATCGAGTTGCCGCCATTGCGGGAGGCGGTAGAGGATGTCAGACCCTTGGCAGAATTCTTTCTGAGGAGATACAAACTGCGGTTCGGAAAAGAGATAGATGGTTTCAGTACCGGAGCCATCAAGGCTTTGGAAACCTATACCTGGCCAGGCAATGTGAGAGAACTGAAACGGGTCATCAAGAATGCCGTGGTTATGGCGAAGGAGAGGATGATCACGGAAGAGAACCTGAAGTTTGATTCGTTTTCGGGGACTACATCGGGGACGACGGCGCTGCGAGATGTGGATTCGGAACGGGAACGAATCATTGGAGCCTTGAAACTCGCTAAGGGAAATCATACCAAAGCCGCAGAGATACTGAAGATTGGACGGACGACATTGTACAATCTGAAGGAGAAGTATGGTATAGAATAGGCTTTTGTGAAGGCAAAAGTGTAGAATAGGGTGTTCAAAACGTGAACAGGTGTTCAGGTTTTGAACACTTTTTGTTTTTGTACTGCTCGGTTGTGGTTGTTGTTGCTGTGTTGATAATCAGGAAGTTATACTCTGTTTTGGCGCAGTCTGGCATCTGTTGGCATTGCTTTTGGACTACTAAGGGTTGTGTGTACACCGCCCAATAGAAGTTTAACAATCAAAACAGAAAGACTTATGAGCTATAATATATTGATAGAGACAGCCTTCTTCAAGGTTATCAACAATCTTGGCGGCAAGATGGAGTTGGACCAGATCCAGAAGGAGTATCACCAGTTTGTAACTCTGGTTATAGACCTGTGCCACCGTACGTCAGAGAGCAAGGAGGCTCTGCATGCCCTGGTGTTTGCAGAGACAGAGTTGCAATATCATCCTCTGTTACATCCAGATACAGGATGTGCTCTTGGACTGTATATCAAGAAAGCCCTGTCGTTTATCCGTAAGATGATGCAGCAGGTAAAGGTAAGTGCAGGCAAGGGGGCTTCTATAGATATTGCCCATGAGAAGACGGACAAGGTTTTGCCGATATGCTGGACGGGGAATGCTGTAGACCTCGTAGAGATGGTATATGGCATCTGTGTGATGGGAAGTGTGAATGACGGCGAAGTGAAATTCAAGGAGCTGGCTCAAGCCATGTACCAATTCTTTGGTGTCAAGGCTAAGGACTGCTACCGTTTTTATACCGATATCCGGAGACGTAAGAACTACAGTCGTACCTACTTCCTGGACAAGATGCAGGAGAAGTTGAATGATAAGATGCGACGAGATGATGAATTGGAGAGGATGAGGCGATGAAAATGCTCATTTTCTATAGAATTACTGAAAAATGTTTTCAGAATACAAGAAAATTAGGCATTTCTTCTTTCATACAGGAATTTTTCTATACTTTTGTAATTTAAATAAAATTGTGAGAGTATGGAAAGATATACAAAGCCACCATTGACCTATCAGCAGCAGGTTGAACTCCTCAAATCCAGAGGGCTTCAATTTGCTGACGAGGCACGTGCCAAAAGGCATCTTGCCAATATCAGCTACTATAGGATGAGTGCCTATATGCTGCCTTTTAAAGAAGCCAATCAAGAAGGAGAGATATTGGATTCTTTCAAGAAAGGTATCACCTGGGATCATGTCTATAACCTTTATGTTTTTGACAGAAAGCTCCGTTTGTTGGTTTTTGATGCGATTGAAAGACTTGAGGTAGCTATCAGAACTCAGATCATCTACCAATTAAGTCATAAATACGGTTCGCATTGGCAAGACAGACAGGATATATTCAATGAACCCAAGACCATCATGTTGCGTGGTGGCAAGCAGATAACCATTGATGTATATTCGGAAATACAAAGTCATATCAGGGAACAGCTGCATAACAATCGTGCTGAGGTATTCATACAGCATTATACCAGCAAGTACTATGATCCGGTGAACCCACCTTCTTGGATGAGTGTGGAAATCATGTATTTCAACCATCTTTCAAGAATATGTATGGGGTTGAAGAACCGTGCAGACATAGCTAGTATCGCCTCGTATTTCGGATTGCCTCCTAAGACATTTTGCTCCTGGTTGCATGCCATCAACTACGTGAGGAACATCTGTGCCCATCATGCCCGTCTTTGGAATCGAGATATGAGTATCGTGCCGGAGCGGTTGGAATTTTCCAAAAAGCACAAATGGCTCAGAGAACCTCATAAGGCGAGATTGAAGAAATTCTATTATACTGCCTGTATCCTGAACTATCTGTTGCAGACGGTGAATCCTACTTCTCCATTCAAAACCAGGCTGATAGCATTGTTGGATGAGTATAAAGATGTCGTGTCGCTAACTGCCATGGGCTTCCCTGAGGATTGGAAAGACGAAGAAATGTGGAAAATTTGAAAAAACTTAGAAAAATCTTTGTTTTTTATTTGGTAGTTTCAAAAAAAGTTCTTAACTTTGCAGCGCAAAAAGAAAGACAGTTCATTCAACTAAAGATAATAAGCCCCTCAGGCGCGCCGAAAGGCAGCATACTAGAGGGGCGTTACTTATTTTAGGCAGTAACGAAATTCCATAGGGATACGTTACTGCCTAAATTTTATCATAGGTTCTGATTTTAAATATTCTTGTTTATAAAATCCTGCCAACTATTTTTGCCAATCCTTTCCATTAAAGCCTCACCCAGTTCATATACTTTGGTTTCTTTAAGTGCTGGGAAGTAATGTTGCTCTCCAGGTTGAGAGTCCTTGGCTTTAGCGTTAATGATAGCTTGAGCCATCAGTTTTACATATTCAGTTGCCGAAAATCCACCAGGGGTGAGTTTTGACAAAGCAACCTTTACGCTATGAGACTTAGAACAATCTATATCTTTCAAATCAGTAAGCTTGTGGTATAGAAGCCATACCTCAAAACATGGATTACTGATGGCTATATGACATCCTGGGGTGTTTATGCAGAAACTACCCAATTCTTTTATCATGTCAATAGGCCATTTGTCCACGTCGATAACACACCAGAGAGAGTCACCATCTTCAGCATTCAGCCCCTCTTCTGTCATATACTTTTTCGCTGCTGCCAATACATGTGAAGGGGCAGACTCAGTTTGCTTATGCTCCAAGATTCTAACCTTGATACGTTCGAAATTATCGAACGGTGCAAAATAACTTGGTTCTGTCTTTGTACCCTCACATGCGATAACAAAAAGACTATAGTCTCTTGCCTTGGCTTCCTCATGCTTATAGTAGCTGCGTTTTTTATATGGCATACGTCAGTTCTCCCATTTTAAATCCTCTAAATGAGCTAAGAAAGGAATAGCTCCAAAGCGTCCTTTCAAGTAGCCTTTTTGAATGTCCAAATCATTTCGTGGCTTAAAATCATTAAGCGTATAGAAACGAGAGCTTTGGTTCTTTCTGTCTTTCTCAACAAACCAAATCTCATCATTCCTGAAGATAGAGCAATCAAGAAGGCATGATTCGTGGGATGAGAAGATAATTTGTCCAAGGATAGGCATTCCCATCACTTTTTCTACAAACATCTTCAATAGGTTGGCATGGATACTCCTGTCAATCTCATCGACAATGATAGTCTTGTCAGACTGCATCAGGTCATAAAGAACTGGCGCAAAATCAAACAATCGTTGTGTACCATCCGATTCCTCTTTTAACTCGAAACTCACAGCCTTGTTGTTTACAACATGACTGGTTGTTATTCTTCGGATCATATATTTATCATCTTCTTCCTTTGTAACGCCAATAGTAAAATACTGCGTTTCAATCACACCAGACTCTTCTTTTTTGAGATTAGTCTTGATGTCCTCGAAAATTTTATCCAAAGGCATACCAGTCTGCGAGACGAATTTATCCAAATCATCTTCATGCAACTCTATGTTTTGAATGCCTACATCAAAACTTCTTAAGAGCTTTTCTGAAAAATGCTTGAATTTCAGATTTTCGTATTGAGTATCAAAAATAGATGCAGACTTGGTCTCAGGGAAGAAGATTTTCAGATTGTCTCTGAACCATTCCCTGACTCTGTTGATTCTTGGCTCTTTGATAATATCCTCATGTTTGATAAGTAATTCATCATTTTTCAAAATGTTATCTTCCAGCAAACTAACCAATAGAGCCTTTTTTTCATCACCATCGACATATTTCCTGCCCATTTTGACAACAGGTTTGTTTGTCTCTTTAGAGTAGGTACGTTCAAAGACCATTTCATCTTTTTCTACACCTGTTTCGTAAAGCCATTCCTCCAAGCAGAGCTTTGACACATAAGTAACTCCATAGTTATATATTTTATTCTTATAGCTGAACTCTACTGATTGTGAGACAGGAGTAACCTCATCAGAAAATTTATTTCTGATATATCTGATGTCAGAAGGAACTCTACCTTTTAAAACAATGTCACGCAGCAAATTTGCTGCTTTAATCATATTTGATTTGCCAGCACCATTTGCACCGTAAATGACTGAACCTTTCAGAACATTCACGTTGGTATTAATCTTATGAAGATGGTCTGTATGACTCTTCAAAGATTTTGCAGGCAACATATTGAACTCCGTTTCTTCTAAAAAAGAAAAGATGTTACTAAAGTCGAATCTGATAAGCATAATCTAATCTGTTTTTAATTCTATTGCAAAGTAACGAAAAAATCTCGAAAAATATGCAGTTTACTACAAATATTTATAGTAATTTATATATTAACGAGATTTTTTCGGCATAAATGCGGTTTTTACTTCTGTATCAAGTGCTTCAAATTCTCGTCAGCAGCGATGCGTTCCAGCTCGTCCTTGACAATCAGCTTGACATCCTCCTTTATCCGATTGTAGTTGTCCTGAATGGCTTGCTTCATGCAGTCGTTGCCATCGGCATCCTTGAAATCGTTGACGATAGGGATAGGCTGATAATGGCTTTCCTCTCGCTTTGCTTTGTCGGTGTCAACGACAATCTCGGCATGGAAGATTTTCTGCTCTATGCGCTCGGTGAAGTTGTCGGAAACAGAGCCGACAAACATACCTTGGGTGAGTCCGCTAATCTTGCTCGGCGGAATGAGACTGTCCATCTGGGTATTGATGGATGTAGAGACATCCTGACGGTTGATGGAAATGGACTGACGCTTTTGGAGCACCTTGCCGAAACGCTCGGATAAAGTCTTGGCGGTCTCGCCAA
>OCIU01001741.1_pt1 | contig 14099 bp, 13 predicted proteins | sample 1538471 | NCBI WGS metagenome assembly OCIU01 (sample SAMN04571693, study PRJEB22368) | human gut metagenome | biome: human gut; material: stool | host: Homo sapiens | place: Luxembourg | collected 2012-06-01 | reverse complement strand
ATGAGGAGCGCTATATGGTGGTATCCAACATGACTGATCAGCCCTACACCCTCCGTCTGAAGGATCGCTGGTACGACCGTGTGGGAGAAGGCACCTCAGATACCTTCTCGGTCCCGTCAAAACGTATCCTTTTCCTAAAAAAGCCTCATATGCAGCTATAAACAGTGTGCGGCGACGCGCATTATGACAGTAAGGAGACTAATAGAAATTCATGAAAATTGCGGCGCAGGTTGTCGGCCTGGTTGGCATTGTCTGTTCGCTTCTTTCCTTTCAGCAGAAGGAAAGGAAGCACGTGATGCTGTTCCAGATGACGGCAAGTGCATTGTTTTGCATTCAGTTGTTTATGGTCGGTGCGATTACGGGCGGATGTGTGGATTCAATTTCATTTGTCCGTACAGTCGTTTTCTCGCAAAATGATAAGAAATGGGCAGCGTCCCCCGTCTGGCTCGGCGTTTTTATCGCGGCGATGATAGCCACGGGTATCCTGACGTGGCAGGACGGATGGAGTATACTGCCGATAATCGGCTCGGTACTTTCGACCGTTGCCCTGTGGATGAAAAAGTCCGGGCATATCCGTATTATATCGCTGTTCGTCGGTCCCTGCTGGCTGGTTTACAACCTTATTCACGGTGCCTACACAGGGGCTTTGAACGAGGTTTTGGCTATGATTTCCATCGTGATCGGTATGGTACGTCACGATATCAGGCGAAAGCCCGGAGCGGAATCCTGAATCACTAAAAAGTATTTGGAGGAAAGTTTATGTCAAATCCCATTAAAATCGGAGTTGTCGGTCTTGGAAGGATCGGAATGTCGGTTCACAGAGAGTGCCTCAAGGAGCGTCCCGATAAGTTTACCGTTGTGGCGGCGTGTGACCTAATTGCCGATCGGAATGCCCGTTATGCCGAGGAATTCGGTTGCCGTACCTATGAAAGAATCGAGGATCTGATCACCGATCCTGAGGTTGAGGTTGTGGATATCGCAACCCGTTCCTGTGACCATTATAAGCATGCCAAGATGGCACTTTTGGCAGGCAAAAGTGTTTTGGTAGAGAAGCCCTTCTGCGAGACATATGAAGAGGCAAAGGAGCTGGTGAAGCTCGGCGGTCAGCCTGCCGGCCCCCGGATCTTCGTCCGCCACAACCGTCGTTTTGAGGAAGGCTTTATTAAGGTCAACGAGATCATCGATTCCGGTATTCTCGGCGAGGTGTATGAGATCCGTCTGGCCCGTAACGAGTATCAGCGTCGTAACGACTGGCAGACCATTATGGAGTTTGGCGGCGGTCAGCTTCTCAACTGGGGTCCCCATATCGTGGACCATTCTCTCCGCTTCTGTGGCGGCAGGTATGAGACCATGTTTGCCGATATCAAGCGTGTGGCGGCTGTCGGTGATGCCGAGGACCATATTAAGCTGGTGTTCAAGGGCGTCAACGGTCGCGTGGTGGATATGGAGATCAGCGGCGGTGTGGCACAGCCTGTGCCGGAGTACCGTGTCTACGGTACAAAGGGAGGACTGATCGGCGAAAACAATACCCTGAAGCTCAGATATCTTGACCCGGCGGTCGGGCTGGCTGAGATAAAGGCCGACCCCTCGACCCCCGGCGAGAGCTCGTCCTTCGGAAACGACGAGACGCTTACATGGAAGGAAGAAACCATTGAGCTGAATCCCTGCGATCAGACGGCTGTGGTATGGGACTACTTCTACGAAGCCTATCGCAACAACAAGCCTTATCCCATTACCTCCGAGCAGGCGATGGAGGTCGTCCGTGTGCTGGAGCTGGCAAAGGCAGGCACGATTTTTGAGAAAAAGAGCCGGGAAACCGGAAAAGATATGCCGTCTCAGGGAGGAACTCTATGAGCATAAAAATCGGAGCGCAGCTTTATACCCTGCGTGATTACTGTCAGACAACCGACGGCTTTGCGGATACGTTGGCGCGTGTAGCCGACATGGGCTATACAACGGTTCAGATGTCGGGGTGCTGTGCTTATGAGCCGGAGTGGTTCAGGGAGCAGCTTGAAAAGAACGGGCTGACCTGTGAGCTTACGCATTTCGAGCTTGAGGATATTGTGGGAGATACGGATAAGCTTGTGGCAGACCATAACGTGTACGGCTGCAAGTATATAGGTATCGGGTATATGCCGGCACAGTACCGCGGCAATACCGCAAAAGTGGCGGAGTTCTGCGATGTATTTGACGCGGCAGCCACGCGTATACATGAGTTGGGATCCCAGCTGATGTACCACAATCATTGGTTCGAATATGACGACCGCGGTGACGGCAAAAACTATATGGAGATGATCGCAGAGCGTTTTACGCCGGAACAGCTCGGGTTCACTCTGGACACATATTGGGTTGCATTTGCCGGTTACGATGTGGTTTCGGAGATTGAACGCCTGAGCGGGCGTCTGCCCCGGGTACATCTCAAGGACATGGAAATTCTTCCTGACGGAACAAGGCGATATGCCCCGGTCGGGACAGGCGTCATTGACTTCCCGAAGATCATGGCGGCTTTTGAAAAGGCGGGAACCGGAGTTGCCTTTGTCGAACAGGACGAGTGCTTTGAGCGCGACCCGTTTGACTGTCTGAAAATGAGCTATGACTACCTGAAGTCAATCGGATATAACTGACGGCAGATGAGGGAGATAACAGATATGAGTCGGGCATGGAAGGGCAAATGGATTTGCACGGCGGAGTTTTCGGAGCTGATTCCGCGAAACGTTTATCATAAGGAACTCTCCCCCGCGCTGTATCGGGAGACGGCGGAAGATCCGCAGGATATACACGTCATGTTTCGCCGCAGCTTTGAGCTGAACAAATCAGACGGCAGGTACGTGCTGCGCATTTCTGCCGACGACTACGGAAAATATTATGTCAACGGTGCATTTGTCGGTCAGGGACCGACGCCGGGATACCTTGAGTCTTTTAATTACAACGAATTCGACATTACCGGTTATCTCCGGGACGGAGAAAACGAGATCCGCGCTCACGTGTATTATCAGGGACTGAACAACCGTGTGTGGATAAGCCGGGACAACCGCATGGGTCTCATTGCCGAGGTCGTCCGTCCGGACGGTGAGGTGATTCTTTTTACCGACGAAAGCTGGGAGTGCGCCCGGATTGCCGGCTATTTGCCCGCAAGATCCTTTGGCGAGCGGGTGCAGTTTCAGGAGCATTTTGATTCCCGCATTCCTATGGACGGCTATGTCCCGGTGTCTGTCAGAAAGCACAACGATGTCGTTATGGCGGATGCTCCCACACGTCCGTTAATGATCTATGAGGCAACCCCGAAAGCGCAGAAAATACTGCCCAATCACGGTTATTTTTACGATTTCGGGACGGAAATAACGGCAACGCTGCGTATTACAGCAACCGGTAAGACAGGGGATCAAATCCGCATTCTGTGCGGAGAGGAAACCGATGATTCGGAGTACGGAGTGCGATATATGACGCGGTGCAACTGCGCCTATGAAGACAGCTGGATCCTGAACGGTACCGACAAGGTCTTTGAGCAGTACGATTATAAGGCTTTTCGTTATGTCTGTCTTGTCCCGTCGGATCCTGACATTCGGATCGATCGGGTCGTTGCCGTCGTGCGGCACGGCGAATTTGACGACGGAGCCTGTACCATAGAAAGCTCCGATAAGGTTCTGGAGCAGGTCTTCAATCTCTGCAAAAACGGAGTCAGGTGCGGAACGCAGGAGGTTTTCGTTGACTGTCCCTCCCGCGAAAAGGGTCAATATGCCGGCGATATGACGGTGACCTCCGGGGCGCAGCTGTGGCTGACGGGCGATATCTATATGCTGGAAAAGGGCATTCTGGATCACGCGCGCTCCGCAAAAATCTGCAAGGGGCTTATGGCGGTGCTTTCCGGCGCGCTGATGCAGGAAATCGCGGACTATTCGCTGCAGTTTCCGCTTCTGCTTCTGCGGCACTATGAATTTACCCAAAACAGCGGATTTCTGCGCTCAATGCTTCCGTATGCGGAAGATATGCTCCTCCACTTCAGGCAATATGAGAGAGAGGACGGCCTTCTTGACGGCGTGACAGACAAGTGGAATCTTGTGGATTGGCCGGAGGAAGCACGCGACGGCTACGATTTTCCGCTTTCCAGACCGATTGGCGCGGGAGTTCATAATGTCATCAATGCCTTCTACGTGGGAAGCGTGCTGTCTGTTGAGAAAATCAAGGATATTCTGCTCATTGAACACGGCAGCGAGGGGAGGGATCTGGCGGAGGCATTCAACAGAGTCTTCTTTCGTCCGGCTCTCGGACGGTATGTGGACGCCGAAAACAGCACTCATTCGGCGATCCATTCCAATATGCTGGCTCCCTTCTTCGGATTTGTTCCGAAGGGCTATGAGAATGCTGTCGGAACATTTCTGCTTTCAAAGGGTATGTCCTGCGGTGTGTATATGTCGTATTTCCTGCTGCGCGGTCTGTGTAAGCTGGGCTTCTATGAGGAGGTGTACGGCATGATTACTTCGACCGGCGAAAATTCGTGGTATAACATGATCCGGGAGGGTGCCACCGCCTGCATGGAAGCATGGGGAAAGGACAAAAAAGACAACACCAGCCTGTGTCACCCGTGGTCTTCGGCACCGGTCACGGTGTTGATCGAGGACCTGCTGTCAGTTTCGTATGACGGTACGGTGGGAGAGCCGCATATTCCCAAAACCGTCGGTTATCTCAAAATGAAGATCCCGACCGGCAGCGGCACTGTACATATCAGTATCTGATCATCCGGTCTGCGGCAAAGGAGAATAACGATGAAAAACACTTCTGTCAAAAACAAAAGGCATACCTACTGCAATCCGCTTGCCATTCCCGATCTTCCGCGCGGGAAGGACGACTGGTATCCGTTCGAGCGCGGAATGTTCAGCCACGAAAACAAGCCGGAGTCGGTCACCGTTCCCGACTATCGGACAATCAGCGACCCCACGGTGTACTATTATGACAACAAATGGTATCTGTATCCCAGCTACGGCATGGCATGGGTAACGGAAGACTTTGAAACCTGGGAACACGTCAGGACCGAGCCGTATTGCCCGAAGTACAGTCCCTGCATCACCCGGTGGAACGGCAGATTTCTGCTGACTTCCTGGAATTGTCCCCTTTACGTCGGTGATTCGCCGACAGGACCCTTTACCGAAATGGGACCGTTCATTTCAAGGGACGGAACGCCTTTCGTCCCGTGCGACCCCTGTTTGTTTACCGATGATGACGGCAGGATCTATATGTACGCCTTCAGAGGAGTCGATATTCCGGGAAGGGAAGGCGAGTTTATCAGCACCGTGGTTGGATATGAGCTTGACCGGACAAATCCCGTCCGGGTCGTCAACGGTCCGGTTACGGTGATCCGGCAGAATACCCACGCGAACTGGTGGGAAAGACAGGGAGGCTACAATCAGGACGAAGAGTTCGGCTGGGTAGAAGGCCCCCATCTGCTGAAGCACAACGGGAGATATTACATGATCTATGCCTCTCCCGACACCTGCACGCCCAACTACTGCATGGCAGTCTATTATTCCGATGAGGGACCCCTGACGGGTTTTGTCTGCCAGAAGAAGAATCCTTTGACGTACCGTATCGAAGGTCTTGTCAAGGGTGCGGGACACGGATGTGTCGAGCACGGCCCGGGCAATACCCTTTGGGCGTTTTATACCATACCCGCCCGGTCAACGCATGAATATGAAAGACGGATCGGCATGGACCTTGTTGATGTGGACGAAAACGGCGAGCTGTTCTGCCCCAGCGGAGTTACCTTTACACCCCAGTATATTCCGTCGGCAGACACGAAAAAGGGCGCCGGCGAGAATTCCACCCATGAGCTGCCGGTGAATACCCGATACATTCCGACGGCATCCTCGTTTGTCGCGGGACGCGAGCCGCACTTTTCTTCCGACGAAAGTCCGCTGACATGGTGGCAGCCGTGTGATGATGATACCGAACCGACACTGACCTTCGGTCTGAAGCAGGGAACCTACAGGGTTACCGCCTCGCGTGTCTGGTGGAAGGAGCAGGGGCTGGATTATGCTGCCGGCATTGTTCCCGGGCCGTTCAAGTATATCATCGAAGGCTATGACGGCAAAGAATGGTATACGCTACTGGACAGGAGCGACCTTGATACCGACCTCAACATAGATTACTGTGACTTTGATGCGGGCATTTGCAAAGCCGTGAGAATACGCATCGTCGGTTGGCCGAAGGGCATGAAGCCCGGTATTGTTGACTTCACGGTATTTGGCAAGAGATATGTGGAGAGTATCGAATGAAAATTGTATTCTTTGGTGATAGCGTAACAGAAGGGTGCTTCGAGCTATCCTTTCACAATGTAGAAGGGGTTACAGATATTATCCGAGATAAAAAATCGGTATATCATAACATTCTTAAAGAAAGAATTGAAAGAGAGTATCCCGAGCTTAACATCGAGTATGTAAACGCCGGTATCAGCGGCAACTCCACCGTAGATGCCCTAAAGCGGATAGAGCAGGATGTGATCGCGCAAAATCCGGATGTGGCAGTCGTGTGTTTTGGATTAAATGATGTTGCCGGTATGTCTCTTGATGAGTACGTGTCCAACATGGAGCAAATTTTCGGTACACTTAAAGAGCATGGCATTCAGGTGATTTACATGACCCCGAATATGTACAACACCTACGTTCACGGTGACGTTTTGCCGAATCATGCCGATATGGCTGCGGTTCTGGCAGGGATTCAGAATGAAAACCGACCGGACCTGTACTATGCCGAAGCGAAAAAACGGGCGGAGAAATACGGCTGTGCCGTGGCGGATGCCTATCGGGTATGGAAAAAGCTCAGCGAATACGGCGTGGACACAACGGAGCTTCTCAGCAACAGGCTGAATCACCCGACAAGAGCCATGCACCGGCTTTTTGCCGATTTACTGTACGACGAGGTTGTCAGACTGGCGGAAAAATGAATATTCCCTCTGCGGAGGATTTCATGTTCTGCGAAGAACACGCCCTGCGTCAGCCGTTCCGGCTGCGCCGGACGTACTCTCAGTCCCCGATAAAGCCGGGGGACACCGACCGGCTGTACCGCGTGATATTTTGGTGTGAGTAATACATACGTCAGAGGTTTCTATGGAAATTACAGATTGGAACGGATACAGGCAGCTGCATTTTGATGTCGGAGGCAGAAGGAGTACGGTTATTTGTCCGGACGAGCCGCTTCCGGGAAACCCGTGGGTCTGGAGGACAGAATTCTTCGAGGCATTCAATTATGCCGATTTCGCGTTGCTGAAAAAGGGCTGGCATCTTGCGTACCATTGCGTCAGTGATATGTACGGCTGTCCCGAATCGATTGAAATGATGAAGGAATTCTATGATTATGTCACGTCCGGATTCCGGCTGCATGAAAGACCGGCGATCTTCGGCTTTAGCCGCGGCGGGCTTTATGCCGTTAATTTTGCACTGAAATACCCCGATTGCTGCGGACTGCTTTACCTTGATGCACCGGTTCTGGATATTCGCTCATGGCCGGGCGGGCTCGGAGCCGGCAGAGGAGAACCCGGCTGCTGGGAAGAATGCAAGAGGGTTTATCATCTGAATGAGAATACCGCGTTCCGCTTCTCCGACAATCCCCTGGACCATGTCAGGGAGCTTGCCGGCACCGGGATTCCGGTACTGCTTGTGTGCGGGCTTCTGGACTCTTATGTGCCTTATGCGGAAAACGGCAGGCCTTTCTGCGAGGAAATGATGTCGTATTCCGCCCGGATTGAACAGATTGTCAAGCCGGACTGCGACCATCATCCGCACAGCCTTGAGGATCCTGCCCCGATTGTCGATTATATTGAAAAATACTGCAGATAACCGTAAAACCGAAAACGGTAAAAAAACCGGGGCTGCCGAAGAGTCCCCGAAAAGCAAACAGAGCCGGAAGGAATGAATATAAATGAAAAAAACGCTGAAACTGATCATCTGCATAGTGCTGCTGGGAAATCTCATTGCCGGCTGCGGAAAAAATGCCGGTGACGGGCATACGTCAACCGAGGGGGGAACAATTTCCGGAACGATGGGCACAACCGATACCGATAACAAAAAAGAAACGGGTGATATAACCACCGCCGCAGCCGGTACCTCCGCCGAGGAAACCGCATCCCCGACAGAGGAAGACACCGGAAGCACAGTCACCTCAACCGGAGCCGCCGGGACAGAAACCGTCGCTCCGGAGGTGACCTCCGACGCGGAAACAGTCATCATTGAGAAGGAAGACAGCCCGTATTACGGGAAAATTGCCGTTGCCTACGGTGACTCGATCACGCACGGGACATTTACCGATGTCGGTGATACCTCGCCTGATTCCGTGGTCGAAAAGAAATGGTGTGACGTGGTGTCGGAAAGGCTTGGCTTCAGGTATCTTTCCAACTACGGTCAAAACGGCATTTCCGTCAGTTCAACTTCGCCGGTACTGTCCGGCAGTGCGCTGTCATTGGGATATAAAAACCTGAGGGGCGATGCGGAGGTGATAATGATTGCTGCCGGAACAAATGACTTTGGCACCAATGTCAGGCTCGGCAGAAATGACGACATGGAGGATGTTTCGTTCTGCGGCGGGCTTAACGTTCTGTGCAGAGGACTGAAGGAAAGATTCCCGGATGCGGCTGTGATCTTCATCACACCGATTGACAGAAAGGATTCCGCATCCAATGCTCTGGGTCTGAGTCTGGATGATTACCGTCGTAAGATTGAAGAAATCGCCGGCGGGGTCTACGGTTTCAGGATCGTGGACGGCAGATGTACCGGCTTTGATGCAGGTGACCCCGCGTTTATCCGCGACTATATGCGGGACGGCGTTCATCCCAACCGCGAAGCGCATATTCTGTACGGTGAAGCCGTGGCAAAGGAGCTTCTGACCGTTAAAAAGTGACTGGAAGCAGCATAGGAATAAAAAAAATACTCCTTCGGCTCCGGCCGGAGAAGTCTTTGCAGCAATGACCGTGTCCCGGGCAATTATCAAAGATTGCATTCCGTTCCGACCGCCCCGACAGCTGCTTGGAATTTCAGGCAATACCTGAATAAATCTGTAATAACGGAGGTGGTTTCGTTCCGGAATTTCTTGATCCTGGCAAGCAAATTACAAATACAAATCAGAATTAAGGAGTTAATGTAATGAAAAAACTAATCGTTTCGCTTCTTTGTATTTTACTGCTCGGAAGTGTTGTTGTCGGTTGTACGACCGGCTCAGGCAACCCCGCCTCAACCACGGATCCGAAGGGATCCACAGTTGAAACAAGCGGCTCTGATACGTCAGTCAAAGACGGTGTCCCGGAGGGTATGAATTTCAATGGCACCAATATCGTCACCTCATACCGCGAGGACAAGGTGGATTATTTTGTCGGCGATGTCGACGGAGACGTCATGTCAGAGGCGCTTTATAAAGCCAATCTTGCGGTAGAGGAACGCCTTGGCATTACAAGGGAATTCATCCCGCTGCTGGACGAGGTGCTTACAAGCAAAATCGTGGAATCAATTCTGTCGGATGAGCCTTACTACGACTACGTGTCGATAGACCAGTTCTTCGGGACGAGTTACTGTTCGGAAGGACTGTATATGGATTTGTCCTCGCTTCCGTATATAGACTATTCCGAGCCGTGGTATTACAGCGCATACATGGAAACACTGTCGATCGGCAAGGGAACGCGGTTCTTTATCGCCGGTGACGTTTATCCCATCATTTCCTCCTGGACACAGGCAACCTTCTGGAACAAGACCGTTTACGGCGATTCTGTCTCAACTGATATGACATCCTTGTATAAATTGGTTGAAGACGGAGGTTGGACCTTCGACGAGATGCAGAAAATGTGCACGATGGTCTATTCCGATCTTGATGCCGATCATGTGGTGTCCGCCGGAGATCGTATCGGAGCCTGCAATTCTGTTTACGGTGCCGACCATCTGGCGTTTTCCATGGGAATGCAGCTGACAAGCAGAAACGAAGACGGTTATTATGACCTTGTGGCAGATACCGAAAGAAACAACGATATTGTTACGAAAATCAACGATTTCTTCACCAAAAATACCGGTTATTTCATGTGGACTTTTGACCTTGATCCGAATTTTACCGCAATCAAGTTTGCTGCCGATGAGCTTCTTTTCTATCAGTCCGCTTTCCTCAATATTTTGGGTAAAGAGATCCGCGATATGAAGAGCGAATTCGGAGTCATTCCGTATCCTAAATATGACGAGAACCAGAAAGACTATATCGCTACCGTTCACAACGCCGCGTTCTTTGTGGCGATACCCTCCAATACGCCCGATGAAAGACTGGATGCCATTGCCGCAACAATCGAGGCGCAGGGCTATCAGAACTGGAAGGACTACCGACCGGTGTTCTTTGAGGAAGCGCTGAAGGTGAAGTTCAACCGTGATGACGAAAACGCCGAAAAGGTCGGTGAAATGATCGATCTGATCCGTAAAAGCCTTTCAGTTGACTTTGCGTATATCTATTCTAACAACTGCAATGACCTTGGCAGGATAGCTGCAAACTGCATCAACACCGGAAGAACGCTTGCGCAGAGCATTGCTTCCGACAGGGAAAAGATTCAGGCGGGACTTGACAACCTGTTTGAAGCCTTTGAAAACAACTACCGGGGCAAATAAGCCGTAAGCATATATTTCAAAGCAAAATGACGGTTTCAACCGGCTCTGCATATCCGTTTGCCAGGAGCGGATGTGCAGAGTCAGGATCCTGCCGCCTGCCGGTTGGAACCGAATGCCGTTTTCTTCTGACGGCTCTCGCCGCGGCGGCAGCGCGGTATCATGTATGTGCTTTGTGCGGGATTGCCCCTACGGATCTGATAAAAAACAAGGAGGAATCCGATTGTGATCCAATTACCTTTGCATATCGAATATTCTGATAAGGTCGTGGTGGTTACCGGTGCCGGCGGTCTTATCTGCAGTGCCATGGTCAGAGCCTTTGCCCGGTCGGGCGCCAAGGTGGCGGCGCTTGACCTGAATGAGGAGGCTGTGACCGGATTGGCAGCTGAGCTGACTGACGCGGGCTTTATCTGTAAAGGATATAAAGCCGACGTGCTTGACGGCGCGCTTCTTGAGACCGTTCACCGGCAGGTGCTGTCCGATCTCGGTCCCTGTGACATTCTGTTGAACGGTGCCGGCGGAAACAACCCCCGCGCAACCACCGACAACGAGTATCAGCACGAGGCCAGGGAGGGTGATAAAACCTTCTTCGATTTAAGTGCCGACGGCGTGGACTTTGTGTTCAGGCTGAATTTTCAGGGCACTCTTATCCCCACTCAGGTTTTTGCCGCTGATATGGTGGAAAGAAGGAGCGGCTGTATCTTAAACATCTCGTCCATGAACGCGTTTACGCCCCTGACCAAGATCCCTGCCTACTCGGCAGCCAAGGCAGGCGTCTCCAATTTTACTCAGTGGCTGGCTACACACTTTGCCGGAACCGGCATACGGTGCAATGCCATTGCTCCCGGCTTCCTGATATCGGCGCAGAACCGCTCTCTGCTCTTTAATGAGGACGGTACCCCGACCGCCCGTTCGGGAAAGATCCTCGGCGGCACACCCATGAACCGGTATCTTGATGCCTCAGAGCTTATCGGCGCAGCCCTGTTTCTCTGCGACGACCGCGCTGCCTCTGCCATCACCGGTGTCGTCCTGCCCGTCGACGGCGGCTTCTCGGCATATTCGGGAGTGTGAATATGTACCGGTTGGCGGCATTTGCCGATGAGGCGGACAGAACCCTTCGCGGTCAGATCAGCGCCATGAAGGACAACGGTATAGAGCTTTTAGAGATACGCACCGTTGACGGAAAGAACATTGCCGAGCTTACCGCGGCAGAAGCAAAAGCAATCAGAAAAGAGCTTGACGGGGCGGGTATTGCGGTGTGGTCTGTCGGTTCTCCGATGGGAAAGATCGGAATGACCGATGACTTTGCTCCCCACCTCGACGTATTCCGGCATCTTCTTGAATTGTCCGATATCCTCGGCGCCGGGCGGATGAGGATCTTCAGCTTCTATCATACCGGTCTTCCCGTTACCGCTGCCCTGCGGGACGGTGTGCTGGAGCGTCTGTCCCGTTTCCTTGAAGAAGCCGCGGGAAGCAATATAATCCTGTGCCACGAAAACGAAAAGGGAATCTACGGCGACACGGCATCGCGGTGTGCCGATATCCATCGGGCTCTGCCGGCGCTCCGTGCCGTCTTTGATCCCGCAAATTTCGCAAATTGCCGCGAGGATGTGCAGGCTGCCTGGGAGCTCCTTTCGCCGTATAACGAGTATCTTCACATCAAGGACGCGGCGGAGGATGGGACTGTCGTGCCGGCGGGCGAGGGTATCTGTAACATTGCCGGACTGATCCGCAGCTACCGTGCCAACGGCGGCACGGTTATGACACTGGAGCCGCATCTTTCGGTTTTCGACGGCTTTGCGGCACTGGAAAGGTCCGACGGAAAAACAAACATTGCCGCCCGCCGGTATGCCTCCGGACGCGAGGCGTTTGATGCGGCGGCAGCTGCGCTGAAAAATATTTTGAACGGGTAATGCGATGAAGAATGTCAATTTTGGAATTATTGGGATCGGAAACATGGGCAGCACGCACATGAGGAATATTTACGGCGGAAAGATCCCCGGAGCAAGACTTGCCGCAGTTTGCGATATTGACGCGGATAAATGCAGGGCGGCTGCCGCACTGAACGGCGTAGAGGTGTTCAGCGATTACAGAAAAATGCTTATGTCCGGTCTGGCTGATGCTGTCATCATTGCAGTGCCGCACTATCTTCACCCGCCCATTGCCGAAGAGGCCTTTCGGTGCGGACTGCACGTACTTACCGAAAAACCCGCGGGGGTATCGGCAACGGATGTAGCCTCCATGAATGAAGCCGCCTCAAACAGCGGCAGGGTTTTCGGTATCATGTGGAACCAGAGGACAAACCCGCTGTTTCAGAAGGCAAGGGAGCTTATGAAGAACGGCACGCTGGGAACACCCAAGAGGCTTGTCTGGATTATTACCAACTGGTACCGGACGCAAAGCTATTATAACTCCGGGACTTGGCGCGCCACCTGGAGCGGAGAGGGCGGCGGTGTTTTACTCAATCAGGCTCCCCACAATCTGGATCTCTGGCAGTGGATTTTCGGGATGCCCGACCGGATCTTTGCTGTTTGCAGTGAGGGAAAGTGGCATGACATTGAGGTTGAGGACGAGGCTGTCATAACCGGTTATTATGACAACGGCGCAACTGCCACCTTTATCACCTCTACCGGAGAATATCCCGGGACAAACCGTCTTGAAATCAGCGGAAGCAGGGGCAGGATGGTTATTGAAAAGGGATGCCTGAAATTATCTCTGCTGGATCGGGATGAACGGGAGTTTTGTTTCACCGAACAGGACGGGTTCCCTCAGTATCCCCTTATTGAGTCCGAATATAAACAGACAGAGCCTGAGCCGGCACATATCGGCATAATAAAAAATTTTACCGATTCCGTTCTGTACGGAGAGGAGCTTATTGCTCCCGGATATGACGGAATAAAAGAAATAACCCTTTCCAATGCCGCCTACCTGTCTTCGTGGACAGGAAAAACGGTATCACTGGACAATTTCGACCGCGGATTATTTGATGCGTTATTGAAAGACAGAATCAGAAGATCCAAGCCCAAAGCATCTCCGCATTCGGATTCCGGAGGGCAGGAGTGCAGGTGGCAGACAAATTGGTGATGTCCGGCGCAGAGACATTTTGCCGGAAAAATTTCAAGGGAACAAGCACATGAAAGGCGGAGGCTCGTTATGAAAAAACGATTTCGTATTTTAGCCGCAATTTTCACGGTCCTGATCGTGTGGAATTCTGCGGCTTGCTCACATGACAAACCGGATCCGAAAGGCACCGGTTCGGACGGCTCCTCACAGGGGGAGGCTTCTGACACGGACACACTGCCTCCTGTCGGGGATCTCAATGTTCCGATCGACAGAACGCCCCTGAATCCGGATATGTCGGCTTTTGCCGCAGTGTCGGATTCTCCCACGGTGCAGGAAAAACCGTCAAAGATACTTACCGACTATTCCGAAATCAAAAAAACCTATAACGGCGCCATATGTGTTGTGGCGAACAACTCAAAT
>OCIU01001736.1_pt1 | contig 14170 bp, 11 predicted proteins | sample 1538471 | NCBI WGS metagenome assembly OCIU01 (sample SAMN04571693, study PRJEB22368) | human gut metagenome | biome: human gut; material: stool | host: Homo sapiens | place: Luxembourg | collected 2012-06-01 | reverse complement strand
GTTTGATTGTGATAGTTCTTAGTCTTTCCCTTAGTCAACCAGCTAGCTTCGTACACGGATGTACGAAGCAGCGAAGCCGCGCCATGGACGGCGCGTCTGAGCGGTAGCGTCAGTTATCATAGTTTATATGGAAAGACTTAGAAATATCCAGCCATAACAAACTTGCAAAGCGTGTTTATTATGGCTATCGCGGCAGTCGCCAAGGTCATATCAAGAATATGACTTTGGCTCGTTGCTCGCGTAAATCAAAGCTTCTGGCATTGAACATAGTGTGCAGGACTGCCTGTAGCTTATATTTGTCGTCCGTTCGTCACCAACTGAAATTCAATTAAACAACAATATCTCACACTGTTTTATAAACTCATCAGGCTGTTCTACCTGTGGAAGTAAACCTGAACCAGATATATTAACAGTTTCAATCGCACTATTAAGAGATGTGTATTCATTGAGTGTTTCTGTATTGAAATTATCACCATGTATAATATATATACAGTTGTTTAGTTCTTTAACGGCTTTTGATATAGAAACTGTTGTATAGTTACACTCTGTGCTTGAGAAAAGATATTTGCTAGATGCACCAGATAAGTGGGCATTTTCGTGGCAGGCATTCAGGTAATCAATAGGTACAAGATTATCACTGAATACTTTATTTCCAAGTATTTTGTTTAATCGGCCTTTTCCTACACATATATTATAAATTGTTGTTCCAATTACAGGAATAGAGAGAAGCTTTCTTCTTATATTAGCCCTTTTCCCTGGTGTGATTCCTGCTCTTGAGACAGCCTCTGGGCTTACTAGCAGTATTTTATTATATAAGGCATTGTTAGTAAAGGCAGCGCCTATTGCTATTGGAGCAGAACTTCCAGTTGCCATTATATCTGTTGGTTTTCCTATAACATTTGTTATAAAATCATTTAATAGCTGTGTATACATATATGTTGTGTAAGTGATGTGTGGTTTATCAGAGTGACCGCATCCAAGCATATCTAATACATAAACATAATGTGTATCTGATAAATGCTGTATAACGTTATTCCACTCATATCCAGAGCTATATGCATTCAGATCGTGTATAAGCAATAAAGGAGAAGCATTTTTATCACCATAAGCTGAGTAAGCAATATTTCCAAATTTCCAGCCGTAACTATTTTCTGATTTATTTTCAAATGTATAATTATTAATCGTTGCGTATTTAAATATAAACTTGTTTATGATATGTGTAGTTGCAATAACAGCTGTTCCCATACCGGCTGCCAGGCCTACTTTCTGCCATTTATTCATAATATTCCTCATTTCTGCGCATATATTTTATACAGATTAGATGTGCCATGTGCGCATAGACACTAAATAAAACATAGTTAAATATCATAATTTACTCTTTCTTAACCCGTACACTCACGAACCCGCGCTACGCGCTATCTCGCCCTGCTTCGCATGGCTGTTCGTTCGTTAATGGCGCAAGAAAAGTAAATGTCTGCTTCCTTTTCTTTTGCGCTCATTATATCATAATATTATAGTCTATAAGATAAAAAGTGGCAATCTTTATAAAAGCTATTATTAAGAGTATCTTTATAAAATGTAATATTAAGAGAGCTATTAAGTTAGTTGTAAAATTTACTTATGCCACTCACATCATTATATAAGTTTAGTATATAGAAATAATTGCATTATTAGCTACAACTGTATTTTATAGATTAGGTTTTATCAGACAAAATATGCGAGGTTAATATATGTGTAGTCAAAACATGATAAAAAATGCTTTATTTTTATTATCAAATGGGTTAAAATTTTATTAAATATGAATACGTTGTATATGGAATAAAAAGGAAGTAAATATTATGAAAGATATTCAGTCTGATAAAGCTGTTAATTATATAATTAATCAGATAAAAAAACTTGAAAAAAATGTTGATGAATACAAATATGAAATCAATTCAATAGAGTTGGAACTTAAATCCATATGCAATAAGATGAATGAAGTATTAAATTCGGGCGATAAAACACAGGATTTATTCATATCAACTAATTGTGACAAATACATAGAAAAAGAATATAAAAATCTTTGTAATAAAAAAGAGTCGCTTGAAAATTTGAAAAAGAAAAAAATATCTGATCTTGATGAAGTTATTAACAAAATTAATGAAATGAGAGAAGTTATTAACAATTCGTCAGATGAAGATAGTGAAAATGTGTATAATAATAAATCAGAAAGTGAATTAAATGAATCTGATGCAGAGATATTGTGGATATTAGAAGAAGACAGACAGCGTATATCAAGAGATATTCATGATACAGTAGTTCAGAATCTTACTGCACTTATACATAAGGAAGAATTTATCAATCAGATAGTAGATAAAGATGTAAATCGTGCTAAAATAGAAATAAATAATGCAAAGTTATTAATAAAAGATAGCGTTAAAGATCTTAGGAATATTATATATCAGTTAAGACCAATGGAACTTGATGATCTAGGCTTTAATGAAGCACTTCTTAATCTTATAGATAAATTAGACGATAGCTATAAGAATATAATGATACACACAACTATTGATTGTAGTGATGATATATCACAGATCGCAAGTATATCGAGTCTTAGAATTATAAATGAACTATCTAGTAATTCATATAAGTATGCTGATTGTTCTAATATATACATAGATATATCCACGGATGAGCAATATATATATATAGATTATCGTGATGATGGCTGTGGTTTTGATTATAATTCAATAGGCAAGGTTAAAAATAATAATAGTGGATACGGAATAAGAATGTTAAATGAAAGAATAGTACTTCTTAAAGGAAGCATTGAATATGACAGAGACAGAGCAGAGTTCAAAATTAAAATCCCAATATATTGATATTGACTTGAAATTAAGAACGTTGTATCTGTGTATAACTTGTTATTTTGTACATTATTAAAATAGATTATGATGATAGGAGTTAAAACTGTGGACAACATGATACTGCTCATATAAGCGTAATGTTGGAATGTGTGGAAAACTTTTATTAATCATTAGAAGGGATGGTTATAATATGCCTGTTAATATATTGTTAGCAGATGATCATAGAATGGTCAGAGAAGGACTGAAACAATTGTTGGAAATGGATGATAATATAAATGTTGTTAGTGAGGCTGATGATGGATATGAATGCCTTAATTATGCCAATAAAACACAGCCTGATATTATTCTTCTTGATATAAATATGCCTAATCTTGATGGACTTCAAGTACTTGATATTATAAAAAGCCAGAAGATGAAGTGCAAGGTAATAATACTTACAATTCATAATGAAATAGATTATTTAATAAAAGCTCTGGATAAGGGCTGCGATGGATATATATTAAAGGATTCAGATTTTGATACTTTAAAAAAAGCTATAATGACAGTATATAAGGGTGAAACATATATAGAACCAAGCCTCGTTCCTTTACTAAATGTTAGACTTGCAGAAAGAGATATTATGAAAGACAGAACCAATGAGCTTACAAGAAGGGAAATAGAAGTGTTAAGGATGATAGCTGCAGGTTCGTCAAACAAAGAAATAGCTTCGGTTTTAAATATAAGTGAACGTACAGTTAAGAATCATATCTCTAACATATTTAAGAAAATTGATGTTTCTGATAGAACACAGGCAGCGGTGTTTGCTATAAAAAATGATATAATTACATTGAAATAAATTGAAAGCGTTTAATAAATAATAAATAGAATTAAATTAAATTGAAAATGTTTGCTGAATAATGATTTGATTAAATAAAAAATATTTAGTGAAAAATAAAATAAGATGAATGAATTTTATTTAATTAGATGAAATTAGATTAGACTGATATGATAAATTTTATATTTATTATATCAGTCTTTTTGTTTCACGTGAAACATATTATAGGAATTAAAATTAAAAAATGCTTTAGTAAAAATATTTAAGAATATTATTTGGTGTCAAAATATACATTTGTACTTAGTTTAATAATCTTTGAAAATACACTAATATTTATGTGACAAGTTGATTGTTTATAAATTATACGAATTTAATATGTATCACTATATTTTGAATACATGTATTCTGTAAGATTTTTGAAATTTATATATATTTATAAATTATATAAAATATTATAATTAATTATGTTTCACGTGAAACATAATTAATGTCATAGCGAAAAATTGTTACTAACTGATGCGATTGGATTTATATATTGTCATTGTTGCATAATTTACGAAATTCTCTAATATCTTAAACTTTCATAAATGGCATGCTTTACGACTTTTTGTTTTCGAAGTAAGACCAGGATGAAAGTGAAATGAAATAGTTCAATTATAAATGTTTTATTATTCTATTACACTTTGATTTAATAATACTTTATTGTATATCACATACCTTAAACTAATGGCAATATGAGCTATCACATCATGAAACTATAAAATTTTGATTTATTTAACTTTAATTATTAGATGATTTACTATTATATAATATGTTATGCTTCGCTCGTTTTTTACTCATGTATCTGTGTATTCGAGCTATTACGTCATGCGTTGCATGACAATTCGTTCTTTAATGGCACAAGAAAAATAAATGTCTGCTTTGCAGCCGCTTTCTTTTCTTTTGTGTTCAATATAATTTAAGTGTAATAATTATATTGATGATAGTAAAAATATCAATTATAAAAATAGTGATTATAATATGATGTGAGTGTCAAAAGTGAATTTTGCCACTTACTGATGTAACCAGATTGCTTCATTGCTATGCGATTCATGCAATTCTCGAACACCTCAAACTTACATAAAATGGCGTATTTACACCGTTTTATTCTGTTTTCAGTGCTCGACGTGTAAATAAGTGTAAATCGCTTATTTGTGCGAACACAAACGAAATTATACTTTTGACACTTACATCATAATATTCAATAAAATAGTCTACAATTGCTGCATATTGCGGACTGAAATTAATAAAATATATGAAAAACGCTCAATAAATATTGAAAAAAATATAGTTTAGTATTAGACTATTATAGTGGATAAATAGATAGAATACATTTGAATGATTTAAACATATATTAATGAAATAACCTTAATACAGTTATTATACATAATGTGAAAAATGGTTCAACAAATATTATTGATAAATATTAACTGATGTATCTTTACACATTTTTTATTTTTATAGAGTCTGATTTTTAATAAAAAGTCACATTTATGATTTTAATTCTACTTATAGTATTGAGTTAGGTGCAAGTTCAATAAAAAAGCTTTATTATATAAGCAGAAATGATTTTTGAAAATTGGTATTTGTATTATAAAATAAAATGTAATGTTTCACGTGAAACAGATAGATAGTGATGGCTTTATCTAATAAGTTATATACAATTTTGAGATATGTTTTTCTGATTTGAATGTTATAATATTTAATTATACGAACTTGGATTGATGCATTGCTACGCAATTTATTCAATCCTCTAACATCTGAAAATTTTACAAATAATATATTATAATACCTGGGTTAAAAGGTCTAAACCCACATGAGCTCGCTTATAGGTGGGTTTAGACCTTGGACCCCATACGATATGAACATTAAAGTGGGATGATAATCCCACGATATGTGGATATTGGGGTGATTGTGGAAGTGCGTAGCACGGAACAATTAGTAGGTATCAAAGTTGGGGACTTTTGACCCCGACATCATATTATTATATCAGGGTTAAAAGACATAAACCTACATGAGTTTATTTATAGGTAGATATGAAACCTTAAGACATGCCCCAATATGAATATAGAAGAGGGATGATAATCTCACATTATGCGAATATTGTGTAGGCTGCTATGTGTCAGAGGTACATGTTTAGGACGTGCTGGAGTATAGCTTAGACATGGGAGTACGTAATAAAAAATAATCCAAAGATATCAAAGTTGTGGGCTCTCGATTCAGAGAACTTTTATATTTTTATAATACAATGTTTCACGTGAAACGTTGTTAAGCGTATATATCACATTGTGGTTATTAAAATTCTCTATATTAAGTCTGTATTAAAATAGAGAAAAAGCTTTTAACTATTTAATGGAAAGAGGTTAAAAATGGGGAGAATTATAGCAATAGCTAACCAAAAAGGTGGAGTAGGTAAAACAACAACAGCTATAAATTTGTCGGCGTGTTTAGCCGAAGCTGGTCAAAAAGTACTTTTAATTGATATTGATCCACAGGGAAATGCTACAAGTGGGATTGGTGTTGATAAGAATAATGTTGATAAAACAGTATATGATGTTATTTTAAGAGAATGCAGCATAGAAGATGCAATAATACATAATGTATATGATAATTTAGATGAACTGCCATCAAATGTGAATTTAGCTGGTGCAGAGATAGATTTAATAGACGTAGACAGAAGAGAGTACGTGTTGAAAGATGAAATCTCAAAGGTAAGAAAAAAATACGACTATATAATTATGGATTGCCCTCCTTCTTTAAGTATGCTTACTGTTAATGCAATGACAGCAGCCGATACTGTACTTGTTCCAATCCAATGCGAATATTATGCATTGGAAGGATTATCACAGCTTATGTACACAATTAATCTTGCAAAAAAGAAACTGAACAAGAAACTAGAGATGGAAGGTGTTGTTTTTACAATGTTTGATGCAAGAACAAATCTTTCACTTCAGGTTGTTGAAAATGTTAAGGATAATCTTAAACAAAATGTATATAAGACTATAATTCCTAGAAATATAAGATTAGCAGAAGCTCCAAGTTATGGAAAGCCAATCAATCTGTATGATACAAAATCAACTGGTGCAGAAAGTTATAGATTGCTAGCACAGGAAGTTATGGACAGAGATAAGAAAATATAAGACAAGAATAAAATGCAAAACATTTAAAATGTATTAAGATAGGAGAATGAATATGCCAGCAAAAACAGGTTCAAAAACAAAGAGTAAAGGTGGATTGGGTAGAGGAATATCAAATCTTATTAATGTTGATGATGAAAATGAAAAGAAAGAAGATAATGTGGTAGTTAAAGAAGTAGTAAAGGAAGTAGTTAAAGAGGTTAAAGTTCCATCTGAAACTAAAGTAAAATTATCACTTATTGAGCCTAACAAAGACCAGCCAAGAAAGGCTTTTGATGAAGATGCTTTGATAGAATTATCAGAATCTATTAAACAGTATGGTGTTTTACAACCACTGCTTGTTCAGAAAAAAGATAATTATTATGAAATAATAGCTGGTGAGAGAAGATGGAGAGCAGCAAAACTTGCAGGTGTTAAAGAAGTGCCTGTTGTAATAAAGGATTATTCTTCACAGGAGGTTATGGAAATAGCTCTTATTGAAAATATTCAAAGAGAAGATCTTAATCCTATAGAAGAAGCTAAGGCTTATCAGAGACTTATTAAAGACTACAGATTAAAACAGGATGAGGTTGCAGAAAAAGTATCTAAATCAAGAGCAGCTATAACTAATTCCTTACGACTTTTAAAATTAGATGAACGTGTTCAGGATATGGTTATGGAAGGAAAAATCAGTAGTGGTCATGCAAGAACTATTATATCTATTGAAGATAAAGATAAACAGTATATGATAGCTCAGAAAATATTTGATGAAAAGTTAAGTGTGCGTGAAGTGGAAAAATTAATGAAAACACTTGATGCACACGAAAAAAAAGAAAAAAAACTTCCAGCAAATGATTTTGTATATAGAGATCTTGAACAGAAATTAAAAAATATAATGGGAACACAAGTTATTATAAAAAATAAGAGCAATAATAAAGGTAAAATAGAAATAGATTACTATTCACAGGCAGAACTTGAAAGAATATATGATTTATTAAAGAAAATAAATGAATAAAAAGTGAAAAAGGTGAATAAAAAGTATATTGATATTCATTAATTCATTTAATTATTCGTATATTTGTATATTTGTATATTTGTTTATTCGTATATTTGCATATTCGTATATTTGTTTACTTATTTAAGTATATATTTTTTAAGTATATATTTATTTATATATATATGTATATATGTATATATGTATTTGCACACTTGCTTATTATGAATAAAATATATTATAAATAAACAAAAAATAAAACAATAAAAAACAGGAAGGAGAAAAAATGTTAGATGTATTTGGCTTATTTAGCGTTGAAACGCTATATGTATTAATAGGAATAATTGCATTGCTTGTGATAGCTATTGTTCTATCAATAGTTGCTATAGCAAAGTCTTCATCAATGAAAAAGAAATATAATAAAATGATGGAGGGCTCTGATGGAAAGAGTATAGAGCAGATAATAAAAGAATATACAGATGATGTTAAGCTGCTGAAAAGTACTTATGAAGATAACACAGCTGCTATTAAGGATATATATGAAAAGCTGCAGTATACATTCCAGAAAATTGGAATTGTCAAATATGATGCATTTCATGAGATGGGGGGAAAACTAAGTTTTGCGTTGTGCATGCTCGATAATAACAACAATGGTTATCTGGTTAATGTAATGCACAGTAATAATGGATGTTTTGCATATGTGAAGGAGATAATTAACGGAGAATCATTTATAGAACTTGGTGGAGAAGAAGAAAAGGCACTTAAGCAGGCAGTAGCTGGAAGAATGGGTGATGAAGAATTGAGCCAGGAAGTAAATGATATAGTGAATAATGTTAATCAGAAATAAAAAAACTTTGATAATGATATAAAGCAAAACACAAAACGTAAGTAATAAAAAATAAAAAGAATACAATGAAAATACAAAAATAACTATAAAAATAAATAAAACGTGAGAATAAAAAGTATATTAAAAAGTATGCAATAAAGTACTGGAAATTATGTATAAAAAGGTGCATAATTAGTAAAGTATAATTATGAATACGAAATAATGGAGGAAAGTATGTTAGATTTAAAGTTTGTCAGAGAAAATCCAGACATCGTAAAGCAGAATATTAAGAATAAATTTCAGGATAGAAAGTTACCTTTAGTTGATGAAGTTATCGAGCTTGATGCACAGGCAAGAGCTGCACAGACAGAAGCCGATGAATTAAGAGCTAATAAGAATAAGCTTTCTAAGCAGATTGGTGCACTTATGGCTCAGGGTAAGAAAGAAGAAGCTGAGGATGTTAAGTCACAGGTTTCAGCAAGTGCTGACAGATTAGCAGAGCTTGAAGCTAAAGAAGCAGAACTGAATGAAAAAGTTACTAAGATTATGATGACTATTCCTAATATCATAGATCCATGTGTTCCTATAGGAAAAGATGATAGTGAGAATGTAGAAGTTGAAAAGTTTGGTGAACCAGTTGTTCCAGATTATGAGATTCCATATCATACAGAGATTATGCAGAAGTTTGATGGTATTGATCTAGATGCAGCTGGTAAGGTTGCAGGTAATGGTTTCTATTATCTTATGGGAGATATAGCAAGACTTCATTCAGCAGTTATATCTTATGCAAGAGATTTCATGATAGATAGAGGTTTCACATATTGCATACCTCCTTATATGATAAGAAGTAATGTGGTTACAGGTGTTATGAGTTTCGATGAGATGGATGCAATGATGTATAAGATTGAGGGAGAAGATCTTTATCTTATCGGTACAAGTGAACATTCTATGATTGGTAAATTTATTGATACAATAACACCAGAGGAAGAGCTTCCAAAGACTCTTACAAGTTATTCACCATGTTTCAGAAAAGAAAAAGGTGCACATGGTATAGAAGAAAGAGGCGTATATAGAATCCACCAGTTTGAAAAGCAGGAAATGATAGTTGTATGTAAGCCAGAAGACAGCAAAATGTGGTTTGATAAACTCTGGAAGAATACAGTGGATCTTTTCCGTTCACTTGATATTCCTGTAAGAACACTTGAATGTTGTTCAGGGGATTTAGCTGATCTTAAGGTAAGATCTATAGATGTAGAAGCATGGTCACCAAGACAGAAGAAGTACTTTGAGGTTGGTTCATGTTCTAACTTAGGAGATGCACAGGCAAGAAGATTAAAGATAAGAGTGCAGGGAAAGGATAAAAATAAGTACTTTGCACATACACTTAACAACACATGTGTGGCACCTCCAAGAATGTTAATAGCATTTTTAGAGAACAATCTTCAGGCAGATGGAAGTGTAAAGATTCCTAAGGTACTTCAGCCATATATGGGTGGTAAGACAGAGCTTAGCAAGTAAGTATAATATTATTATTGAAAATGCATGATAAAATGTGATTGTTAAAAGTAGAATTTGGCAATGGCTGAGATATCAGGTTTGTTTCGTTACTTTTTAATTCAAGCAATCCTTGCATCAGGATAATAAAATAACAGAAAAAATACCGTGCCATTATTAAATAATGACACGGTATTTGATATATAGAGAGATTTGTGTTATCTTTATAAATATATATGAGCAGTGGAATATTGAGTGTGGAGTTTATTAAGTTTTTTAAATGGGAAGTAGCTCGCAAGCGGAAATGGAGTATGTATGAAAAAGGTTAAGGTAAAAAGTCTTAAGGGGAATGAGATATTAGCCCTTCCTATAGTGACAGATGGTGGCACGGTACTTATACATGCAGATGTTGAGTTGAAGCCGGAGCTTATAAACAGAGCAATACGCCTGGGAATAAAGTCTCTTTATATAAAGGATTACCCTGAGGAAGTAATAAATAAAGAAAATTATAATCATATAGTTATATCCTCAGAAGACGATTATGATGATGTTTATAATGAAGGTCAGGATGTTAGCGATAGTGAATGTGCTGATGTAAAAAATGAAAAAAAGACTGAGTATAATAATAAATATATAGAAAATCACATTTATAAGGTAGAAGAAACTGTTATTAATTCAAGAACTATAATAAAAAATGTACTTGAGAAGCATATATATAGACATAATAGTGATTTAAAGATTATAGGTGAGCAGGCTGAAAAGATAATAGAATCAGTCATAGAAGAGCCTGAGGTTATTACAAATATAACTGAGATGAGAAATATTTCTACTGATATGTACACACATTGTATAAATGTATGTGCTTTATCAACTATCATGGCATTAAGATTAAAGATGAGTGAGAAGCAGGTAAGAAATATATCTATAGGTGCAATTCTTCATGATATAGGACTTAGATATATTAAAGTTCCATATATGAATACCAATGAAACATATATGAATGTAAAGGATGCACTGGAATATAAGAAACATACAATATTTGGCTACAGTTCTTTGCAGGATGAGGGATGGATACCAGATATTGCAAAAGAGATTATTCTGCTTCATCATGAAAGAATAGATGGAAAGGGATATCCATTCCAACATAAGGGCGATAAAATAAAGACAGAAGTAAAACTGGTATCTTTATGTGATGATTTTGAGAGTCTGATAAGCGGAGTTGGTTCACCAAAGCTTAAGATATATGAAGCAATAGAATACATAAAGGCTAATCAGGGTATTAAGTATGATGCCACAATAACGGATAAATTGCTTGAATCAGTTGCTGTATATCCAGTGGGAATAAATGTTATAACAAGTGAAGGTGAAATGGGTGTTGTTGTAAGACAGAATCATAAGTTTACAGACAGACCTGTTATAAGGATGCTTAAGCATGCAGATGGTTCCCAATATAAGGATGACGTAGAGAAAGATCTTATGGAGTATCTTACATTGTTTATAGTAGATACGGAGTAGATCTTATTAAAGATTGTATAGTTAAAATATGTGATATAGGTCTGTAATAAATATGTGATATGGGCCTATAATAAAATAAGATATATATCTATAAATAGAAGGATAGTTATGAATTTATATATAAGGGCTATAGGGTTCCAGTATCTTGATGCGGATTTTGAAGAAGAGATGATTCACGCAGGAATATTAGACAGTATAGAAAAGGGTTTTGTTATAAAGAATACAAAGCTTAACAGAGGAGCAGTAATAGTAAGAGTAAGTGAATCAACAGGATTGTATATATATGGAAGATTCAAGGGTGATGAGTTTATATATGAGTATTATTTTCCGTTTATACTGGGGAAAACAAGCTGTGACAATGATGAGATAACCATTGAAAGGCATCTTGATAAGGAGTCGTTTGCTGTTGTATGTGATGAGTCAAGAACAGGAGTTACTCTTATATTTTATCTGCAGAATGTTATGGATTACCTTGAATTTATATTTGATAAGGATGGGCTTAAGCAGAAAGAGTATAATATTGATAGAAAGGGTTCAGTATATAGAATACCTATTAAAAATAAAAAGGTAAGTCTGACGGCACTCTCTATAGGTGGCATGATACTCCTGCCTTCTCACAGAAAAGTAGAACCAGTAAAGGCAAAGAAGGAACAGGATGAAAGGGAAAAACTTATACAGGCAGCTAAGAAGGGTGATGAGACAGCAATAGAGAATCTGACAATTGAGGATATTGATACATATAATGAGCTGTCACAACGTATATTAAAAGAAGATGTATTTTCAATAGTTGATTCATCGTTTATGCCTTGTGGTGTTGAATGTGACCAGTATCAGGTTGTAGGAGAAATATTAGAACTTGAAGAGGAAATAAATCACTACACTAAGGAAACCGTATATATTATGGTTATTGAATGTAACAATCTTAGCATGACAGTTGCTGTAAATAAGGCAGATCTGCTTGGAGAACCTGCAGTCGGAAGAAGATTTAAGGGTCAGGTATGGCTGCAGGGAAGTGTTGCATTTAAGGGGTAACAGATAAAATATAAAATTAAATGTAAAATTGAGTGTAAATTTTAAGGTGTATTTTAAGCAGATTATTTGTAGATTATTTGTAGATTATTGAAATATATGTTTGCCACGTATATGTAAATGTGGTATAATACCTAAGGTTTTATCAGTTGGTAGGTTGATAGAACCTGTATAGAAGTTCCTTTAGTTAAATGGATATAACGGCCCCCTCCTAAGGGGCAGTTGGGGGTTCGATTCCCCCAGGGAACATTATCGAATTTTGGAAGAGTCCGTTCAGATTAGATACATACAATCTAGTCTGGACGGATTTTTTGTGTGAGCAATGAGTCAAGGTCCAGGTTTGCTTGAGACTTTGACGAATGCCACGGTAACGAGCAAGCATCGCGAGTGTGTTCAGGGAAAGGAAGTTGCCTATGGAAGAAAAGAAGGAATTGCTGGATCAGGAAGGAGATTCAAATGGAAGACAGAATAAGACTATCCTATTTCTATGGAAAGGAAGCGGACTATATAATATGGAGAGTGATATGCAGTAGTAGAAAAATCATACTGTGAAGAAAAACTATGCGGTATCGTTTCCTATTTATAAAAAGATGATAAAATATATTTAAAAAAATTATATAGTAAAATATTAAAGAATGAACAAATCGTTGTATGTAGGCTTGGTAAATTCCCATTTATTGAATTGATAGAGTATAAGAATATAAAGTTAGGAATAATATGACTTGCACCGAAAGGTACTTTACAGAGATGAAAACAGGTTTTCTTATTTTGGCAGGGAGTAACAGAATAGTTAGGAAAATCAAGGATTTCTTTGACTTATGTTGACTAATCATTGTATGTATTTACAGTGGTATCTCGAGCTCCTAAGCTGTAGTTGTGGGTTCGATTCCCCCAGGAAACGCTATAATAGAGCAGCAGATGGAGATTAGAGATGATTTTCATTTGCTGCTTTTTGTTTATAGTGATTGAAGTTCAATGTGAGGCAGGAGAATTCAAGTTTTGTAGAATTTCATTCATATGTTTTATAAGGTTCGTTACTGATATAGGACCAGACAGCCGTTACCTGAGTGGAAAGTCCAAGTAAATTAAGGGCGGTGTTCCCGCATGGAGCGATGGTCCAATGATAACTGTGGGCTAATGCATGGGGCAGCCTTCGGGTTGCCTTTACATAGTTTCCAATTTCAAAAAATAAAAAATTTTGTGTTTTTGAAAGCGACATCTTGCATATACTATTAGCAGACAGTATAATAAATACAGCGAAGCAGTTTCGAGAAATGAAAAAACTTCAATTTTTGAAAGTTGGTGGCTATATGAAAACAATCACGAGAGCAAAATATCTCGATAGAATCATTGAACTGAAGGGTACTCCTGACATCAAGATCATTACAGGTATTCGTCGATCTGGTAAGTCAAAACTGATGCAGGCGTATATTGCGTATCTTAAAAGCAATTTTGAAAACATCAATATTATCTTCATCGACTTCATGGATTTGGCGT
>OCIU01001711.1_pt1 | contig 14320 bp, 10 predicted proteins | sample 1538471 | NCBI WGS metagenome assembly OCIU01 (sample SAMN04571693, study PRJEB22368) | human gut metagenome | biome: human gut; material: stool | host: Homo sapiens | place: Luxembourg | collected 2012-06-01 | reverse complement strand
CGTCGATCTGTCGAACCTTTGCACCCGGGAGCAAAGGTTCGACAGATCGACGCCCTCGATCCGGCGGCCCTCGACGACGATCTCGCCGTTCACCACGACGGTATCCACGTCGGCAGCCTTGCCGCAGTAGATCAGGTTCGCCACCATATTATATACCGGCGTAAGGTGCGGCTTCACCGCATCGATCAGAATGAAATCCGCCAGCGCACCCTCCTTAATAACGCCCAACTCGCCGGCATGACCGATCGCACGGGCCGCATTGACGGTCGCCATTTTCAGGATTTCGTAAGCCGGCAGCACGCAGGGATCCATCGTCGCTACTTTTTGCAGGAACGATGCGGTACGCATCTCGTCCCACATATCCAGGTCGTTGTTCGAACAGGTACCGTCCGTGCCAATCGTGCAAAGCACCCCTTCGCTATGCATCCGGGCGATCGGGGCGATACCGCTCGAAATTTTCATGTTGCTCTGGGGGTTGTGTGACACGGCCACTCCGCGCTCCCGCAGGATGCGGATATCCCCGTCATCGACGTGAACGCAATGCGCACCGATCGTCCGGTCGTCGAAAATACCGAGGGTATCGAGATGCCGGACAGAAGTAGTACCGTAACGCTCCCGCACGATACGCACCTCGTCTTCGGTTTCGGAAATATGGGTCATGAACCAGAGTCCGTGGCGGCGTGCCAGCTCCTTGCCCCGCTGCAACGACTCCGGCGAACAGGTATAGGGCGAATGGGGCGCCACGGCCAACCGGATACGGTCGCAGTCGCCCGTGGTGGCGATCATCCGCTCCACATCGTCGGCAAAAGCCTCCCAACTCGTATCCAGATAGCTCGCTCCGAGCATGGCCCGGATGCCGAGCCGCCGCACGGCCTCGGCGATACGGTTTTCGTGCCAATACATATCGACGAACGTCGTGACGCCGCCCAGCAACATTTCGACAATGCCCATTTCGGCTCCCAGCACGATTTCGTCCGGGGTTTGCTGCGCCTCGAAAGGCCAGATATATTCGTGGAGCCACTTCATCAGGGCGATGTCGTCGGCATAGCCCCGCTGGAGGGTCATCGCCACGTGGCAGTGGGTATTGATCAGTCCCGGCATGAGCACCTTACCCGTGCCGTCGATCTCCCGCGCCCCGGGATGCTCCCGCCGGAACGCTTCGATCCGCCGGGGATCGGCGCTGACCAGCGCCAAACGGCGATCCGCCACACCGACCGCCCCCGTGAAAGTCCGGGGCTCCTTCTCTGCCGTCATGGGCAGAATCGTACAGTTCGTAAATAACAGTTCCATAAGCAATACAGGTTCGACGCAATCGGAATTACAAACCGGGCGGTTATCGTCAAAACGGCATACGTCGAACTATTTTACGGTGTTCACGCGAACATCCGATCCCATTTTGACATCTTCTCGAAACCGCCCCTATCAAAGCGCCCCTTCTATCGATCGCTTCCGGGACGTACCCCTTTCCGGCACCGGATCATTCGGTATCCAGAGAGTTCCCGCAAACGGTAATCAGCTCCCGCCCCGAAACCGAATTGGAATAGATCTGGATCACCTTGCTGAAAGTGCCCGGTTCGTTCTTATGCGGTTCATAGACCACACGGATCACAGCCGTTTCGCCCGGTGCGAGAGGGCGCTTGGAGTGGCTCACCTTCAGGCACGAGCAGGTAGTCTGCGCCCTTACTATTACTAACGGAGCAGAGCCGTCGTTCGTATATTCGAACTCCCAAACCAGATCGCCGCCCCGACGGGGTACGCTCCCGAAATTATGGAACGAACTCTCGAATTTCAGGTGCGCTCCCTCGTATTGCTGGGCGCCGGCCCCGAGCCATGCAAGGCACGAAGCCGCAATCAATAATATCGTACGTATCATTCGTGTCGTTTTCGCAGCCATCGTCCGCTGCTGTTATCGCGCCTTCAGTCGATGCGGTGCAACGTCGCACGGCAAACCGGATTGGCAGCGCATTCCAATCTATTCCAACGTAAAGACATAGGTAATCGTTCCGGTCTGCATCAAACTCTCGCTGGATGAAAACCGAGCTTTGCGGGCCGCTTCGACCGCCGCATCGACCAGCCGCTTGCTGTTGGTCGTCGATCCCTGCGCCCGATAGGAGGCGTATGTCACCCGACCGGAAGCATCGACAGTCACATCGACGACGACCTTGCCGGACTCATTGCCCGGATAGGAAGGCTTGGGCAGCTTTCCCACCACCGAGCGCCCCGAAAGGTCGTAGGCAATGCCCGAATCGCTCTGGCCCGTGCCGTCGTGACTGCCTTCCGGCGCCCCCGAAAGGTCCCCGGCGTTACCCTCGCCCGCAGCAGGCCCCTCCGACGTAGAAGTGCTCCCCGCCGTGCGGCCCGGGAAGAGCGCCCGACGGTTTACCGTGCGGGGTTGTTCGGCAGGCTGCTGCGCGTCGCTGCGCTGCGGAGTTTGTCCCGGAGTCTCCCGCTCGCGGGGTTTCTTCTCCGGCTGCGGTGTCTGCACGGCGATCTCCTCCCGCTCGCTGGTCACGTATTCGACCTGCTGCCGCGACGCTTCGGCCGCCGCCTGCTGCGGCGGTGCCTGCACATCGGTAGCCGACAGGTCCCGGTCGCCCAGACCGGTTTCGGTCGTCCCGAAATCGATCAGCAACCCTTCGCCGGGAAGCAGCTCGTCCCGCCCCATATCGAACGACACGAACAGGAAAGCCGCCGCGATCGACAGCGCATAAAGCAAAGCTGCGAGGCTTGCCCAACGACGCGCGTTCGATTTATCGTTATTCGGATCGTAATAATACATCGGTCAATTCTCACAAGGAAAACACCGCAGGGCGGCATTCCCCGGGTTTCACTCTATTCGGGCGAGGTAGCCGCGATGAGCGTAAAATTGTTGGCCTTGGCCATGCGCATCATGGCCACCACTTCGTCGAAAGCCACCGACTTGTCGCAATGCAGCGAAACGGTAGGGTTCTCCTGTCCCGCCAGCCGGGACTTGAGGGCTTTCTCCACGCCCTCGCGCGAGCCGACGTTTTCCGTCTCGACATAATACCTGTATCCATGTCCCGTATCCTGGATCGAAATCGTCGTCATTGCCTTGTCCTTCAACTGATTCGAACTTTTCGGCAGAATCAGCTTGATGGCATTGGGGTTGATGAGCGTCGTAGCGATCAGCATGAACAGCAGCAACAGGAAGATCAGGTCGGTCATCGAAGCCGACGAAAACGACTTATCGACCTTGGATCCGCGTTTGATTGCCATAACAGATTACTTTTGAACGGGTTGATTCAGAATATCCATAAAGGCGATCGAGTTGGCCTCCATCCGGAAAACGAGCTTCTCGATGCGAGCCACCAGGTAGTTATAACCGAAGTAGGCCGGAATACCGACCAGCAGACCGCCGACCGTCGTGATCATCGCCACGTACATACCGCTCGAAAGGAGCGACATATCGACCGTACCGCCCGCAGCGGCCATATCCATAAAAGTCTGCACCATGCCGACCACCGTACCGAGAAAACCGATCATCGGGGCGCCGCCGGCGATGGTCGCCAGGATCGGCAGGTTGGTTTCGAGCTTCGACACTTCGAGGTTCGCCACGTTCTCGATGGCCGACTGCACGTCGCTCATCGGACGACCGATCCGGCCGATACCCTTTTCGATCATACGGGCGATCGGCGTATTGGTCTTGCGGCAAAGATCGACCGCAGCAGCGACCTTGCCGTCCAAAATATAATCACGGATGCGGTTCATGAAATTCATATCGAACTCCGACGCCTTGCGGATCGCCATGAAGCGCTCCACGAAGATAAAGATCGTGAGTCCTCCCAGAATCAACAAAACCCACATCAGCCATCCGCCGCTCATAAACAACTGCCAAAGTCCCATGCGGGTCTGCTCCGCGACAACGACCGCATCTGCGGTCTGCAACAAACTAATCATAATCTTTTTGAGTGAATTAAATTTATTTTATTCGAGTTTTACTTTTTCCGTATCAATCCCGCTCCAAGTCGTATTCAGGCTCCGGCGGATCTTCCGGCAGAAGCAATTCCTGCCGTTGGGCCTCTTCCGCCGCACGCCGGGCCTGCTCCTCGCGGCGGGCCTGACGCTTTTTCTGACGTTTCTTGTTGGTGAAGCGGTCCCGAATACGCTGTTTCAGATCCTTGAAATTATTGAAATCCTCCTTATAGGAGATCCCGATACCGGTTTCCTGCAGGCCCTGGTTCTCGTCGAAACGATCGATGGTCTGCGTGAACGCCTTCAGACGCAGGTTGCCCGACTTGTCGATCAGCCACGTCACATGCGCTTCGCCCATGAAGTTGGAAACATTGTTGCTTACGGCCTGTTTGTTGTCGATGATGTAGTTGCCTTCGACCTCGACCAGCAGACGGTTGTTGATCAAATTGGTGGAGAAGCCGAAATCCACCTCGTCACCGGTCATTTCGGAGCCTGCCCGGTAGTTCAGGATGATCCGGTAATCATCTGTCGAAAACCAGTTGGTAAGCTGGTTGGTAAGCATCTCCAGACCCGTTGCCACACCGGACGAAGCACCGATATTGGCACTGCCGGAATTGCTGAAAGTACCCAGTGCGACCAGCGAAATGAACTGCTGCGCCTGGGCTTCCTGCGTATTGAGCACGCTGGCCACCGCAGCCTGCGTTTCTATATCTGTAACGGGCACGACCACGCTGAAATCCAACTGCGGGTTGCTCAAACGACCGCCGATATGGATCTTACAATCGACCGGCACCGAACGGTCCGAAATCCGGGAACCGCTCTGGTCGTCGTCCGAAGAGGCGGTTACAGTGTTCAACAGAGGCTGCAACGACGTTTTGAGCTTATAGACGGCATTGATGTCGAGCCGCGCATCGACAGGCTCGCCCGTCCACTGAATCATCGAACCGCTCTCGATGATGAATTTTTTAGTAATGATATTCTGCAATGAAAAAAGAAAACTGCCTTCGATGAGCGTATAGTCGCCGTACATATTGAAGATACCGTTACCCGGATTGATATGCAGGTTGAGCATACCGTTGCCACGACCTTTCAGGGCACTGCCGACCGTCGGGTCGATCACCAGTTGGAAAGCGGTATTGTCCTGCACATTGAGAGCCATCGTAATATCCATCGTGCTGCCTGCGGCTTCCTTTTTACGCCCCTGCTGCTGGAAGAGCAGCTTCTTGCGCACCAGATAGTCGGTCGTATCGATCTGTTCAGGGGTGACGAACGTAACGAAATCGGCCGTTTTCGCATTCGACTGTCCTGACAGAGGCATATAAAATTCGGAATCGCCTTCGGTGGTAGCCACGATGTCCATTTTCACACCGCCCTTGCTGCCCGCGATCGTCGCCGAACCCGAAGCGAAAATCCGGCCGTAGAACAGGTCGTTATCCTTCGAAGTGGTATTGAGCACCATCAACTCTTTCGGCAGTACTTTCACCGAATAGAAGATATTGGACAAATGTTCCAGATTGAGGTCGATCGAGAAAAGGCCCTCGTTCTTCTCCGGATCGTACAGCGGCACGCCTTCGGCAATCAAATGATTGTTTTTAACCTCGATCACGGCCCGGGGCATCGTGTAGGTCACCTGCGTAAAATCCACCGTCGTGGTGAAATCGCGCACGGCGATCTGCCCAGAAAGGTTCGCCTCCTTACCGCTACCGCGCAGGGCGATATCTACATCGGCATTGCCGCCGGTCCGCTCGACCACCCCCTTCAGCAGGGGATCGAGCGCCGAAAGTTCGACTGCGTCGAGGGTAGCCCGGGCGTAATAACGCTTTTGCGAAGGGGCGTAAAAACCACGAACGAGAGTATCGAGATTTTCCCGCTGCTGCACCAGAATACCCGCGCGGTTCTGTATGAAATCCCATCGGGACCGCAGCCAGATCGACGGAACGGCGAGATCGTTGATCGAAATGCTGTCCACAACGATATCGGCCTGCACCTCGCCGGCCCCGAGCACCGCTTTCATCGTCGCCGAACCGTTGGTACGACCGTCCACACGGTAGCCCATCGACGAGGTGAACTGCGAGAAGGGCGCCAGCTCGAAATTATGCAGCGTCAATTGCACCGAATCCTGCAAACGACGCGATACGACGCCGTCGAGCAGCAGTTGCTGCCCGGCATTGACCATTCGAAAACGGTCGATTCGTATCCGGGAAGTATCTGCCGTAATACCGTCCGTATAGATATTCCAAGTCTTCTCTCCCCGGCTGATGTACGACGGCGTCAGCCGCAGATCGATCTGCCGGCCCGCAGGACCTCGTCCCCGGGCAAATTCCGAACGAAATCCGATCCGTCCGGAAACATCGCCGATAGTATCCGCGAAATCGGTAATCAGCTCCAGCTTGTTATCCTTGGCCCCTCCGCTCATTCCGACACGGCTCATGTGAAAACTGTTCAGATAAAGATCCTCGGTCGAAGCCGCGAAAACGAGCGAGTCGCCCCGGTTATGGGCATCCAGATTCAGACGTGTCACCAGCATCCGGCCCCGCTCGATGTAATCCGAGGCCGCTTCGAACGAAAGTTTGTCGTTCGCCGGGTTGATCCGCAGCAGCAACTGCGATCCGTCCGCGATCTGTAACCCGGGAGAAACGGCATTGACCAGCGGATTGATCTTCCGGACATTGACCGTAAGTTGGGAATATCCGTCGGCCAACTCTACCGTATCGGGATGCTGCGCCTGCCAGCCGGGACCGCCGTCAAGCGTCGGGACATAATCTCGGAAACGCTGTTGCAGGTAGGCGAACACCTCCTTGTAGGAGGTCTTCCCCTCGTAGTCGGCATCGACAAAATCGGAACGCAGACGAATAAACTTGTCCGACAAGCTGTTCCGACCCACGATCACAACGCTGTCGGCCGCGAGCTCACGGTCGTTATAACGATAGGATACATCACGGACGAAGATTATTCCGTTCAGGTCGTCGAGCGTACGGCCGACGGCACGCGCAGCGATCCGGGCGGCAAGCACCGACACCGAATCGCGGCGATTCACCCCCAGAGCCGCCAGGTTCGCCTCCTCAAGGTCCAGCGCAAAATCGTAGCGGGGCCTCTGCTCATCGTTCAGGTCGAGCAGCCCTCTGAAATCGAACCGCAGATTCCTGTCCCGGGCTTCGATCAGTCCGTTGAACTCCCGGTTCACCAGGTGCCCCTTCATACGGAGCGAATCGTAATCGTATCCGTTGATCCCCAATCGCAGGATCTCGCCCGACACTTCGGCGTCGGAGTGTTCCGAGCTGAGTTCGCCGTTTACATGCACATTCAGAGAGAGGGGACCGAGCAGATCGTTTTCCAGCAACTCGCCCAGTTGCAGACTGGACGTTTTCACGTCGCCCAGCACACCGCGACAGCCGTCGCGCAGCGAGCTCACCTGCAACAGGCAGGTCGCACCGCCGATCTCGGTCGCCAGCGCAGCATCCGCAGCAAAGGCCGTGAGCGTTCCGTCGAATTTGCCGGTAAGACCGATTTTGCCCGCATTTTTTGCAATACGCAGCACCTCGTCGGGCAAATTCTTGCCTGTGAGGGCAGCCGCCAGCCGATCGACATCCGCCGCCGAAGTCGTCAGTTCGGAAATGTCGGCCTTAAAATGCCCCTTTCCGACATCGGGCAGTCCCTGCGCCGCAAAATCGACCGACAGTTTCGTGTCGGCTCCCGTGCGGACCGAGCGCAGCGATCCCGACATATCGGCCACAGGGCCGCTCACATCAGCGTTCACGTCGGTCAGCGTCAGGTGCCAATCCTTCATTTTGGGCGAGAAATAGGCGATGTCGTCGGACGACAGCGTCGTATTGACGACCTGCGCCGTGATGTCCACCTCCTCGACGAAATTTTTGTAAAGGGCCCAGTCCAATCCAATCAATGAAAGCGAAGGCAACTCGATATTCGACTTCGCCGTCCGAATGTGTCCCTCCCGGATATCGATACAGCCGTTGGCGATGCAAAGGCAGCCCGCCAGGTCTTCGACGACAAATCCGCTGCGCTCGCGCATCGCCAAACGCCCGATGTCGGTATGGATCACCGGACCGTCGATGGTGAAATTCTTCAGTTCGGCCCGGATGTCGATCAGGTGCATATCGGCAAAATCCACTCCGTACGACGGATTGCGGTGCTCCAGCCGTTCCATGCAGAAATCCAGCCCATCCGTTTCCAGACGCTCGATCTCCAGCCTGAATTTTCCCTCCGCCCGGGCCTTGTCCTTTTTGGAGAGTTTATCGACCACCTGCTTGATGTTCATCTCCCCGTCGGGAGTTTCGCGCAGGCAAAAACGGGCGTCCGACAATTCGGCCCGGCTGAAAACGAGCCCTCCCCCGAACAGGCCGAGGCTCTTGATCCGGGCATCCAGACGGCCGGCATAAAGCAACGTATCCCGTTGGAAATCCTCGACATAGAATCCGTCGAGCGAAACGCGGTAAAACAAGCCGATATCCACCCGGTCGATACTGATGCGGGTGCCGAGCTTGCGGGAGATTATTTCCGTCGCCTCCCGAGCGACGAAATTCTGAACGGCAGGAATCTCGAACAACAGGGCGACCAACAGAGGCAGAAAGATCAGCGCCAGCACGATCGCCGACACCATCTTGGCCAGTATGTTCACTATCCTGCGCATTATCCGACAAAACCGTTTTTAATAAATTGCAAATTTAAGCAAATTTCGGGATTTAACATCCGGCAGACCGGATATTTATCGTCAAAAGTCACCGTTCGAAGAACTTGTCGCGAAGCCCTCCCGCAACGACCGGTAAAAATCCGCGCCCGGTACAATACAGAACCGCAAACCTGTTGCCAATCGCATTTCGGAGTTTTTCCGAAGCCCGGACAGAGACCCGGTATCGGCTGCCGCCCGAAATAAATACGGACATCGGCGAATCATTTCGGATTTTATTCCGTATCTTTGATTTTTATTCGGATAATTCCGCCTCGGAAAAACACAAATAAATTTGCTTTTGCGCTCGGCTTATTCGTATCTTTGACATAGTCTTGGATAGGATGCGCCTAGGAAAAAATGGGAACTCGTTCCCATTTTCTCTCGGCTTTCACTATCTTTGTAAAGTTTTTTGCCACACAAAAATCACATGGACATTACCATTTTAGGCATAGAATCCTCCTGCGACGACACTTCAGCCGCAGTCATCCGCGACCGGACACTCCTCTCGAACGTAATCGCCTCGCAGGCCGTGCACCAAAAATACGGCGGCGTGATCCCGGAACTAGCATCCCGGGCCCACCAGCAAAATATCGTCCCGGTAGTCGATACGGCCCTGAAAGAGGCCGGCGTGACGATCGACAAGATCGACGCGATCGCTTTCACGCGCGGCCCCGGTCTGCTGGGATCGCTTCTGGTGGGCGTATCGTTCGCCAAAGGACTCTCGATCTCCCACGACATTCCGCTGGTGGAGGTCAATCATCTGCAGGGGCACATCCTCTCCCACTTTCTGGACCTGCCCGACCGACAGCTTCCGCACCCCGACTTTCCGTTCCTCTGCCTGCTGGTCAGCGGAGGACATACCCAGATCGTAAAAGTGGACGGTCCGCTCGACATGCAGATCGTCGGCACGACGATCGACGACGCGGCGGGCGAAGCGTTCGACAAGTGCGCCAAAGTCATGGGGCTGCCCTATCCGGGCGGGCCGGTGATCCGTCGCGACGTGGTGGGCGAGCCGGACGCGTTCCGCTTCGCCAAACCCCGCATCGAAGGTTTCGACTACTCGTTCTCGGGACTCAAAACCTCGTTCCTCTATACGTTGCGGGACGAAATGGCCGAAGATCCGAATTTCATCGAGAAAAACAAAGCCGACCTCTGCGCCTCGCTGCAGACGACCATCGTGGAAATTCTGCTCGACAAGCTCGTAAAAGCCTCCAAGGAGTACGGGATCCGCGACATCGCCATCGCAGGCGGCGTATCGGCCAATTCAGGGCTCCGCAACGGCATCACGGAGGAGGGAAGGAAACGGGGATGGCGCACCTTCCTGCCCGAATTCAAATTCACGACCGACAACGCCGCGATGATCGCCCTGGCAGGATACTACCGCTACATGAACGGCAATATCGCAACCCTGGACATCGCCCCCGTGGCACGGCTCGAGGAGCTCGAACTGACCGTCGCACCGACAGCGGAACAATAACAGAAATACAAACTGTCCCGACCCTACATACAATATTTTTACGGGCACCCGGGATCCAAAACTTACAAAAAGCTCCACTCTCCCCGCACAGAGCCGCCTTTCGGGAAAACCTGAAACCGATCGAAACATCCGCTCAAGGAGAAACTTACGAAAAACCGAATCGACAAACGATACGGCACGATCGGCGGGCACGACGTACGGAGAGAAAGGAGAAAATATAAATTCAAAGCAACTTTAACTATGAAAACATTGAAAATCGGCGATCTGCTGGCCCGTCTTCCCATCATTCAGGGCGGTATGGGCGTAGGCATCTCCCTCTCGGGACTCGCATCGGCCGTAGCCAATCAAGGCGGTGTGGGAGTGATCTCCTCGGCCGGACTGGGCGTCATCTACCGGGAACACTCCAAAGACTACAATACGGCAAGCATCTGGGGCCTGCGCGAAGAGCTGCGCAAAGCCAGTGAAAAGACCAAAGGCATCATCGGCGTCAATGTCATGGTGGCCATGTCCAACTTCGCAGACATGGTCAGAACGGCCATCGCAGAGAAGGCCGACATCATCTTCTCGGGGGCCGGTATGCCCCTCAACCTGCCGTCGTTCCTGACCAAAGGCAGCAAGACGAAGTTGGCTCCGATCGTTTCGTCGGCCCGAGCCGCCAAGCTCATCTGCGAGAAATGGCTCGCCAACTACAAATACGTTCCCGACGCGATCGTGGTCGAGGGACCCAAGGCCGGCGGACACCTGGGCTACAAGCCGGAACAGATCACCGACGAACACTTCTCGCTGGAGCGGCTGCTGCCCGAAATCGTTTCGGAAGTCCGTCGTTTCGGCACGGCGCACGACACGCACATCCCGGTCATCGCAGCAGGCGGCATCTACACGGGCGAAGACATTTATCGCATCATGGAGTTGGGCGCCGACGGTGTCCAGATGGGCACGCGCTTCGTCACCACGGAGGAGTGCGACGCCTCGACGGAGTTCAAGCGGAGTTACATCGAAGCCTCTCAACAGGACATAGAGATCATCCAAAGTCCGGTGGGTATGCCGGGGCGGGCCATCCACAACTCTTTCCTGGAACGGGTGAAACAAGGGTTGAAACAGCCCAAAAGCTGTCCGTTCAACTGTATCAAGACCTGCGACGTAACCCACAGCCCCTACTGCATCATCATGGCTCTCTACAACGCCTTCAAAGGCAACCTGTCGGCAGGATACGCTTTCGCCGGCGTCAATGCCTGGCGAGCCGAAAAGATCGAGAGCGTGAAAGAGCTGATGACGAACCTTATCGACGAATTCGACCGTTTCAGCCTGAAAGAACAGTTGGCGAAACTGAAAAAATAACGTTCGATAAAAGTACAAAATCCGTATGACACCTTCCGGCATTGCATGCCGGAAGGTGTTCATTTTCCTCTATCTCGATTTTTAGAACCTGCTAGAATTTTACGTCGAGATTATTTGAGAGCTGTTTTCGAGTAGATTCTTTTGGGAAAGTTGCGTAAATAGTGGACTATTTTCAGCACCTGCTGAAAGAAGATGCCGAAAAGAGGTTCAAAAAAGCCGAAACATTTTCTCTCAGCCAATGTCTAACTCATTTATAAAATTCAAAACAGACTCTTAAACGGAAACCGTCCGCCCCGGCTTTTTATACGGCGCAGACACACGAATCGATCTGCTCCCAATCCAATCTAAAAAGACGTAACACGATGAAAATATGAATAATAGTCTTTTATTTCCGCAATGAACAGAATACATGCGGTATAAAAAACGAAGCCGTTTGTTTTATCCTCCCCTCATTTTCACTACCTTTGCGCCACCATTTTTCAACCTTAAAATTAACCTTAAAATAAACACATAGCGAAAAAGCAAATTTGGGAAAAGCGTAGCGAATTAGCTGATACAGCGTTCGTTACGCTTTGTTTTTCTATGGAGCAGAGCCAACGAAATGCCACCTCGAAGCCAAACGGTGCAGAAGTTCAGTTACCACCTCATTACTCCCATAACGGGTGCAGATTTCTTGCTAAATAGTTCTGTTTCTGCGTTTTGCGTCGATTTGCATAGCTGTCGGTAACTCACTAATAACTAATTTTGTAACCAAAAAAGGAGTGAGTATGCGAAGTACATTCAAGGTATTATTTTACGTGAAGAAAGGCAGCGAGAAGCCGAACGGCAACCTGCCTCTGATGTGCCGTATCACGGTGGACGGCGAGATTAAACAGTTCAGTTGCAAGATGGACGTTCCCCCACGCTTGTGGGACGTGAAGAACAGCCGTGCTTCGGGCAAGAGCGTCGAAGCGCAGAGAATCAACCTTGCGGTAGATAAAATCCGTGTGGATGTAAACCGCCGTTATCAAGAACTGATGCAGACGGACGGTTATGTTACCGCCGCCAAACTCAAAGACGCCTATCTCGGCATCGGCGTCAAGCAGGAAACCTTGTTGAAGCTGTTCGAGCAGCACAACGCCGAGTTTGAGAAGAAAGTCGGACACAGCAGGGCGCAGGGGACATTTACCCGTTATCGGACGGTCTGCAACCATATTCGGGAGTTCCTGCCCCATGCCTACAAGCGTGAGGACATCCCGTTAAAGGAACTCAACCTCACATTCATCAACGATTTCGAGTATTTTTTGCGCACGGAGAAGAAATGCCGCACCAATACCGTGTGGGGCTACATGATTGTGTTGAAACACATCGTTTCCATTGCGAGGAACGACGGGCGTTTGCCGTTCAACCCCTTTGCGGGATATATCAACTCTCCCGAAAGCGTGGATAGGGGCTACCTCACCCAAACGGAGATACAGACGCTCATGGACGCACCGATGAAGAACGCCACCCATGAACTTGTACGGAACTTGTTCGTCTTTTCCGTGTTCACGGGTTTGGCGTATTCGGACGTGAAGAACCTCACCGCCGACCGCCTGCAAACATTCTTCGACGGCAATCTGTGGATAATCACCCGAAGAAAGAAAACCAACACCGAATCGAACATCCGTCTTTTGGACGTTCCAAAACGTATCATAGAGAAATACAAGGGGCTGGCAAGGGACGGTCATGTTTTCCCCGTTCCGAGCAATGGCAGTTGCAACAAGATACTCAAAGAGATAGGCAGACAGTGCGGTTTCAAGGTGCGCTTGACCTATCACGTTGCACGTCACACGAACGCCACGACCGTACTTTTGTCGCACGGCGTACCCATTGAAACCGTCAGCAGGCTTCTCGGTCACACTAACATAAAGACCACCCAGATTTACGCCAAAATCACCGCCCAAAAGATAAGTCAGGACATGGAAGACTTGTCGCACAAGTTGGAGGATATGGAGAAGAGTATTTGCCGAGCCATTTAGTCACCTTAAAACAGTATACCGATGAAAGGAGAAAGGAACATTATCACGATGGACGGGCAGGGCAATATCTCCCTGCCGAGCGATATAGGCGCAACCGCCATGACCGAGTGGGAAATCTGCGAACTGTTCGGGGTTATTGCCCCGACGGTTCGGGCTGGGATAAAGGCTCTCTGCAAAAGCGGAGTTTTGAGCGTATATGACATAAGGCGCATTATCCGCATATCGGACAGATACAGCGCGGAGGTTTACAATCTCGAAACGATAGCCGCCCTCGCTTTCCGTATCGAATCATTCGGGGCGGCGAAAGTCCGCAAAGTGTTGCTGGAAAGGATTATACACGGGCGAAAAGAGAACAGCATGATTTTTCTTTCGCTGAATGTCGGCAGTCAAGCAGTCATATCGTCATGAAGTCATGTCGTACTGTCGTATTGGAATCATTGAATCTGTAAGTCAGTCAATCCATTAATAACCGACTATGTGCAGATACGCAGATTCGATTTTCCGAACACAGCAAAGCGGAGCAATCATTCCCGTTTACAAAGGCAAAGCAAGCACGGGGCTTTATGTCGGCTAAAAGGTCGGGCGGCTGCGCCGTTTCCCGATAAATCTTCCTCTCGCTTCGCTGCGAGCGTATTTATCGGGAAAACCTTGTATCCGACCGCCCCGTGCAAAAGAGCCTTTGAAAACGGAAACGACCGCCCCGCCACCCACCGACCGAAAGGGAAAAAATAAGGTGGGGGTATATGGGTAAGCAGACGGCAGGGACAGCCACCGCCGAAAGGCAGACGGACAGACGGACGGCACGCCGCAGGGTATTTACGGAGAAAATACCGTAGCTTATTAGGGAATTTTCCGAGCCGCAATACTACGTATCGCTGAAAATTC
>OCIU01001690.1_pt1 | contig 14418 bp, 10 predicted proteins | sample 1538471 | NCBI WGS metagenome assembly OCIU01 (sample SAMN04571693, study PRJEB22368) | human gut metagenome | biome: human gut; material: stool | host: Homo sapiens | place: Luxembourg | collected 2012-06-01 | reverse complement strand
TGTTAATAATGTTCCACAATATCCTGCTGTTAATGCTAAAGATCCAGCAATAGCTACATTAGCTCCTTGTGCAAATACGAATGGTATACCAACTCCAACAGTTATTACTGAAAATGCAGCAAATGCATTACCCATTATCATTGTAAATAATGCCATACCCACACAATATGCAGTAACACCTATAAATACATTACCCTGTGGTAATACACTTGATATACCAGAAGAAATTACATCTCCAACACCAGCTGCTGTAAATACAGCTCCAAGTGCTGCTAATAATTGTGGTAATATTCCTACCGGTCCTACTGATTGAATCATTCTATCAGATTCTTCAACAAGAGCTACTGGCTTAGCTTTTGTAATAATAAATGTTACTATCATTGCTACAATAGATGCAACCCCTATTGCTGCAGTTCCTGAAATTGGTGTAAATTGTGCAATTCCTAAGGCTACTAAAGCTATAACTAATGATGGTATAAATATCTTTAATCCTAACTTTTTAGCTTGCTCTTCTCCAAACTTTTCATTTAAAGTCTTAATATTTCCTGTTTTTACTTGCTTAGTTAAAGTAAGCACTGCAATGACAACTAATATTCCACCAACAATAACTGATGGTATATATGGGCCAAATATAAATATAAATCCTAATAATGCCCAAAATAAAGTCGTTCCTATTTTAGCCTTATGATTTTTATCTTTTAATGTTAATAAAGCTGTATTTAACATCATAATTCCAATTATTATGTAGAATATTTCTAATAATATATTAGAAATTGCTTTAAAATCCATATGTCTTTTCTCCTTTGTAACTATTTATTTCTTTTTCCAAATGTTCTTTCTAATTGCTTATCAAGGATAATATTTTGAATAATTACTAATATAAATGCAATTACTGCTACAGGAACTGATGCTTTTGCTATCTCTAATCCTGTTGTTGCATATCCTAAATCACTTAATGTATTAGAAATTAATAAAACTCCACTACTTGCTAAGAAAAGATTTTGACCATAAAAATTACCATAGTTATCCATAGATGCTGCTGCTGCTTTAATCTTATCTTCATATTTTTTATCTATTTCACCATATTTACTTATAGCTGCACCTTGAGCCATTGGATTTATTAAAGGTCTAACAAATTGAGGATGTCCACTTATTCTTAATGACATAGCTCCAGCAATTTGTCTTATTAAACAATAAAGTGTTAAAAGCTTTCCTGTTGAAAGATTTTTTATATTTTTAATTAATTCAACTGCTTTCTCTTTTAATCCATATCTTTCTGATATACCTATTATAGGTAAAGTTAATATAAAAATAGTTATTAATCTTTGATTAACAAATGTTTTACCAAGTATTGATAATATTTCAGTAATATCCATATGTGCTGCAAAACCTGTAGTAAGTGCTGATATTATTATTACAGCAATACTATCTAATTTTAATGCAAATCCTACTATCACCACAAAAATTCCAATTAGTACCATTTTATCTCCCTCCAAATTTTCTTTATAATATATTTATACTCTTTTTTTTCTATGTTTGTCTACAAGAATTTTATACCTTATGTATTTTTTTATATATTTTTATATAATTTATTTAATATTATAACAGTTTTATTAATAAAATAGCAATATAATTATTTATAAATCATTATATTGTTATACATAAAATTTTTAGCCTTAAACAAAATTTACTATATTATAGTTTCACATTCTAATATTAAAACCTTAATATCTATAATTAAAAATATAATTATTTTAATTTTAAATTAAACTAAATTTTAAATATATAATTTATAAATTTCAAAATACTGTTTCACTTAAAACAAAACTTAAGCTTAGGATGTATACTAAATTTAGTAACTATCCTAAGCTTAAGTTTTATTACTTTTATATTTTTTTATAAATACAAACTATCAATTGAAAAATTTGCACTGCCGTATTAACCTATTTAATAAATTATATTATTTTATTAAGGAATTATCTCCAATATATATACTAATAACCCTAAAATTAATAATAAAAGTAGTATAAATAATATAATATTAAATATCATACTCAACCTCTCATAAATACTTTGTTTAAATATATTCTCAATGTAAAATAAATATTATCTTTATTTTATATTATTTGTCCCTTTTTAGGTAAAAGTATATCTCCATTTTCATTATAAAGCTTTTCTGGGCGATAAGAATGAATTGGAACTAATAATTTTGGAGAAATTAAATTAATTATTTTTATTAAATCCAGTGGTCTTGCATGTCCAGTACATTTAACAATATTAAACTTTATATCATTATCTTCAAAATTCTTTACAAACGGCTTAAAATTAGGATCAAAATCACCTAATGGAGTTGCATCTGTATGTATATAAACTCCACCTTTTTTTAATTTATTAATATACTTTAACGCCAATTCATCTAATTGCCAAAAATACTTATTTTCATCATTTAACAACTCTTCAAAATCTATTTTTAAATTTTTATTTAATCCATAATCTTTGTCATCTAATTGATAATAATACGTTTCAACTCCGATTGCCTCTTTTATTACATATGAGTTATAAGCACTTAATACTACTGTTCTTGGATTAGTTTTTATTATATTTAAAATCCTCTCAATATTTGAAATATAATAATTAAATGTTATTTGCTTTTCTATATTACTTTTTACTATATTATTAATCTTTTCAATAAGTTCATTTTCATTAATTGTTTCTACTTCTTCTAACTCATCATCATATTCTTTAAATGAAACACTTACCCCTTCAATTAATAATACATCACAATTTTTACTTTCTTTGCAAAAATTCAATGTATCCTTTTCTCTATATCCATGAAGTCTTAAATCTCCAGAATAAGCTATTTTCATTTCTGGAGTTTCTATTAATAATCCACAAGCTCCATAAGCATCATGATCAACTGGCATAACCTTTACTTTTATCTTACCAACTGTAACAATTTCATTTTCTTTAACTCCAGTAACTTCTCTTGTATTAGAACCTTGCTTTTGATATAAAGGAAAAATGAAATTATCATTAATATTTAACGTATTTATTAATGATTTTGTTCCCTCTAATGTATATAGTGGTATTTCTGGTCTTAAATAATTTACTATTTTAGAATGATCTAAATGTATATGTGATAGAAAAACTGCAGTATATTTAAATTTATTTTCTTTTGACTTATACCCTTTTAATGGTATTTTAGTATCAAAAATATTATCTAAATACGGTACTAAATTATTATCTAATAACCCTTGTAAATCTGAGGGTTGCACACTTGCTGATGGATTAAATTCACTTCCAAAATCAAAGAAAATATGACTATCTTCATATTCTATTTCAATTATTGTTCCACCAATTGTTAATACTCCACTATGAAATGTTATTTTTGTCTTTTTATTCTTCATCATGCTTATATACTCCTTATCACTTGTATACTTTTTATCATTTACTTATACTTATATCATATCTTATTCCATTTTAATTTCAATGCCCTAAATAATCCATTAACTTATATATTAATAATAAAAGTTCATATAACTAATGATTTTAACTAAAAAACTGCATAGGAAAATAACCTTTATAGCTTTTTATTTTTATAATTTTCAGTTTTAAGCCATTTATAAAAACTAAAATAAATACTTTATGTTTAATTATAATAAATTTTAAAATAGTTTATTTAATCACATTTATTTTTATCTTAAGATAAAAAATTACTTATTTCACATTTAAACTTAGTTATTTTTATAAAAATAATCTAAAATATCATCAAATGTTTCAAAAGCTAAGCCTGCTGCTTCACAACATTCAGTTATAGCTTCTTTCATTTCCTTTATTGGAATATCTTTTATTGTATCACATTTAATTCCCTCTTTACGATATGATTCGCAAATGGCATTTTCAAGTTCTTCTTTTGAAACACCATCTTCTTTAAAAATGTTTAAAAATATTTCTCTAATATTATTTTCTCTTTCTATTTCTGTTAATATATTTTCCATATATCCTCCAAATTCATCTCAAAATTTTATAGCTTATTCATATTATATCACATTTTATGAAATTGTTAACATTTCAAAAATAAAGCAATAATTAATCATTTATATAAACAATTAATTATTGCTTTTCATACTTTATTTAAACTACTTCATTAAATAATTATCAACTGCTAATGCAACCTTTCTTCCTTCAGTTATTCCCCAAACGACTAACGAAGGACCTCTTCTTGCATCCCCTGCTACAAATACCTTTTCCTTAGATGTTTTATAATTTATATCATTTGCATGTATACTTCCTCTTTTATTTAAATCAACACCTAAATCATTTGCTATATAATCTTCAACTCCTGTAAATCCCATTGCTATTAATACTAAATCTGCATTCCATATCTTTTCTGAATTTTCTACTTCTTTAAGATTCATTCTTCCATCCTCACCTTTAATCAATTGTACATCAACAGTTTTTAAAGACTTAACATTTCCATTTTCATCCCCATAGAATTCTTTAACACTTGTTAAGTATCTTCTTGGATCATGTCCAAACATTTCAATATATTCTTCTTGACCATAATCAATTTTTAATACCCTTGCATACTCCGGCCATGGATTATTTTTACCTCGTGATTTTAATGGTTTTCCCATTATTTCAAATTGATTTACAGATTTAGCTCCTTGCCTAATAGCTGTTCCAACACAATCTGTTCCAGTATCTCCACCACCAATTACTATTACATCTTTATTAGTAGCTAAAATATCAGAACCCTTATTAAACTGAGAACCTACTATCCTTTTTGTGTTATTAGTTAAATATCTTACTGCAAAATGAATTCCATTAAGTTCTCTTCCTGGTACTTTTAAATCTCTTGGCTTAGATGCACCAATTGCAACTATTATTGCATCATATTCCTTTTGTAATTTGCTATACCTTACATCTATCCCAACGTTAATACAGGTTTTAAATATTACCCCTTCTTCCTTAAGAATATTAACTCTTCTTTCTATAATATTCTTTTCTAATTTCATATTAGGAATACCATACATCATAAGACCACCAACATAATCTTCTCTTTCATATACAGTAACATTATGTCCTAATTTATTTAAAATATCAGCAGATGCAAGACCTGATGGCCCTGAACCAATTATAGCTACTTTTTTACCAGTTCTTATTTTAGGTGGATTAGCCTTAATTTTCCCTTCAGTAAATCCTTTTTCAATAAGATACTTTTCATTTGCTTTAACTGTTACAGATTCTCCATTTAACCCACAAGTACATGCATTTTCACATAATGCAGGACATACCCTAGATGTGAATTCTGGAAAATTACTTGTTTTTAAAAGTCTTTCTAATCCCAATTCCCACTTATCTAAATATATTAAGTTATTCCATTCAGGAATAAGATTATGAAGGGGGCATCCTGTAGCCATACCATTTAATATTACACCAGATTGACAAAATGGAACTCCACAATCCATACATCTTGCCCCTTGCTCTCTTCTTTCTTCTTCTGTAAGAGGTACTTCAAACTCATTCCAATGATTCACTCTACTTAATGGATTTTCCCTATTACAATTTTTTCTATTAAACTCCATGAAACCTGTTGCTTTCCCCATAATCCCCCTCCTTACATAGTCTTTCCTGTCTTTTCATAAAAAGCATTTACTAAAGACTGCTCTTTAGTAACTCCCTTTTCTTCATTACTTTTAACAAGTTCTAAAACTTCCTTGTAATCCTTTGGAATAACCTTTTTAATCTTAGCTATATATAAATCAAAATTATCAATAACTTCCTTTGCTTTAACAGACTTAGTGAGTTTTTTGTGTTCATTTATTACTTCTTTTAAGAAATTAATATCATCTTTATCTAAGCTTTCAATAATAACCATTTCCTTATTTACCTTAGAATCAAAATTTCCACTTTCATCTAAAACATAAGCAATTCCCCCACTCATACCTGCTGCAAAGTTAATTCCTGTTTCACCTAATACAACTGCTTTTCCACCAGTCATATATTCACATCCATGAGCTCCACACCCTTCAACAACAGATATAGCTCCTGAATTTCTTACACAAAATCTTTCTCCAACAACACCACTAAAGAATGCTTTTCCTGATGTAGCTCCATATAACGCAACATTACCAATTATAATATTTTCATTTGCTTTTATTTTACTATCTTTAGGCTGATAAACTATTATCTTTCCGCCAGATAATCCCTTACCAACATAATCATTACCATCACCTTCAACTTCTAAAGTTAATCCATTAGGTATAAATGCTCCAAAACTTTGTCCTGCAGTCCCTTTACCTTTAACCCAAACTGTATCTTCTGGTAATCCTTCTGTTTTATATCTTCTTGTAATTTCTGAACCTAATATAGTTCCAAACGTTCTATCTGTATTAAAAATATCAATATTTATTTTTACATTTTCCTTATTTTCTAAAGCTGGCTTTGCTAATTTTAAAAGAATAGTAGAATCCTTAACTTCATCAAGTTTATGATTAAACTTCTTATTTTTATTAAATTTAACTCCATTTGTGGAATTAACTTGTGATTTATTTAAAATTAATGATAAATCAACTCTTTTAGCCTTCCAATTATCAAGATTTTCTTTTTTCTTTAATTTATCTACTCTTCCAATCATTTCATCTATGCTTCTAAATCCAAGTTTAGCCATGTATTCTCTTAATTCTTCTGCAATAAATTCCATGAAATTTACAACATACTCTGGTTTTCCTGAAAATCTCTTTCTAAGCTCCTTATTTTGAGTTGCAATTCCAACTGGACAAGTATCTAAATTGCATACTCTCATCATTACACATCCTAATGATACAAGAGGAGCTGTTGCAAATCCAAATTCTTCTGCTCCTAATAAAGCTGCTATTGCAACATCCCTTCCAGTCATAAGTTTACCATCAGTTTCTACTCTAACCCTATCTCTTAAATCATTCATAACAAGTGTTTGATGCGCTTCTGCTAATCCTAATTCCCATGGTATACCAGCATGCTGAATTGAAGTTTTAGGAGATGCTCCTGTACCTCCATCATAACCTGATATTAATATTACATCAGCTCCAGCCTTAGCAACTCCTGCAGCAACTGTTCCAACACCTGCTTCTGCAACTAATTTTACAGAAATATCAGCATAAATATTAGAATTTTTTAAGTCATATATAAGTTGTGCTAAATCTTCTATTGAATAAATATCATGATGTGGTGGTGGTGAAATAAGCTCAACTGCTGTAGTTGAATGTCTTGTTTTAGCAATCCAAGGATATACTTTTGATGCAGGTAACTGACCACCCTCCCCTGGTTTTGCTCCTTGAGCCATTTTTATTTGCAACTCATCTGCATTAACTAAATATTCTGAAGTAACACCAAATCTACCTGATGCTATTTGTTTTATTTTAGATCTTTTAGAATCTCCATTATTTAATGGAATCCATCTTTCTTTATCTTCTCCACCTTCACCAGTGTTAGATTTTCCACCTAATCTATTCATTGCTATAGCAAGTGTTTCATGTGCTTCCTTAGAAATTGATCCATATGACATTGCACCAGTTTTAAATCTCTTTACAATTTCAGCTGCTGGTTCTACCTCTTCTAATGGTATGGGATTTTCTGCAAACTCAAAATCTAATAACCCTCTTAAAGTTAATCCTTCTTCTTCTTTTATTATTAATGAAGAATATTCCTTAAACTTTTTATAATCACCAGTTTTAGTTGCTTGTTGTAACTTATAAATACTTATTGGATTATATAAGTGCATTTCTCCATCACTTCTCAATTTATCTCTACCAAAATTATCTAAATCAAAATTAATTTGTCTTAATCTCTTGTCATATGCCTTTTGATGCTTTTGTAATATTTCCTTTTCTATATCTTTTAACGTTAATCCACCAATTCTACTTACTGTATTTACAAAATACTTATTTATCACTGATTCATCTATACCTAACGCTTCAAAAATTTGTGCTCCTTGATATGATCTAATAGATGATATTCCCATTTTAGAAAGTATTTTTGTTATCCCCTTTACAACAGCTTTATCATAATTATCAGTAGCCTTTTCAAAAGGAACTGTAATTAATCCATCTTCAACTAATTGATAAATACTTTGATATGCTAAGTACGGATTAACAGCTGTTGCTCCATATCCTAAAAGTGTAGCAAAATGATGTACCTCCCTTGCTTCTCCAGTTTCAATAATAATATCTGCTAAGCTTCTAGCCCCTTTCTTAATTAAATAATTATTTACTGCAGAAACTGCTAATAATGAAGGAATAGGTGCATTATTTTCATCAACAAATTTATCACATAATATAATTACATTTGTTCCTTCCCTAATTAATTGAAGTGCTTCCCTACATAAATATTTTAATGATATTTCTAAACTGTTTTCCTTTGTAATATCAAAAGTAATATCTAATGTACTTATTTTATATCCTTGTCCATTTAATAATTTTATTTTTTCTAAATCTTCATCATTAATAATTGGATTTACTATTTCTATTTGTCTACAACTTTCAGGACAATCATCTAATATATTTCCCTTAGAACCTAAATAAACATTTGTAGAAGTTATAATTTCTTCTCTTATTGCATCTATAGGTGGATTAGTAACTTGTGCAAATAATTGTTTGAAATAATTAAATAATGGCTGTTCTTTTAATGATAATGCTGCAAGTGGAGTATCTATTCCCATAGCAGCCATTGGTTCATGCATATTTTGTGCCATTTCAAAAATATTAGTTTTTAAATCTTCATATCCATAACCAAAAGCTTTTTGATAAGTAACCCTTTTATCTTTATCCATAAATTCTTGCTTATAATTTTTAATTTCTATATTTTTTAAAGGTGTTAATCTTTCATCTAACCATTCTTGATATGGATTCTCCAAACTATATTTTTTCTTTACTTCTGAATCTTCTATCAATTTACCCTTCACTGTATCAACTAATAAAATTTTACCTGGCTCTAATCTTTCTTTTCTTATTATTCTTGATTCATCAATTTCAACTGCTCCAGTTTCTGAAGCTAAAAAAAGATAATCATCATTTGTTATATAATATCTTGATGGTCTTAAACCATTTCTATCTAAAACAGCACCAACTTTATCACCATCTGTAAATACTATTGAAGCTGGTCCATCCCACGGTTCAATTATTGTTGAATTATATTTATAAAAAGCTTTTTTATCCATATCTATATCTTCTGCTTTTTCCCAAGGTTCTGGAATTAACATTAATATTGCTCTTTCTAAATCCCTTCCCCCCATGTATAAAAACTCTAACACATTATCAAACGTTGCTGAATCAGAGCCTTCTTTATTAATTATAGGTAAAACTTGATTTAATCTATCTCCAAAAACCTTTGATGTAATAGATGCTTCCCTTGAATAAATCTTATTAACATTTCCTCTTAATGTATTTATTTCACCATTATGAACCATCATTCTATTAGGATGTGCTCTTTCCCAGCTTGGAAATGTATTAGTAGAATATCTTGAATGAACTAATGCAATAGCAGATGTAACATCCTCATCTAATAAATCATTATAAAATTCTCTAACTTGAGTTGATAGTAACATACCTTTGTAAACTATTGTTTTAGATGAAAGTGATGCAATATATGTACTGCAATCCTTTAATTGTTTTTCCTCATTAAACTTTTTTTCAATATTTCTTCTTAATATATAAAGCTCTCTCTTAAAATCTTTAGAATTATTTATACCTTCAGGCTTATTTATTATGATTTGCATAATTGTAGGCATTGATTCTAAAGCAGCCTTTCCAATCCCCTTATAATTTATAGGAACATCTCTTAATAAGATAATTGAATATTTTCCTTCTTTTAAAACTGTATTAATTATATTTAATGCTAATTCTTTTCTTTCTTGTTCTTTTGGCAAAAATAATGTCCCTATTGCATAACTCCCTTGATTAGGTAAATTAACATTAGCTTCATTACATACTTTTTTAAAAAAATAATGTGGTATTTGAATTAATATTCCTGCACCATCACCAGTATTTTCATCTGCTCCAGTACCACCCCTATGCTTTAAATTTTCTAAAATATCTAAAGCATCATTTATAACCTTATTAGATTTTTCGCCCTTAATATTAACTACAGCACCAATTCCACATGCATCATGCTCAAAACTGCTATTGTATAGCCCCCTATTTTCATTCATAATATAGCGCTCCTTTATTTATAATTTATTTATAAATGTATCTGTTGTTTTCTAATTTAAAGTAAATATCTATTTAGTAAGCCCCATTGCTTAATAAACTTTACTAAAACTATTAATTGAAAACAAAATATGAAATAAACTTTTTGCAAAAAATCTCTTTTCTATTTTAATACAATTTTTATATTATTTTCATTATATACAACTTTAAATATAATTTCAATTTTTTGTTAATATCTTTATATACTTTCACCAGAAAATTTATCTAAAATATATTCATGAACATTTTTTTTTGATAATATGTTATTTTACATTTTATAAATTAATAATATTTATATTTTAATAAAAACATAAAATGAAATTTATATTTTCAATCCCTTTATTTTACATTTAATAAACTTATTAATTTACCATTATATTCCTAAATTAAAACTCATATCATATATTAACTATATATTAATATTATTTTAGAGGTTATTATGAAAGATGTACTTAAAAAAATTAATGATTTAGAAGATCTAATTGGCCATACTCCTTTAATAGAAATTTCATTTAGATATAATCAAAAAAACATGAAAATTTATGCCAAGTTGGAATATTATAATTTAACAGGTAGTATAAAAGATAGAATTGCACTATATATGCTAAAAAAGGCTTATATAAAAAAACAGTTACATGATGAAGATCTTATTTTAGAAGCAACAAGTGGTAATACAGGAATATCATTTGCTGCTATTGGAACATATTTAGGATATAATGTTCATATTTATATGCCTGATTGGATGAGTTCTGAACGAATTAAACTTCTAGAAAGCTATAATGCTAAACTTCATTTAGTTTCAAAAGAATCTGGTGGTTTTTTAAAATGTATAGATTTAATAAATCAATGCAAGAATAATTGTCCTAATATATTTCTTCCTCAACAATTTTCTAATATAGATAACACATATTCTCATTATTATTCAACAGCACCTGAAATATACAATACATTAAAACATCATCACTTAACTCCATCAATATTAGTTGCAGGTGTAGGTACTGGTGGTACAATAATGGGTATTTATAAATACTTAAAAGAAAAAAATCATCATTTAAAAGCCTATCCACTAGAGCCTTCTTCATCACCAACATTATCAACTGGCACTCATACTGGTCATCATAGAATTCAAGGTATATCTGATGAATTTATCCCTCCAATCTTAGATTTAAATAGATTAGATAATATTATTAGTGTTGATGATGGTGATTCCATAATAATGGCTCAAAAACTTTCTAGAGAATTAGGACTTGGTGTTGGTATTTCCTCAGGTGCTAACTTTATTGGAACTGTAAAAGCATTAGAACTTAACAGTATAAATTCTGTAGCAGTAACTGTTTTTGCCGATGATAATAAAAAATATCTTTCAACTGATTTAATGAATAAAGAACCTATAAAAGAAGACTATATTTCACCTAATATACAACTTCTTGATATTAAATCCCTATAATATATTACAAAAGTAAATTATATTTTTATTTATGAATACAACTAACTAACCTTAAGCAAACTAATATTAGAAACTAATTTTAGGAGATGTTTAAATATGAAAGAAAAATTTAAAACAATATCAATATTATTATTAGGTTTGCTTTTATTTGGATTAGTTGGATGTGGTAGTGATAAAACTGCTGATAAGAAAAATCCTCCAACAAACCAAGAGTATTATGATTATTTAACAGAACGATATAATTATTATTTTAACAATTCAGATTTAGATACTAACTATGATGTATTTTTAGATAATTTTACTTATGATGGTTCATATGATGAATTTATAACTGTATATAATGATGATTATGGTCAATTAAAAAGAAATTTAGAAGCATTTAAATCTGATTTAGAAAATAATGTTATTAAAGGAAATGATGAAGTTGATAAGTATAATCAAGAAATGATTACTGCTACTGATAAAGCTATTATTGCTGTTGATGATTACATTGGTTCCTTTGGAGAAAAGGCTAAAGATTATGCAACTTTATCTAAAGATGAAGTAGTTAAAGGATTAAGATCTTTAACTTTAGATGCTCATAATGCTAGATTAGATTTAAAAAATTTATATGATGATGCTAAAGATAAATTAGGAATTAAATAGTTAAATTTTAAATGAACTCCTTTGTCATATATATTTGGAGTTCATTTTCCGTTATTTCTTAAATTAATTTTTTAATTAAATTTATTAAATGAACTTATACATTTTTTCTACTTTAAATATAGTAAATATTATTTTAATGGGAATACACTAATGAAAATTAAAATCCTAATTCTTATACATTCGTATATGTTCATGTTTGGAGTAATACAATGGATAATGTTAATGATGTTATAACTAAGTTAAATAAAAATCCTAAAGTTAAAATTGTAACTTCGGATAACTTTGTTAAGTTAATACAAGATAATGTTCCACATTGTAATTAAAATTAACTTATAATACTTTTTTAATAAAATTAAGGGGCTGTCGCACTAAAATTTTTATACACAATATATTGTTTTGAAAAATAAAAATCAACACAATATATTGTAGTATTTATTCTTAATGCAACATTCCCTCTTTTAAGCACTAATTCCAATTTACATTCCTTGCAACTTAAATAACTTACTTTTATATGGAGGATATAAATTATTATTTAACATAAAAATTAGTGAGCGGACTTAATTTTTCTTATTAAAATTATTATTTATAATATAATATATGTAAATAACAAATTATAGTTACATATTTTTAAAATTAATTTTTATCAGCTTTTTGAATGGCCTTTGTAATAGCTTGTGGAGGTGTACTCTTCGTCATTGCTTCACTTAATATTAAAAATACAGTATCTCCTTTTTCAATATTAAATTCCTTTATATTAACCCTTTTTATATTTGGCTCTTCACCTTCTTTAGGGCATTCATTAGGTATTATTAATGTGTCTTCACTTACTATTGCTACTAATTCTTGATTTATAACTTTTATTCCCTTTAAATATCCCTTAACCTTTATATTTATAGTATTTTCAACTGTATTTTTTTGTACTTCCTCTACAATCCCCATAAATATAGCATTAGATTCTGGCTTATTTTCTTCAGCAAAAGATTTAGTACTAAATATTAATAAAAATATTAATCCAATTGCAATTATTCTTTTGTTTTTCATAAATATCTCCTTTTATAATTATAATTTTTATATATAATTATTATCTTTCTAATATAAATAAATATTCATAGTAAGTTATTGATACTTATACTTTATTATAAATTTAAATAAAATAAATATATGCCATTAAATTTGCTCACTATTTATAGGGTAAACTTAATGGCATTACTGATTTTTTATAATTACTTTTATAGTTACAACTAATTATATAGTATTTTAATTAAATTAATATTTTTAATTCAATATAGTATTTTGTTAAATTTTTCAAACCACACCTAAATTGTATCTTTTATATATTTCTTTTTGTTCCTCAACAACTAACAAATCTAATCTTTCGCTTATACTTATAGTTTCCAAGCTACCAATTCCACTTCTTTCTATAGATTCATTTAACAATATCTTGAAAGTATACATTAAAATTTTAGCTATATTCATGTTTCCTCCACTGGCAACATTTCAACCATTATAATTTAAATTTTATATTATTATAATATTAACTTTAAATTAAATAGTTAAATTTACCGTTAGTCTTATTTCGTCATTATAAATCGTCTTATTTCATTTTTTATATAAACCTTAGCAAGATAATGATTTCATGACCAAATACACAACACTATTACATGAATTTTAAAGTAACTATTAAAAATTTATTATTTACTATTTATACTCTTCTATTTTAAATTTTTCTAAATCTACCTCAGTAAACTTAGCTCTCTTAAATTTATCTTTTAATTCATAAGGTACTGTACAATCAAATATAGTTTTGCACATTATTCCCTTATCTCTAATATTCCAACTATATTCAGGACTTTGTGAAGGATCTAAAGGATGGCATCTTACACCTGGAATAAATATTGTATCCACATCTCCTTGATATCTAGTATTTAACGCCCTTAAAACATCATTACTATCAAATTGATCTACATCTTCATCAGCTAATATTACAGTTTTTAATTCTGAAAAAGCTAGCTATTATTAAGAATATATAAAGTAAATAAAGGTATATAAGGGGCACCTAGGATTCATTATATACTTTGTAAAGAAAGCTTTAATGTATCT
>OCIU01001685.1_pt1 | contig 14463 bp, 9 predicted proteins | sample 1538471 | NCBI WGS metagenome assembly OCIU01 (sample SAMN04571693, study PRJEB22368) | human gut metagenome | biome: human gut; material: stool | host: Homo sapiens | place: Luxembourg | collected 2012-06-01 | reverse complement strand
CTGACTGCTATTGTCAGTGTTAAGATTGAGGATCCCCAGTTCGAAGGACAGACCAAGCAAAAACTTGGTAACAGTGAGGCAAGAGGTGCAGTTGACAATATTGTAAGTGAGCAACTGACTTATTTCTTAGAGCAGAATCCTCAGATTGCAAAAACAATCTGTGAAAAATCTATTTTGGCACAGCGTGCCAGAGAGGCTGCCAGAAAGGCAAGAGATCTTACCAGAAGAAAGACCGCATTGGATACTATGGCTCTGCCCGGTAAGCTGGCAGACTGTTCTGACAAGGATCCGAAGAACTGTGAAATCTACATCGTAGAGGGAGACTCTGCAGGAGGAAGTGCGAAGACAGCACGTTCACGTGCAACCCAGGCTATTCTTCCCTTACGTGGTAAGATCCTGAATGTAGAAAAGGCAAGACTGGATAAAATCTATGCCAACGCCGAGATCAAAGCAATGATCACAGCGTTCGGTACCGGTATTCATGAAGATTTCGATATTACGAAACTTCGTTATAACAAAATCATTCTGATGACCGATGCCGATGTAGACGGTGCACATATCAGTACTCTTCTGCTGACCTTCATCTATCGGTTTATGCCGGAGCTGATCAAGCAGGGACATGTGTTTCTGGCGAAACCGCCTCTGTATAAGCTGGAGAAGAACAAAAAGGTATGGTATGCCTATAGTGACGAAGAACTTGACAGTATCCTGACGGAAGTAGGACGTGATCAAAATAACAAGATCCAGCGTTATAAAGGATTGGGTGAGATGGATGCGGAGCAGCTTTGGGAGACCACCATGGATCCCGAGAGACGTATTCTGCTCAGAGTGAATTACGATGAAGAGACGGAATCCGAACTGGATCTGACCTTTACTACTCTGATGGGTGATAAGGTAGAGCCCAGAAGAGAATTCATCGAAGAAAATGCCCAGTTTGTTAAGAATCTGGACATCTAGTAACTATTTTGCAAATCAGGATCTGAATAGTTACGGTATTTAATAATAGAGAGTCGTATTTTACGACAGATTGTGAGGAAACATGAACGACGATATTTTTGATAAGCCTTCGGAGGCTGAGATTGATAAAATCCATGAAGTCGATCTGAAAGAGAAAATGGAAACTTTCTATATCGACTATGCCATGAGTGTTATCGCATCCCGTGCGCTTCCGGATGTGAGGGATGGTCTGAAGCCGGTACAGAGACGTGTACTCTATTCCATGATCGAACTGAACAATGGTCCCGACAAACCGCATCGTAAGAGTGCCCGTATTGTCGGCGATACCATGGGTAAATATCATCCTCATGGTGACAGCTCCATTTATGGCGCATTAGTTAATATGGCACAGGACTGGTCTACCCGTTATCCTCTCGTAGACGGTCATGGTAACTTCGGTTCCATGGATGGTGACGGTGCCGCAGCAATGCGTTATACCGAGGCAAGACTTTCCAAGATTTCCATGGAGCTTCTGGCAGATATCGGTAAAAATACCGTAGATTTCGTACCGAACTTTGATGATACCGAAAAAGAGCCTGTAGTATTGCCCAGTCGTTATCCGAATCTGCTGGTCAACGGTACTACCGGTATTGCCGTAGGTATGGCTACCAATATTCCGCCTCACAACCTTCGTGAAGTGGTGCAGGCTGTTGTAAAAATCATTGATAACCGTGTGGAAGAAGACAGAGAGACAACGATCGATGAGATTCTTCCCATTGTAAAAGCTCCCGATTTTCCTACCGGAGGACTTATCCTGGGTACCAGAGGCTGTGAAGAAGCCTATCGTACCGGTCGTGGTAAGATCAGAGTCCGTGCAGTGACCAATATTGAGACACTTCCAAACGGCAAGAGTCAGATCATTGCTACTGAGCTGCCTTACATGGTCAACAAGGCCAATCTGATCATCAAGATTGCCGAGCTGGTAAAATTAAAGAAAATCGATGGTATCACAGATATCCGTGATGAATCCAACCGTGAAGGTGTCCGCGTGGTCATTGAGCTTCGTAAGGATGCCAATGCCAATGTTATTCTGAATCAGCTGTACAAGCATACACAGCTGCAGGATACTTTTGGTGTGATCATGCTGGCGCTGATCAACAATCAGCCTAAAGTTATGAATCTGCTGGATATGCTGACTTATTACCTGAAGCATCAGGAAGATGTCGTTACCAGAAGAACCAAATATGATCTGAACAAAGCAGAGGAAAGAGATCATATTTTACAGGGATTGTTAAAAGCTTTGGATTTCATTGATGAAGTCATTACTATCATCCGTGGCAGTCAGAATGCACAGATTGCAAAAGAAAGGCTGATGGAAAGATTTGAACTGACAGATGTTCAGGCACAGGCAATCGTAGATATGCGTCTGCGTGCTCTGACAGGTCTGGAAAGAGAGAAGCTGGAGAACGAGCATAAGGATTTGGTAGTAAAAATTGCGGAGTTGAAGGCTATTTTGGCGGATGAAAAACTGTTATTGGGTGTCATCAAGACAGAGATGACTGCGATTGCTGAAAAATATGGTGATGACAGACGCAGTAAGATCGGCTATGATGAACTGGATATCTCTATGGAGGATCTGATTCCGAAGGAGAATACTATCATTGCCATGACCAGTCTTGGTTATATCAAGCGTATGACCGTAGATAATTTTAAAGCACAGAACCGCGGTGGTCGTGGAATCAAAGGAATGCAGACGATTGATGAGGATTATATCGAAGATCTGCTGATGACGACTACACATCATTATCTGAATTTCTTCACCAATATGGGAAGAGTTTACAGGTTGAAGGCATATGAAATCCCAGAAGCCGGTCGTACAGCAAGAGGTACTGCTATTGTGAATCTTCTGCAGCTGGCACCCGGTGAGAAGATCACTGCTATGATTCCGATTCATGAATACAGTGATGATAAGAATCTGTTCATGGTAACTAAGACCGGTATTGTGAAGAAGACCCCTCTGATGGAGTTCTCTAATGTCAGAAAGAATGGACTGACTGCGATTAACTTACGAGAAGAGGATGAGCTGATCGAGGTGAAAATCACTGACAGCAGCAGTGAAATCTTCCTGGTAACCAAACAGGGTATGTGCATCCGCTTCCAGGAAACGGATGTCCGGGCTACAGGCAGAGCTTCCATGGGTGTTATTGGTATGAACTTATCTCCCGGGGATGAGATCATCGGTATGCAGTTACAGACTCAGGGCAGTGACCTGTTGATCGTATCTGAAAATGGAATGGGTAAGCGTACCAATATGGATGAATTTACCGTACAGAAACGTGGCGGTAAAGGCGTAAAGTGCTACAAGATCGTTGAAAAAACCGGTGATGTGGTAGGTGCCAAGGCTGTAAATGACGATAACGAAATTATGATGATAACCACAGAAGGAATTATCATACAGCTTCGTGTTCAGGATATCTCCACTTTGAGCAGAATCACATCAGGTGTAAAACTGATCAATCTGGATGAGGGTGTTAAGGTTGCGCAGATTGCCAAGGTACGTGAGAAGCTTTCCAACGGAGACCATGAATTCGACAATCTTGAGGAAGCCATGGAAGAAGTAGCACAGGAATCCGTTTCTGAGGATGAGGAGGAAACAGAAGAAAATCTGATTTTCCCCACTGAGGAAAATGAGGATGATGAGTAAATTATTTTTAAAATAAAAGAGGCGTGAAAAATGGAATCTTATAGTATTTTCAGAGATCTGGCAATTATTATTATATTTGCCAAAGTATTTGGTATTATTGCAAGAAAATGTAAAGCACCACAGGTGGTAGGTGAGATTATTGCCGGTCTGTTGATCGGACCCAGTGTACTGGGACTGGTGCAGCAATCGGATTTTCTGATCGAGATGGCAGAAATCGGTGTTATCCTGCTGATGTTCTCCGCCGGTCTGGAGACGAATCTGAAGGACCTGATGAAGACCGGTTTTGTGGCATTTCTGATCGCATGTATGGGTGTATTTGTTCCTTTGGTAGGCGGAACATTATTATACATGGGATTTTACGGAGTGGCACCCTGGGGCTCTGAGAAATTCTATGAAGCCGTATTTATCGGTGTCATTATGACGGCTACCAGTGTAAGTATTACCGTGCAGTCTCTGAAAGAACTGGGAAAACTGAAAGGTAAAGTCGGCACAACAATCATGAGTGCCGCTATTATCGATGATGTCATTGGTATTATTGTACTTACTTTTGTCATCGGATTTAAAAATCCGGATTCCAATCCAGGAAGTGTAGTAATTTCTACTCTTCTGTTCTTCCTGTTTGCAATTGGTGTCGGATTTGTATTGTTCAAGGTATTCCAGTATCTGGATAACAAATATCCGCATACAAGACGTATTCCTATTTTAGGTCTGGCGCTCTGTTTTATTTTCGCTTATGTAGCGGAGGTATTCTTCGGTATTGCGGATATTACAGGTGCTTACGTGGCAGGTATTATCCTGTGTTCTATTCGGGATTCGGAATACATAGCCGAGAAGATGGATATCAATTCTTATATGATCTTCGGGCCGATTTTCTTCGCAAGTATTGGACTTAAGACCAGCTTTGATCATCTGAACGGGGAATTTGTGTTATTTTCTATCGGATTCGTCGTTGTAGCATTACTGTGTAAGATCATCGGCTGTGGTCTGATGGCAAGAATCTGCAAATTCAAGGGACCGGATGCTCTGAAGATCGGTGTCGGTATGATGACCAGAGGTGAGGTTGCCCTGATCGTGGCACAGAAGGGATTGTCTGTTGGAATGATCGGATCCGAGTATTTTACCGCAGTCATTCTGCTGATCATCGTATCCAGTATTTCCACTCCTATCATGCTTAAGATTCTGTATACGAAGCATGCCGAGATTGATTAAAAAATATGGATCACATGGATCAGAAGCGTTTTGAAGAAGCTAAGAGAAAAATAATAGGCGTGGACCGTCAGAGACTGGGAATCGGAACTCTCTCAGAGAAGACGGTTCATGCTATTTTTAAGGATTATTATGAGCCGGATGAGGACCATCAGGAGATTCCCATAGAGAATTATGTGGCGGATATTTACAAGGATGGGGAGATCATCGAGATCCAGACGAGACAGTTCAACCGTATGCGGGGAAAGTTACAGGCGTTTTTACCTATGTATCCGGTGACAATTGTCTATCCCATTCCTTATGAAAAATGGCTGATCTGGATCGATGAAGACAGCGGTGAACTAAGTAAAAAGCGAAAATCCCCAAAAAAGGGATCCACTTATCAGGCATTTAAGGAACTATATAAGATCAAAATGTTCCTGAAGGATCCGAATATCCGGTTTAAATTTGTATTGGTGAATATGGAAGAATACCGGCTGTTAAACGGTTGGAGTCGTGACAAGAAAAAAGGATCCACGAGATATGACAGGATTCCTACGGATCTGATCGAAGAGGTGGAAATCAGACAGCCGGAGGATTATCTGCAATTTGTACCTTATGAACTGGAAGAACCCTTTCACAGTAAGGATTTTGCGAAAGCTGCCCACATTCCTCTCTCACTGGCACAGACAGTATTGAATATATTGTTTGAAATGGGAACAATAGAAAGGGTAGGAAAACAGGGAAACAGTTATTTATATTGTGTCGTGGATTAATAGATAAAAAAAGAGGATTAGGCCGTATGGCTTAATCCTCTTCGTCTTCCTGATGGGATTTCGGCAGGGAGAAAATAAATTCACTTCCAACGCCGGGAGTACTGATCACATTGATATGCTCATCGTGGGCATTGATAATCTCTTTTACAATGGAAAGACCCAGTCCGGTTCCCTTTTTATCCTTGCCTCGGGATAGGTCGGATTTGTAAAATCTGTCCCAGATCAGCTTCAGATCTTCTTTCGGGATACCGATTCCTGTGTCTTTTACGGAGACAAACAATTTATTTTTCTTCTCCGAGGTCTCAATGTGGATCACTGAATCATGGTGACTGAACTTAATGGCATTGTCCATGAGATTATAGAGTACCTGCTGGATCTTACCCATATCTGCATGAACATACATTTCATTGCCGGTCAGGATCATCTCAATAGCAATGGATTTGTTATGACAGGTGCCCTCAAAGGTACTTGCAGTATTACGGATCACTTGATTGATATCAAAATCTGTTTTATCTAAGAGCATTCCTTTGGTGTTAAGATTATTCAAGGTTAAAAGGCTGTTGGTCAGCTTCGTCAGTCGTTCTGTTTCATTCAATACGATAGTAATGTATTTTTCGTGCATTTCCGGTGGAATCGTGCCGTCCAGCATGGCCTCCAAATATCCCCTTATAGAGGTCAGAGGGGAACGGAAATCGTGGGATACATTGGCTACAAACTTTTTCTGATCATCCTCGGAACGGGCAATTTCGCTTGCCATATAATTCAGACAGGAAGCCAGATAACCGATTTCATCCTCACTATCCACCTGAAATTCATAATGCATATTACCGGCGGCATACTGCTCTGTGGCATGAGTGATCTTCCGCAGAGGAATATATACGATCTCGGTGAAAAAGATCAGAATGATCAGGGATAGCAGGAACAGGATTGCCAGGGTGATATAGGAAATATTCAGCAGGTTGTTACAGGATTTCTGAATATCATTCATATCGGTATGGATGACTACATAGCCTTTTACCTTGTAGTTGGAGGTAATGGGAGCAAATACAGTAAGTACATCTGAATCAAAATTACCGAAGAAATCACCAACAATGTAATAGGAGCCGCTGGTTACAGTCGAATCAAAATTCTCAATGACTACCACATTCTCCACATCTAAGGGACTATTGGTATCCAGTACCAGTCGTCCGGAGGGATTGATGATGCGAATCTCGGAATTCAGGTAGACCGCCAGGGAGTCCAGCTGCATTTTAACGGTCTCCAAAGTTGTTTCACTGGTGTACAATCCGCCGGCATAGGTTCCGGCGATCAGGGTTGCTTCGGAATAGAGACTTTCTGCCTTTTCCCGGATCAGATGTTCTTTGGTCATATTGGGAACAAAAGTTGTAACAATGATGAAACCAAATACACCAAAAATAAAATATGCAAGTATGAATTTTAGATAAAGTGTTTTTTTCATAACAAATCCTGCTTTTGGTATGACTTAATTGCGTACTTCGAATTTATAGCCGATGCCCCAGATGGTGCTGATCTTCCAGTTGGCATGATCCTTGATCTTCTCGCGGAGACGCTTGATATGCACATCCACGGTACGGGTATCACCGATATATTCATAGCCCCAGATCTGATCCAGAAGCTGTTCTCTGGTGAATACATGATTCGGTGAAGATGCTAAAAAGTAGAGAAGCTCCAGTTCTTTCGGCGGCATTTCCACAGTATGTCCCATATAGATGACGGAATAATTGGTCAGATTAATGGTCAGATCCGTATATTCCACACACTTGTCGTTTGGATTTTCTGTGGGGGCATTGGAGGGCTTGTAACGTCTGAGGACTGCTTTGGCGCGGGCTACCAGTTCCTTGGAGTCAAAAGGTTTTTCCATATAATCATCCGCACCCAGCTCCAGTCCCAATACCTTGTCGAAGACTTCACCTTTTGCGGAAAGCATGATGATGGGAACGGAGTATTGTGCTCTAACCTCTCTGCACACCTGATAACCATCAATGCCGGGAAGCATCAGATCCAACAGAATCAGATTCGGAGCAAAGGTCTCCATAGCCGGCATCACGGATTCTCCGTCATTGACGATCATGGTATCAAAACATTCCTTCGTCAGATATAGGGAGATCAGTTCCGCAATATTATTATCATCATCTACAATGAGAATTTTCTGTTTACTTACCATGTAGTATAGGCCTCCTGTCAGTTATTATTTAAAAGTAACAATGGTTACACCGGCATCGCCTTCACCGTATTCACCCAACCGGTACTCTTTGACATATTTCAGACGTTTTAAGTGAGACTGTACGGCACTGCGCAGAGCACCGGTGCCTTTTCCGTGCACGACTCTCACACTGGGGAGATGAGCCAGATAAGCGTCATCCAGGTATTTATCCAGTTTTGCAATGGCTTCATCTACCGTACATCCAAGAAGGTTGATCTCGGAGGACACGGAGAAGGACTTGGACATTTTCAACTTGCCGGTGTTGGTACGCTGCAGGGCAGGTGCTGTAATAGTCTCTTCTTTTACCGGTACGAGATCATTAACATTCGTCTGCATTCTCATAATTCCGCATTGTACGAAGAGGTTGCCCCTGGCATCCGGCAGAGTGTTTACGATTCCCTTGAGATTCATAGAAATGATCTTCACGGAATCTCCTTTTTTCAGTTTCTTCGGATCCACGGTCTTCTGATCAGCAGGTTTCTTTTGTGTATTACCAAGAGCCAGCTTTCCGTTCTTCTTATTGATCTTGTCACGGACCTTCTGTCTCTTTTTCTCCAGTTCCTTGATGTCGGCGGAAGCGCCTGCTTTATTGAAATCACGGATGGTTTCGTCAGCTACATCCTTTGCTTCCTGGAGAATGGCTCTTGCCTTCTCATTAGCATCGCGGAGAATTTTGTCTTTAGCCTGGTCGATTTTTTCGTTTTTCTTCTGTAACTGTTCCTGTAAGGTACGGATCCGTTCTTTGTACTCCGCAATCTCCTGCTGTTCTTTTTCAATGGTCACACGGCTCTGTTCCAGATCGGCGATGACATCTTCAAAGCTTTCATCCTCTTTGCTGATCTGCTCTTTTGCAGCATGGATGATCTCGTCGGACAGTCCGAGTTTGGAAGAAATGGCGAAAGCATTACTTTTACCGGGAATACCGATGAGCAGACGGTAGGTGGGGCGAAGGGTCTCCACATCAAATTCACAGCAGGCATTTTCTACAAAATTCGTGGAAAGTGCGTAGATTTTCAGCTCACTATAATGCGTGGTAGCCATGGTGCGGATGCCGCGGTCATGCAGATAATTTAAGATAGCAATTGCCAGAGCGGCACCCTCCGTAGGATCTGTTCCGGCACCGAGTTCATCAAATAAACACAGGGAATCCGCATCTGCGTGCTGCAAAATGTGGACAACTCTGGTCATATGAGAAGAGAATGTGGACAAACTCTGCTCAATACTCTGCTCATCTCCGATATCTGCGTATACTTCCGAAAAAATAGACAGTTCGGAACGATCCAGTGCCGGAATATGCAGTCCCGCCTGCCCCATCAGGGTAAACAGTCCCACCGTCTTCAGAGACACGGTCTTACCACCGGTATTGGGACCGGTGATCACCAACAGGTCAAAATCTTTACCCAGACGGACATCAATGGGAACCGCCTTTTTCTTATCTAACAGTGGATGACGGCCCTTACGGATCTGGATGTAATGCTCAGTGTTGAAAATAGGCTCTGTGGCATTCTGTTCCATGGCAAGTTTTGCCTTGGCAAAGATAAAGTCCAGCGTAGTCATGATCTTCTGATCCGCGGCAAGCTCTGAGGTATGAACAGCAGCCTGGCTGCTCAGATCACCCAGAATAACTTCAATCTCCTCCTGCTCCTGCAGATCCAGTTCTTTTAACTGGTTGTTCAGGTTCACGACAGCAGCCGGCTCGATGAAAAAGGTGGAACCGGTGGAGGACTGGTCATGCACCATACCGCTCACCTGGCTCTTATATTCGGCTTTTACGGGGATACAGTAGCGGTTATCACGCATGGTAATGACTGCATCCTGCAAAAAGGTACGGTAAGCGCCGTTTACCATGGAAGTCAGCTGGCTATGGATTTTTTCATTGGTGGACAGCTTGGAGCGGCGGATACTTTTTAATTTAGGACTGGCATCATCTGCCATCTCCTCTTCCGATAAAATACAGCGGTTGATCTCATTAGCAAGCTGTGTCATAGGGGTGAGTCCCTCAAAGTAGGCATCCAGGCTGTCATTTGGGAGGTCTTCCCGTTCTTTTTTTCCATAGGTTTTGATCCGGCTGACATTATCCAAAAAGGATGCCAGCTTCAACAATTCGGACATGGACAGAGAACTACCGATTTCCAGAGAACGGATGGAAAAACCTAAGTCTCTGTTACTTCCAAATGAGGTGCTGCCGATACGGAAGAGACGGGCTAAAGCGTCTTTTGTCTCCCGCTGTGCGGTTCTGATAGTGGAAAGATCAGTGGAAGGCACCAGATCGCGGCAAAGCTTTTTACCGGGCTCAGAGTCGGCCTTTTCCGTGAGGAGATCGATGATCTTATTATATTCTAAAGTGGTGAGTACTTTTGTGTTCATGTGGGGCTCCTTAATATTGAAATTCGCAATCCGGACTATCGTCCTTCTTGCTCATGTCTGTTTGCTCCCCTCATAGAAATCCTGCTTTGCCTGCAAGCAGTCACGCAGGATTTTATGGGTGAGCTTATTATACCATATTTATTGCCTTTTTTGGTACAGTTTTGTATAATTGAGATATTAGAGTCCTAAGAAAAAGCCGGTGTATCTGTAGGCAGCAGAGGAGGCATATTTATGGCGGATTCGCAAGAAAATAAGCAGAAGGAACAAAATGACGTTTCTGAGAAAAATTTTATGATAGAAAAAATCAAGGAACGTCCGGTAAATAAGAAAAAGCTGTTGCGCCGGACTTTGATCACGGTTTCCATGGCGGTGATCTTCGGTCTGGTGGCCTGTTTCACTTTCTTGGTTTTGGAACCGGTGATCAGTAATTGGTTGTACCCGGAAGAGGAACCACAGGTGGTGGTATTCCCCGAAGATCAGGATGAGATGTCTCCGGAGCAGATGTTGGCAGAGAATATGCAGCAGGAGAATCAGAACAGTCAGTCTTCTTCTGTTCCTGGTGAGGTTATGGAACAGGAGCAGATCCGGGAACTGTTATCCGGAATCATATTGGATCTGGATAATTACAAACAGATTTACAGTGCTCTTGCCCAGTATGTGGCAGAAATGAACCGTTCCATGGTTACTGTGACAGGAGTGTCATCCGGTGTGGACTGGTTCAACAATGTAAATGAGAGCAAGAACCAGTCATCCGGTGTAATCATAGCGCAAAATGGCAAGCAATTACTGATTTTAACCGATTATTCTCCGGTAAAACAAGCAGATGACATTATTGTCACATTCAACGAGGGCACCCAGGCAGATGCATCTTTGAAGGAAAAAGATGAGACTACAGGTCTGGCAGTGATTGCCGTAGAACTGGATACTCTGAATGAAGATTTTCTGAAGAATGATATTACGATCGCTACTTTGGGATCTTCTAATATCAAAGATATTGCCGGACTTCCGGTGGTGGCTTTGGGGCGTCCCATGGGTACTAACGGCTCACTGGGATATGGCATCATTACTTCTTCTGCCAGTGAGTCGGCGGCATCGGATACCACTTATCGGATTCTGCAGACGAATATTGTAGGCAGTCAGAATGCAGGCGGTGTATTATTCAATCTTCAGGGACAGGTCATTGGTATCATTACCAATGGCAAATCTGCCACAGATATGAAAAATATGGTTTGTGCTTACGGTATTACGGAATTGAAGCGTCATATCGAGAAAATGTCGAATGGAGAAAAATTCGCCTATCTGGGTCTTAAGGGTGTGGATGTCACAGAGGAAGCCAACAGCGAACTTGGGGTTCCTTACGGAGCTTATATTAAAGAGGTAGAAATGGACTCTCCTGCAATGCTGGCGGGAATCCAGCAGGGAGATGTCATCACAGGATTCGGTGAACGCGTGATCATCAGCTTTGACGAGTATACGAACTCTCTGCTCAGTATGAAACCGGGAGATAGTGTAGAACTGACGATTATGCGGCAGTCACAGCAGGAATATAAAGAGATGAAATTCGACATCACATTAACGGTGTTGAAATAGATTGACAGAAAGGTTTGGACAACAATATGAAATTTATTAAAGAGTTAAAAGAAGGCGACAGAGTATTTGATATTTATCTGTGCAAACATAAACAGGAGGCTGTTACCAAGAACGGTAAACCCTATGAAAGCGTGATTTTACAGGATAAGACCGGAACTATCGACGCCAAGGTATGGGAGCCGAACAATCCGGGCATCGGTGATTATGATGATCTGGATTACATAGAGGTATACGGTGATGTGACAAATTTCCAGGGGCAGCTTCAAATCAGCGTGAAGCGTATCCGTGTCTGCCATGAAGGAGAATATAATCCATCCGATTATCTGCCGGTGAGCTCCAAAGGCATCGACACTATGTACAATGAAGTAAAGACTCTGATCGGAAGCATTAAGAACACCTATTTGCACCAGCTGTTGCAGGATCTGTTTATTGATGATGCAGATTTCGCAAAGAAATTCTGCAACTCTTCTGCAGCCAAGACGGTACATCACGGTTTCGTAGGCGGGCTTCTGGAGCATACTCTGAGTGTTACCAAATTATGTGACTACTACTGTTCTGCTTATCCTATTTTACAGAGAGATCTGCTTCTGACAGCGGCTATGTGTCATGATATCGGAAAAGTAAAAGAGATTTCTGCATTTCCGGTGAATGATTATACCGATGACGGTCAGTTATTGGGGCATATCGTGATGGGCGCACAGATGGTTGGGGAACGTGCCGCTAAGATCGACGGATTCCCTCACAATCTGCTGGCAGAATTACAGCATTGTATTCTGGCGCATCACGGTAAACTGGAATACGGCTCCCCAAAGGTGCCGGCGCTGATCGAGGCGGTGGCTCTGAATTATGCGGATGATACGGATGCTAAGATGGAGACCTTTAAGGAAATTCTGGAAAATAACAGTGAAAACAGTGGCTGGCTGGGTTACAACAGATTGTTTGAATCCAATCTGCGCGCTACCAAAATGGAATAAATAACAGAATAAATACTACAAATTCTATGAACAGACAGGAAAGAGAGGAAACATATGGAAATCAGTGCATGTGTAAAATATGTGGGTGTAAACGATCATCAGGTAGATCTGTTTGAGGGACAGTATAAGGTTCCGAACGGAATGTCTTACAATTCCTATGTGATCCTGGATGATAAAATCGCCGTTATGGACACAGTGGATGGATTTTTCACCGAAGAATGGCTGAACAATGTGGAACAGGTTCTTGATGGGAAAATGCCCGATTATCTTGTTATACAGCATATGGAACCGGATCATTCCGCCAGTATTCCGGCTTTTCTGAAAAAATATCCCAAAGCCACAGTGGTATCCACAGCTAAGGGATTTCAGTTCATGGAACAGTTTTTCCCGGAGTTTTTCGCCGGTCAGGGACTACCCGCGGAACAACGCATTGTTGCGGCAAATGATGGCGTCCTGGAGCTTGGACAGCACAGCCTGCATTTTGTCTATGCACCCATGGTACATTGGCCGGAAGTCATGATGACTTATGAAGCAACAGAGAAAATACTGTTTGCCGCAGATGGCTTTGGCAAATTCGGTGCGCTGGATGCAGAGGAAGAATGGGCGGACGAAGCCCGCCGCTACTATATCGGTATTGTCGGAAAATATGGTCCCCAGGTACAGGCTGTTCTGAAAAAAGCGGCAGGACTGGACATTCAGACCATCTGCTCTCTTCACGGTCCGGTACTTAAGGAGAATCTGGGATTCTATCTGGAAAAATATGATAGGTGGTCTTCCTATCAGCCGGAAGAATCCGGAGTGGTGATTGCCTATGCTTCTGTCTACGGCAATACCAGAAATGCTGCAGAATACCTCGCGGATGTTTTGCAGGAAAAAGGACAGAAAACAGTACTATATGATCTGGCAAGATGCGATAAGGCAAAAGCTGTTGCCGATGCTTTCCGTTATGACAGACTGGTGCTGGCGGGTATTACTTATAATGGAGACCTTTTCCCCTGCATGCGCAGTTTTATCGAAGGTCTGACCGAGCGTAATTACCAGAATCGTAAGGTGGCAATCATTGAGAACGGCACCTGGGCACCCATGGCAGGCAAACTGATCCTTGGAATGTTTGAAAAAAGCAAGAATCTGACATTTACGGAGACTACAGTTAGCATCAAGTCTGCCATGAATGCGCAGAACAAGGACGAGATCGGGAAACTCGCTGAGGAACTTTGCTGAGAAAATTTTTCACACGCAAACAAGAGCCTGCGTAAGCTATTTTAGAATATGGCACTAAAGTACAAAAAAGTTTGCAGGTTACGGAAAGGCATAAGGATATTTATGGAATTTAAAAAGAACGATCGTGTAACGGTAACCATAGAGGATATGGGAAGTGACGGAGAAGGAATCGGTAAAGTAGACGGTTTTACCCTCTTTATCAAAGATGCCGTTATCGGCGATCAGGTGGAAGCCAAGATCATAAAAAGTAAAAAGCACTACGCTTATGCCAGATTAGAGAAGGTGTTACAGCCTTCTCCTTTTCGTGTGGAACCGAAATGTGCATACCACAGACAGTGCGGCGGCTGCCAGCTGCAGGCACTCTCCTACTCCGAGCAGCTGCATTTCAAGGAACAGAAGATCCGCAATAATCTGATCCGGATCGGTGGGTTCGATGCGGAATACATTGATGAACGCATGCAGCCTATTGTAGGCATGGAGGAACCC